>ERZ1292632.4453-Hain-H43-01um-R2-4453-length-10046-cov-19_pt1 | contig 10046 bp, 14 predicted proteins | sample MGYA00564407_ERZ1292632 | MGnify/ENA primary metagenome ERZ1292632 (study PRJEB36523, sample SAMEA6512637) | groundwater metagenome | collected 2019-01-08 | study: AquaDiva: Metagenomics assemblies of 32 groundwater samples | reverse complement strand
GTGAGAGGAGGCAAATCCAGTATTTTATAACCCAGGGGCAAAATAGTTATTCCACGAGCGGCATCCCTACTTTTTTTAATAAGCCTTGATTTCTCAAGCTTTTCAAGTAAATCAATGATTGATTGATTAGAAGAAACTTTCAAACTTTCTCTCATTTCTTCAAATGTAGGTGGATATCCCATACTTTTAAAATAATCATATATTATAGATAAAAGCTCTTTTTGTCTTGTTGTTATTGGTTTTTCCATACATTATATTATACCCGACTATTTAGTCAGTCAAAAGGAAAATTGTGGATAACCAAAAACTTAAGAGAAATTTGAGGACGACCTTTTGGGGCAAAATTCTTCAAAGGTCATCCTCCAGGAAAGGGGTCGCTATTTTATCTCATAAGTAATACTTATCTCTGAAGTGATTTTGGTTTCGCCTTGCGGCAATTCGGCTCTGGCTGGAGCCACGGATGAGGTCATCATATCAGCGCCGCCGCCTTTACCTTCCATACCATAGTAGATTGGATAATTGCCGTTCTCGTTGTAATAGATTATTTTGCCTAGTTTTACTCCAAGCTGTTTGGCCAGTTCCTTGGCTTTTGTTTTGGCTTCAGCTATAGCTTCTGATCTGGCTTCCGCCACATATTTTTCTCTATCATCAACGCTAAATTCAAGGTTGCTTATATTTTCCACTCCGACTGCTCCAATTTTGGTCACCAAATCTGCCGCCTTTTCTGTATCGCGGACTTTCACGGTGATAGTTTGATTGACTTCATAGCCGGTCAAAATATTTTTACCAGCAGGGCAAGGATACATCATGCCATTTGAACTAATACCTAAAGGACAGGGCCTTTGACTCCATTCGTATTTAGGGTAAACATTATAGCCGGTTGTTTTAATATCTTTATCCTCTATTCCTGATTCACGAACTGCCGCCAGAGCTTTATTGATTTTCGCATCAGCTTTTTCTTGAGCTTGTTTGACGGTATCGCCAATTTCAACCACGGAAAAATTAAAGGTGGCAATATCAGGAATGGCGTAAGCTTCTCCGCTGCCGGAAACCATAATGGTTGATTGCGGATAAATTTCCCGGCCGACATTCGGCAATCTTTTAAAATCTTCTATCACTTTTACTAAAAGAAATAATGATAGGGTCATCAGAGAAATAGCGATCAATTTAGACATTCTCTTGGCTTCCTCTTCTCCAAAAAATTGATTGAACATATTTTTTAACTAAATATTAATTGTTAAGAAATCTATTATAGCACTTTTTGTTCACACAAATCAAGTAAATTTTGGAACAAACAAGCCACGGTCAGCGGGCCGACGCCGCCGGGAACTGGAGTAATAGCAGCCACTATCCGCTTTATCTCCTCAAAATCGACATCACCGGTAAGTTTTCCCTCTTTTGTCCTGTTTATTCCAACATCTATTATCACTTGCTCTTTATTCACAAATTCTTTTGTTATCAGTCCCGCTTTGCCAACTGCTGAAATCAAAATATCGCACTCTCCGGCAATTTTTGGAATATTTTCAGTATTGATATCGCATCTAAAAACTTCCGCTCCTCTTTTTTCAAGTTCATTGGCTATCGGCTTGCCTGCCAAAATTGACTGGCCAATTACCGCCGCTTTTTTGCCTTTTATTTCAATTTCATAATAATCAAGCAGGGCCATCACTCCGCGCGCTGTCGCAGGAATAGTGTCAAGGGCAACCCTTTTAGGGCAATCTTCAAGGGTTGCCCTTGACACTAACCCATCTGCATCCTTTTTTACTGAAACTGAATTTATTATTTTTTCTGTGTCAAAATTCTTTGGCAATGGCAATTGGACAATAATTCCGCCCACTTTTTTATCCTTATTTAATTTTTTTATTTCTAGAATCAGATCTTTTTCAGAAATGTTCTTTTCAAATTTATTTAACAAAATTTCTATTTCTATCTCCCCTCCAAATTTTTGCTTCTGTTTTATATAAACATTTGAATCTTCCCTATCGCCAACTTGCACAATAGCCAAAACCGGCTTTTTTTTAAGTCTTCTTACTCTCTCTATAAGTTCTTGTTTTATTTTCTCCCTGACCGGAGCGCCATATAAAATCATGGTATTATATTGATATGAAATGGCAAAAATTGCAAAAAATAACCTTGGTCGCGTTTCTGATTTTAATTATCAGTTCGCTTTTTTTATACCAGATATTGGGAGATGGTATTGATGTGGAGACTATCAGGCAATATTTGAAAGACTTTGGCATCTGGGCGCCTCTTATTTTTATAATGCTTTATACCTTTGGCACCATCTTTATTCCCTCCACCCCCTTTATGGCCATCGCCGGAATTTTATTCGGTTTCAAATACGGCCTGGCTTACACCATCATTGGCGGCTTTTTAAGCTCCATTATTGTTTTTACCATATCAAGAAAATTAGGCAAAGATAAAGTGGATAGAATTTTGGAGCATAAATACCTGGAGCATCTAAGCCGATATAACAAGAGGCTGGAAGAAGGAGCTGTTTGGGACCTCATAATTTTAAGAGCCACTCCCATCATGCCATTCAATGTTTTGAATATTTTAATGGGCGTTTCCAAAATAAAAACGGAAGATTATATAATCGGCACCATGCTTGGCCTTATTCCAAGCAACATTCTAACCGTCTATTTCGGCGACATTATTTCAAAAATATTTTAATTCAAATCACGACTCTTTATTGCCTTCCTCGCCAAGCACCCGTTCAATATCCTGAACGATAGATTGCAGACTTTCGTCAGATTTGATGACATAGCCGACAGCGCCCATGGCCATGACATCGCTGATTTTTTTGACGCTGGAAAGATTGGAGGAAACCAAAATCGGCACCTTGGGTAAATCTTTTGATTCCTGGAGTTTTTTTAGAAAAGCGGTGCCGTCCAGTTTTGGCATCATCAAATCCAGAATGACCAGATCCGGTTTCTCGGATTTAAGCTTTTCTAAACCCACTTCTCCATCTTCGGCGCTGATAAGAACATATTTGCCGGCCGGCAAAGCAGCTTCTAAAGTCTTTGAAAAAAACTGGTCATCGTCTATCACTAAAATTTTCTTCATGGATTTGTTGTTATTTTTTATTTTATAATGTATCTATATTATCACTAATTGATAGGAATAGTAAAGAAGAAACTGGTGCCTAGGCTCTCTTTGGAAACCACCCCAATAGTGCCGCCGTGGGCTTCGGCAATGCCTTTGGCAATGACCAAACCGAGTCCGGTGCCCTTGCTTTCTTTGTCAATCGGACTTAATTTAGCTTGTTTGAAAGTATGGAACAAATCCTTAATATTATCTTCCGGTATGCCTATGCCTGTATCAGAAACCGCCACGCATAAAGACGGAACTTTAATTTTAATATCAATCGCTTCCGGATATACGGAAAATCTTGATTTATCTATATCTTCCGGCAATGAGCGGCCAGGTTCATAAACAAAGACAGAGACTAGTATTTCCCCGCCCTGAGAAGTGAATTTCATAGAGTTCGAAATAAAATTATTCAAAATCTGCTTGACGGCTTGCGGGTCAAATTCGCAAGAGGGCGGCAAATTGCCGCTAAAGGCAGCTCGCAGAGAAAGCTTTTTGCTGTCTGCAGAAATTTTATAGAACATAATTCTGTTTTCCACCACTTCTCTAATGCTGGCTTTCTCTTTATTAACTTCAAACTTGCCGGCCTGAAGCTTGGAAAGATCTAAAATATCATTTATTAATTCAAGCATAGAGGACGAACCCTGGTGAGCCATATTCAGATATTCTTTAAATTTATCCGAACCGGCTGGGATAGAGCCGGAAATCACCAGTTCAATTATCTTTTTTATGCCATCAAGAGGCGAACGGAGTTCATGAACAATCATACCCGTAAATTCTTCCCTCACTCTCTCCAGTTCTATGTCTCTGGTGATATCATGGAAAACCACCACCGCGCCGAGCATTTGACCGCCACCTTTCAGCATAGAATGCAGAACCGGATAAACTCCTATCTCAAAAAAAGAATCTTCAATATTTATTCTCTCTGAGACAAAAGAATTTTTATTGACCAAGGCTTCCTCCAATCGGCCATGAATGTCAAACTTGCCTCCAAGGGCGTCAACGAAATTAAAAATATTGATATCTTTGTCTCCGCTAAATTTTATAATTTTTTTGATAGCCGGATTGGCCACAATCATCCGATATTCGGCATCAACCATCAAAACTCCGTCTCCCATACTCTCCACCATGGCGTTCAATTTGCCTTTTTCCATTCTGACCACTTCCTGCAAACGAGAAACTGCTTCCGAAGCTTGACCTGTAATTTTATATAAAATGGTCATGTCCTCTTCTTTGTACAATCCGGCATCGATGTGAGCTACCGTCAAAACACCGACCACCGCGCCGCTTATCACCAAAGGAATATTAAACAGGGAACCGATATTTTGCTTTATTTCATCAATAACGATGGCTCCGGAAACCGCCTCTTCAACTGCTGAAGAATCAAAAGATTTGTTGGTCAGCGCCGAGAGAGAGGCAATCATCCTTTCTTTCATTTCTTTCAAAAATGAACTGCCGACTGACCGTTCAATATGGGTGCTTATTTTTATTTTTTCAGGGGTAATGACCACATAGCCTACTGCCGTATAATCTATAAATTGCCTCAGGGAACCGGTTATAATCTGGAGAATTTCCTCCACATTCAAAGAATAGCCGACTCGCTCCCCCAATTCTTTTAAAATAGCCAGTTCATAGAGGCGGCGAGTTGATTCTTCTTTTTCTTTTATAATTTCCCGCTCTTTTTTCCTGAAAAAGTGATAAAAATAAAAAACCAAAACAACTAATATCAAAATCGCCGGAATAAAAAATAGATACAAGGCAGCGCTTGAAGAAAGCGCGATATTCATTTAGGTGTTCATTATGCCTTTAAGAAGCTTGTTGGCGCCAACAACCAAAAACACATAGCCCATGGCAAAGCAGGCCATGCTGATGATATCAAACCAAGAACCAATCAGCCACGAATCCGCCACCGCTGACACAGTTCCCAGGACAATTAAAGACATGCCGATGCCAACATAATTAAGCACCAACCCAAACAGTCCGCCTCCCAATTTCTTGGCGGCTCTGAAAACAAGGGTAGTGGCGATAATTCCTATCACAATGGAAAGCAGCAAGGAAAAACTGCCGGCAAAAATAGAAGCATATGCAAAACCGTCATTGGAAAGCGGCACATCCCATTGCTGGGCAAAAGCAGCCACTGGCGGCAGGACTCCCACAAGGCTGGACAGCAAAAGTTTTTTCATAATATTGGCGCGATTAAATTAATGTTTTATTGAAGGATACTTTTCAAAGATAGAATTAACGGCATTTCTGACAATCTCTCCCGAAAGGGCCACATATTCGTCAATCAATCTTTGCAAGATAATTTGTTCCGACCCGGAAATATCAATTATTGACCCGTCATCTTCGACCGAAATCCCGGGTACTTTTCTGGCTTTCAGGACGGCAATCTGGGGGCCCAGAATAATAATCTGCTTTTTTATTATTTCGGTAAGTATTTGTTTGTATTCGTCTTTGGATAGTCCGTCCATATTAATTATTGGATTAGATAATAATAAATCTAAGCGCTTTTATATTATACCAAAACAAATCCCTCCGCATCCCCTTTGTGTGGATTGCTGAATTCTAGCTGAAATTAAATAATCAAAAACCGCATGCATACTCATTTGTATGTATACGGCTTGCAAGGTTTTTTAGTAAAAATTATTATTTTAAGCCATATTTGGGGTCTTGATCATAATAACATTATAAAGCTGATTTCGGCTCAAATTGCAGTTTAATTTTAGCAAATTTTGAGCGTTTTAATCTTGTCTTAACGATATTATACTCAATTTAATTTAACTCAATATTTTTCTTTCTGTTAGCAAACTCATACCAAGGACCCGCCAAAAATCCCCAAGTAAAGCCCCAGACCATCTCTGTCAAAGGAATGTTAGCTATTCTCATATCAAGTATTGAATTGCGGATAATCCAACCTTGTTTTAGTAATTCTTCTGTATTTGAAGCAAGGATATTGAAAAGAAAAAAGTAGCAAGCAAACATTACAAGCATTACTCCAACCCCACTCCCAACTGCATTTACAAACAAATCGTGCCTTAAAATTAGCAGTATCAGGGCACTTACAAAAAACGCTATCGCTGAGGCGTAAATCGAATTCACCCCGAATTTTATAAGTCCAATCAAAACAAGGGCAAATGTGAGGACTATATAAATTGATTTTATTGTGTATTTAGAATGAACTGAAAATTTAGATAATTGTTTTCTAAAAATTACTTCATATATAACTGCCGCTATCCCGCCAATAGCAAAGCCGAATAGTATATCCTCAATCATTAAAGGAAATTTATTTATGAAAATTGGAAAGACACTCTGTGGAAACCAGTAATCTTTGAAATATATAAGCTCCGATATTGGACCAATTATTGCCACAATATAACTCATCCTCAACTGTTCTTTTCTGGTATCTTTTCTGACGAAAAACAAAATCAGCCATATAATTAAAAAAGGAATAGTGAGAGTTATATATGCAAAACGAAAAGGTATTTCAATCATTATTTAATAATTATATCATTTTAATTTTTTTGATATACTTAAAAACAATGAAAAAACTCGAAGAAAACAATCTTGCTTTTATAGATGGGCAAAATTTACATTTTGGAACTGCTCAAAATGGCTGGAAGGTTGATTTTAAAAAATTTAGGATTTATTTGAAAGACAAATACAAAGTTGAAAAAGCGTATTATTTTCTTGGTTATACATCTGAAACACAAAATGATTTATATAAAAATCTGCAAGAGGCTGGGTTTGTTATTATATTCAAATATCATAGTTTAAACTTAATAACAGAGAAAAAAGGAAATGTTGATACGGATATTGTTTTTGAGGTAATGAAAAATATTATTGATAACAAAGATTTTGATAAAATTGTTTTAGTATCTGGCGACGGAGATTACAGAAAACTCGTTGAGTATCTGATAAACAAAAATCTATTTATAAAAATACTTTTTCCTGATAGAAAATCAGCTTCCTCTTTATATAAATACTTAACGGTAAGATTTTTTGATTACCTTGATAATATAAAATCAAAAATAGAGTATTTACACAAAAAGAAAAAGGGACCTTAGGCACTGACACCGTTCGGTTCCTTTTTCGTAATAGTACTATTGTAGTATATGCCTATTAAAATATCTGTCAAGCTTTTTGTTATAAAATGTTTGTGTGTGGTGAGACAAATAATTATTTATAACTTTCTCGTTCCAAATCATTCTTTGTTTATATGGCTTGTTTTAAATGGTTCTAAAACACTCAAATTGGGTGACTAGCCGGATTCGAACCGGCGAAAACAGCTCCACAAGCTGTCGTGTTACCGCTACACTATAGTCACCATTTATTACACCACTTTAATATACCCGTCTTTTACTATTTTCTCAATATAATCTTTCCTTTTTAACTTCTTTAGTTTTCTTTCAATTTTAATCGCCACTTCGATTGAATCATATTCTTGAACAAGAACAATTTTCGGATTTTTCATCCTGTGGGTTGTAAAAACAAATCCAGACAAATGTCTTTTGTATCTTTCATCGGTATTTTTACTACTCCCAATGTAAAACTTGCCATTATCATCTTTTAAAATATACACGTAACCTTTCATTTTTTACGGTTCTACCCCGACGTTTCAGTCGGGGCTCCGACTTCTGATATGCTACGCAATCAGAACGTCGGAGTAGTCACCATTACAAAAACATTCTCACACAAAATAAGAGTTTTTTCCAGCTTAAAAATGGGGTTTTTTGGTTAAACTTTTTTTACTTCTGTTCCCTCTTTAACCTTCTGGTCTGTCTTTAAACCGATGGCATCACCGGCAGAAGCTTTTTCCACCTGCTCGTGATTAACCTGGAGAGAAGTCACCTCTTGCTCAAAATCGGCGCCATGACCTTCAAATTTCACCTTGTCGCCAACCTTAAGAGTGGCTTCCAGCTCCACAATGGCAACCCCAATGTTGTCATAATAATGTGTTACTTTCCCGACCTTTTTCATAATATTGGATTATAGCATTATCTCCCCATCTTTTTCAACTGCTCCATAAGATCATTGATTATTTTCTGTAATTCAGCTATTTTTTGTTGCATTTCTGCCGTGGATATTTGGGAGGAAGAATTAAGCATTGTGTTGATTTTAGCTCTGGTAATATTTCCGACCGCTCCATAACCGGTGGAATTTGGACTGCCAGAGGAAACTATGTTCATGGCTTTCTGGAATTTCTGGACAGCAGATTCGGTGGCATAACCGAAGTATCCAGTAACATTGTCTGCCGTCAGATGATTTTGTTTAATGAGAAAAGTTTGGAGAATGGTGACATCAGTACCGCGAGCGCCTAGAGAAATGTTTTTGGAGATTTGTTGAGAAGAGGTGGTTGAAGCGGAGGTGGCGGCGCTTCTATACCTGAATATATCAACATTGATTTTATCGCGAGTAGTTCTGCCGACATTTCCCCAAAAAGCTCCGCTGCAAATGATATTTTTGTCACACTGGTATTTTTTAACGGCGCTGTCAGTGACGGCATCAAAAGACCCGGAAATCTGGTCTTCTGAAATATATTTCTCTAGAAAAAGGAAGGTTTGCAGAGAAGTGACTTCTTGGGTGGCGTTCTTTACGCCCAACCCAAGTGAAGTTTGAAGAGCGTTGAGTGTATCCAATATGACTTGAGGCGGCAGGGCTGGAGTGGGCAGAGGAGTAATTGGGGTTGAGGTTGTTGGAGTTGTTGGAGTGGGAGTTGATGGGGCCGTAGTTCCCGAGGGAACCGAGGGAGTGGTGGGGGTTGGAGTTGGTGCGGGTGCCGGAGTGGGCGTGCCGCCACCGGAAGCGGTTTTGATGAGCACGAAAGCGCCGAATTCGGGAAAAGTATTAGCGCCTAATGTTTGGTCATAGCCAATAGGTTTAGCCACGGTATGACCTGTCATGGGAACAGAGAGATTGCCTCCGCTGTAAGTGCCGGTGATAATGTCATTAAAATAGTCTTGAACATTGCGGAGTTCGTAGCTGTCGCCTGAAGATAATACTTGCGACACATCCCCAGCCAAAACATCAACTGAGTTGGCATGATCCCAATTATAGATTGCAATATGAGCTCTGCTGGAATCGTATTGGTTTTTTCTAAAAAATATTTTTATGCCGGTAGGCAAAAAGTCCGGACTAACAGTAGTCGTATAAGTGCCGTTAATATCAAATCCTTGGGCCTGCCAGTCGGAAAAATAATACAATATCCCTGGCGTCCAAAAGTCATCACCACCCCAAGACGACTTGAAATAATTGTTCTGGTCGAATTGATAATCGGTCAGGTTGACTCCAGTGGGCATGGTCGCTGAGACAATCTTTGATTGCCCGTCATGGGTCAACTGTAGCATCGTGTTGCCGGTCGCCGTCACATTGCGGAAGTACTTCAACGAGATCCCATTGGTCAAATAATTGCCCGTCAGCAGCACCCCTTCGTTGTTAGGATTAGAGTAGCCGAAACCCGCCCCGGCTTTGTAGAAGAGGTTGTCCCGCAGTGTTAGGTTGTTGACCGGGGTGCCCCCTCCAAACAATGTGCCGCTATTAACTACCATATTGCCCTCCCAGGTGAAGTTGTTCAGGAATGCCTGGTCAGATCCATACATTTGGATATTATAACCAAAGGCGTTCAATAAAATATTGTCTCGATATAATTTAGTTCCAGTCTGATTTTGAGTATAAATATTGTGTCCATGCCCTCTGTCCGGCGCCCACCAGCCGTTGTTAAAAACTAAATTTCCATAAGCTTCAAAATCGGGAGCTTGAACCCAAGAACTTATGCCTTGGCCGGTATCGTAAATTATCAAATTAATAAGTTTTACGCCCGGCGCTCTAATGTCAATGCTATTGCCTCTCCGTTCAGGCGGATTTGAGCCTGAAACTGTCAGAACTCTTTCCGGATCGGAATTCGGAGTTAAAGCCCTTTAGAGCAGTCTAATTTTGATATTTCGTGTTAGCCTGTAAGG
>ERZ1292632.4452-Hain-H43-01um-R2-4452-length-10047-cov-4_pt1 | contig 10047 bp, 10 predicted proteins | sample MGYA00564407_ERZ1292632 | MGnify/ENA primary metagenome ERZ1292632 (study PRJEB36523, sample SAMEA6512637) | groundwater metagenome | collected 2019-01-08 | study: AquaDiva: Metagenomics assemblies of 32 groundwater samples | reverse complement strand
GAAGGGCATTCCCTCTCAATGTTTGTAAAAAAATTCTGGGTGAGTTTTTTTTTAACAATACCGATAGTCTTATATTCCGACATTGTTGAAAAATTATTCAACTGGGGGCCGCCATCCTTTCCAGGATCAAACTTTTTACCACTTATTTTTTCCTCCATAGTCTTTTTTTATGGCGGATGGATTTTTTTAAAGGGGGCTCTAAGAGAAATCCAGGGAAGACTTCCCGGAATGATGACTCTTATTGCTTTGGCAATAACGGTTGCTTACGTATATAGTCTTTTTACCACCTTCTTCGGCGGATCCACTCTTTTTTGGGAGCTTTCTACACTAATCACCATCATGCTTCTGGGGCATTATCTCGAAATGAGAGCTGTCCAAGGCGCCCAGGGCGCGCTTAAAGAACTGTCAAAACTCTTACCGGACGAGGCAGAATTGTTTAGGAACGGGAAAATAATAAAAGTGTCTTTGGTAGAGATTAGAGAAGGAGACATTGTTTTTGTCAGACCGGGCAGCAAGATCCCGACGGATGGAATAGTAATTGAAGGCGAATCGGACGTTAATGAAGCAATGGTCACGGGAGAGTCAAAACCGGTTTCTAAAAAAGATAGTGCAGAAGTTATTGCTGGAACTATTAACGGTTCGGGAAGTTTAAAAATTAAAGTAACTAAGATAGGGGATAGGACTTTTTTGGCGGGGGTTATGAGACTTATTGAAGAAGCCCAAGCCTCCAAATCTAGGCTTCAAATCCTCTCCGATAAAGCTGCCTTTTATTTAACTTTAATTGCAATTGCTACAGGAGGAATAACGCTTTTTGTTTGGCTGTCTTTAGGAAATGTAAGTTTTGCTTTTGAAAGAACAGTCGCCGTCTTGGTTATCGCGTGTCCGCACGCATTGGGACTCGCTGTTCCCCTGGTCGCTTCTATTTCAACTACTATGGCAGCCCGCTCGGGACTTTTAGTCAGGCAAAGACTGTCTCTTGAGCAGGCAAAAGATATAGATATAGTTCTTTTTGATAAAACCGGGACTTTAACAAAAGGGGCCTATGGCGTTTCAAAAATTTGGAATATTAAGACAGGCGACGATGCCGAATTGTTACAGATTGCAGCATCCGTTGAAAATCATTCCGAACATTTTACCGCTAAAGCAATAGTTGAGGAGGCAAAAAAAAGAAAACTAAAAATTGCTCCTGTTACAAATTTTAAAGCACTAACGGGAAGAGGGGTTAAGGCCAGTTTAGGAAAAGATGAAATTAAGATCGGCGGAAGTGCAATTTTGGAAGATATAAAATTACCAAAGGAGCTTACTATTGAAATTACACAAGAAAACAAAAAAGGGAAAACTGTCATCTTTATTTTAAAAAACGATGAGATCGTTGGAATCTTTTCGCTCTCGGATATCATTAGACAGGAATCCAAAGAGGCAATAAACATTTTGAAAAAGATGGGTGTTAAGACTTCAATGATTACCGGGGACTCCGAAGATGTAGCCGAATGGGTTTCGAAGGAATTGGGAATTGACGAGTATTTTTCAAATGTCCGACCAGAGGATAAAGCAAATAAAGTAAGAATTCTTCAAAAGGACGGACAAAAAGTTGCCATGGTAGGGGACGGAATAAATGATGCACCTGCGCTTATGCAAGCAGATTTAGGAGTGGCAATAGGCGCTGGTACAAACGTGGCTGTTGAGTCGGCCGGAATAATTCTGGTTAAAAATGATCCTAGAGACATCGTTAAAATAATAAGACTTTCCAAATTAACTTACTCTAAAATGCTTCAGAATTTATTTTGGGCAACAGGCTATAATCTTATTGCATTGCCTCTTGCTGCAGGAATTTTGGCATCCAAAGGAATACTTCTTCAGCCGGCCGTCGCAGCTCTTTTCATGTCTGTATCAACTGTTATAGTTGCATTCAATGCGATGCTTTTAAAGCGCTCCGAAAAAAATCTGACCGCAGTTTAATTTTTTTTGCTAAAATACTAGAGTGATACTCAAGGCTTTAATCCTGGTTCTTTCTTTATCTGTTTTACTACTTGGTTATCTCACGATTTTTTGGAATGGAGAGAGTTTGTTTTCTTTTGATAGCGAAAAATCGCTTCGAAGTAAATTTGAAGTTTTGGCAAGTTCCGGAAATTCATCCTGCTCCACAAACTTTATAGATTCGATTGCAACAATGTCGGATAATGCCCGTCTTCAAGGATCATGCTGCTCTCCTATGAACTGGCATAGATACCAGGAACAAGTTCAAGGGTTGAAAAGGTATAAAAACATAAAAGAAATTCCAAATGACCCCTACGATATTTCGGCAAAATTAGCTAAGGAAATGCAGGCTCATTATGACGACCAGCTTACTCCCGAACAGCAGAAAGAATACGATTATGCTATGCAAAACTCCGATGAAAAAGGGCCGTGCTGCTGCAAATGCTGGAGATGGTATGTCTACGGAGGGCTTGCCAAATACCTCATTCAAAACTATAATTTTACAGGCGAGCAAATTACAGAGGTTTGGAATTTATCCGATGGCTGCGGAGGGGAAGGGGATCACGTAAATCATTCATGAATACAGATACAAAAGTTATTTTAGCTACAGTTGTGGGAACCGGAATTGTTTTAATAGGAGCTATACTCTATTTTTCCAAAACACAAACTCCTTCTTCCACTCTTTCGGAAAATGTTTTAGCTACAAACGGGCTTCATTGGCACCCAAGGCTTGAAATTTATATAAAAGGCGAAAGGCAAGAATTTACGAATGCGATCGGTTTGGGAGCAGTTCATCAGCCCATACATACGCATGATGAGGATTATAAAAACGGCGTCATACATATGGAAATGACTGGAGAAGTTACAAAAGATGAAACAAAACTTGGAAGATTCTTCAAGATTTGGGGCAAGAACTTTTCTTCAACGCAAATTTTTGACAAAACAAACGGTTCTGAGGGAAAAGTCACAATGCTCGTAAATGGAAAGGGAAGCTTTGATTTTGAAAATTACGAAATGAAAGATAAAGATTTAATAGAAATACGTTTCGAATAATAAGGGCCGATGAATAAGAAGCCAATTCTTCTTTTACTGCTGGGTTTCGTTCTCTTTTTAGCGTTTCTGACCATTCTGTCTAACAGAACACCTGCTCCCCAAGAACAAACACAAGTTCCAAAAGCAAACTATAAGAATATTACGAGTACGCAGCTTAAAGAAATGCTGGAAAGCAAAGATTTCTTTTTCGTGAATGTTCACATTCCCTATGAAGGTGAGATTGAAAAAACCGATGCCTTTATTCCATATGATGAGATTGAAAAAAACCTGAACAAACTGCCAAAAAATAAAAAAACCAAAATTGTCTTGTACTGTCGGAGCGGAAGAATGAGTGAAATAGCTGCACAAAGACTCACGAAACTTGGCTATACTAATGTTTATAATCATCTTTTCGGTATGCATGACTGGCAGTCAAAAGGCTATCCTCTTCTGGGAAAATAGATAGAAAAAATAAAAGCATTGGGCTATACTGCTTTTGTAGAGAAAACAAACTTATAAAGCCTAATGCCCGCAAGAAAAAGTCACTATCATAAGCTTAAGGAAAAATGGACACGCCGCCATGAAGAACTTGCTACCAAACTTGTTACCAAACATAAGGATTCAATCGAATGGCTTTCCAAAAACACCAAACAGCTTGCTGCGACTTCTTTAGGGAGTCTTATACTTCTCACATCTCCCGGAAGCCCGACTCTTTATTTACCGGCAAGTCAAGCGCAGAATTTTCCAATGGAGCTTGATAATAAAGTTTTTCTCATATCGGATCTCGCAAAAGAGCTGCCGGCGGAAACTAGGGAACTAACGCCGGAGGAGGAAGAAAAAATCGCAGAAATTTTATCAAGAGATTTCGGAGTAAAGGTAGCAAGTGTCCTAGACGGAAAAAGACTTAATAGAAGTTACGGGATTATTGGCGCGGAACAACATCTTCGCCGTTTCCCCGGCGATTCAATGCTTTCTCATTTTGACAGCGAAGAAGAGGCAAATCTTTATTACTCATCGGGAATGGCACCGGGGTTAGGCGCATGGGGATATTTTGCGAACTCCAAAGAGCAGATGACCGGGAAAGAAAAAGAGAGAGAGAAATATTATATTGCCGTTCAAACATTTCTTGCACCGGCATACAACTTAAGAGTTTCCGAATACAGAGATTTTTTCAGGTTTAGAAAAATGCTGGTAGTTAATCCTCAAAACGGGAAGGCAATAGTCACAGTAATAGGGGATGCGGGGCCTGCGGTTTGGACCGGAAAACATCTTGGCGGGAGTCCTGAGGTAATGTATTATTTAGAAAGAGAAGACGGCACAAGACGCGGTCCTGTTTTATATTTTTTTATTGACGATCCGCAGGATCTTGTTCCGTTAGGACCGATTGATGTGAAATGACCCATTCGGCAATAACTCAGGGTCATAGTGAATAAAATTGAATCTATGAAAAAATATTTTTACAGCCACATAGTTGAAACTTCCGAAATCTCTTTGGCACTCGGAGATCTTGACATGACAGCGGAGGAAAGGGTCCATCTTCTCTCCCTTATGGAATCAAACATACACCACGCTATTTTGGATACTATTCTCTCGGAGTTATCCGAAGAAGACAAAAAAGCCTTTCTTCAGCATTTAACTGATGGCGATCATGAAAAAATTTGGCAGTTTCTTAACTCAAGAGTAGAAGGGATTGAGGAAAAAATTAAAAAAACAGCAGAAGATTTAAAAAAAGAGATTCATAAAGACGTTGAGGAGTCAAAGCGGGAATGATTCAAGTCCGAAGAATTACCTCTTATTTTAAATCCAACAAGCTTCATTTTTTAACGCTCCTTTTTATCTTTCTCTATACATTCGCAGCCATCGTAGTTTCACTTTTCCGCTACTTCCAGTTTGAAAGTTATTATTTTGATTTTGGAATTTTTGACAGAGCAATATGGCTTGTTTCACAATTTAAACCTCCAATCGTTTACCATCCAAATTTTGACAATGGGACAAATATCATTTTTGCAGATCATTTTAACCCCAGTATTTTTCTTTTCTCTCCTCTTTATTGGATTACCGAAAGAAGAGAGGTTCTTCTTGTTGCTCAGGCAATAATTGTTGGAATAAGTGCACTTGTAGGATATTTTCTGGCAAAAGATTTTCTCAAAAACAATTTTGTAATTTTCTCACTTATATTTTCGTATCTTGGCTTCGTAGGTATGCAAAATGCTCTTATTACTGATTTTCACGAAGCCACCGTCGCAACTTTGCCTTTGATGATAGCTATTTACGCGGCGGTTAAAAAGAGGTGGAAAATTTTTTACATCTGTCTTTTTATCATCTTGGGATTTAAGGAAAGTTTCGCCGGGCTTGGAGTTTTTCTAGGACTTTTTCTCATCATAAAAGAAAGGGGGAATCTTAAACATGGACTAGCGACCATAATCATAAGCCTAATCTGGGCTGCTATCGCAATAAAGATTATCATTCCTTTCTTCTTGGGACATCCTTATTTTTATACACAGTCGGGAATTTCTTTGCAAGAACTTATAGATGATTTTTTAAATCTCGAAATACGAGCAAAAACGCTTTTTTACTCGTTTCTAAACTTCGGCTTTCTACCACTATTTAACTTATCTTTTCTTCCCACAATAGCTGAGAATTTCTTGGAAAGATTTTTATCAAATTCTCCGTCTCGTTGGGGACTTACACTTCATTACTCAGCTCCTTTATCTGTTTTAATGTTTGCATCATCTGTTTTGGTCATGCAAAAAATAGAACAGAGTAAAAAATTTCGCAATGTTCTTGTTCCTTACTCTCTTTTTATAATTGCTATGGTAATTTTCCTTCATCAGTTTGTTCTAAAAGGTCCTTTAGGTCTTTTTCATAACCCCGTATTTTACACTCAAACAAAAAACACAGACTACATTAGAGTTTTTTTGAATAAAGTTCCAAAAGACGGACTTATTATGACCCAAAACGATTTATCCCTAAGATTTTCTCATGAGAATGTGATTCTTCTTGATAAAAATTATCTGAGCAAAAATCCTGACTTAATAATCCTCAATCTTACGCCCGGACAGAGCCCCAACAATTTTTTCCCGCTTTCTTATGAGCACGCTTTGGAATTAAAGAATAGAATTATTAATAATGGTGATTACCGTCTCCAAAAATTCGGAGAAGAGCTTTATCTTTTTACCAAAATAGAATAGTCATGATAAAAATGTTTTTAGGAAAAATTCTTTTAAAAATTTCAAATATGCGACAGCACATGCTCCTGTTTACCGCGGTATTTCTTATTGCCGTAGCTTTCTTAGGATATCAAATAAAGACTCTCTCCGACCAAAAAGATCAAATCCGAAGGCAAATGGAATCGGTCTCAAAAGAACTTGCTGTCCTAAAAGATGAGGATCAGTATAAAAGAAACGAAAAACTTGAGGGGGAAATTAATAAAATTGAAAAGACATATGAGGAATCTCTGAGTCTTTATGAACAAATTATAGATCTGTCTGATCAGAAGAAAAATACAAACGAACTGGAAAAGCTTTTTGCACAAAACCTAAACTATCTTTCGCAAAAAAACTATGCATCAGCTGAGGCAGTACTTTCGGATCTTAGTAAAAAAATTGCCGCAGAAAACGCCAAGACCTTACCGGGAGGTACTCCGACAGCAAATACCGCAAACGTAACAGTCAGCAATACCCCTCCGGGCAGTGGCTATTCCCGCCAAAATGTGAAAACCGACTTCGGTACTTTTCTGGTAGATATTGTGACTGCGGACTTAAACACAACGCGCGTGATAGTGGACGCCGCATCTGAGGGCGACTGCTCAAACGAATGTCCTGTTTTGTCTTTGGGCGATTACGTAGGAAGAAACGGTGCTTTTGCCGGCGTAAACGGATCGTATTTCTGTCCTGCTGAATATCCTACATGTGCTGGAAAAACAAATTCTTTTGACACACTTCTTATGAATAAAAATAAAGTTTATTTTAACTCCTCAAATAATGTTTACAGCAATGTTCCCGCTGTCATTTTTTCCGGAACTTCCGCTCGGTATGTCGGAAGATCTTCGGAGTGGGGAAGAGATACGGGGGTGGACGCAGTACTGGCAAATCAGCCTCTTTTAGTGTCGGGAGGTAATGTTGTGTTCGGAGGAGACGATGAGGTAAAAAGGATAGGAGCAGGCTCCAGAAGCTTTGTCGGATCTTCGGGCACAACGATCTACATAGGAGTAGTTCATGGCGTAAATGCCGCTCAAATGGCAAGAGTCCTACACGCAATGGGCATTCAAAACGCGCTTAACTTAGATAGTGGTGGATCGATAGCTCTTTGGAGCGGCGGATATAAAGTAGGGCCGGGCAGGAGTATTCCAAACGCCCTGCTTTTAATAAGAAAGTAAATTATAATTTTTCGACGGACTCGGCAAGAATTATAGATCCTTGTCTCCAATCAATTATCAAATCGTTATCGTCCAGATTAATATCCGAATCCTCGTTTTGTTCATCGCCTAAGTCTACGCCAAGAATGCGGCTCAATTCCGCCCTGCTTGTGATTCTGGCTCTTCCTTGCACTCTTACATTAACTAATTCACCAAGCCCTACCTCAGATTCTTTAGCATCCTTAGGTAAGGGCAGGGGATCTTTTGTTACTATCAAAAGTTCGCTTCCTTCTCCGCCGGTCAAAAGACCTCCTCTTTGCCCTGTGGAAACGGTAAAAGACCTTTTGGTTACCCAGTCCGCAACAAGACCTTCGACTTCTATAGTAAGTCCGTCGTAGACTAGGGGATCTTCGACAACGTCCAAGGCTGGGATTGTTTTTCTCTCCCCGACAACCTCACGGGATACTTCCTGACGTCTGTTTTGCGCAGAACGCGAAAGCGAGAGAATAAAAAGCGCGATGAATACAACTATGATAAAAACGATTCCGATGACTATAAGGGCTCTTCTGTCCATATGGGCCTATAATATCAGGTTCGAAGCAAAATGTCAAACTATAGGTCACTTAAAACTACATGAGCGGCGTTCCGGCCCTGCTGTCTCGCAGAAATTCACTAACTCTTTGCCCAAACTGTCTTTCATTTTCCCTTAGCTCTTTTACCAACTTAATATCCTCTACGGAAGCAGGAATACCAGGAGTAAAAGCTGAGAACCTGAGCACCTCGCCAATTTTTCGAAAGTAGCTTACTGCAAAAAGTCTAGTTCTTGGAGACGACCATGAACCAAGCATAAAATCAAATCGGCGATGGCTAAGAGCATCACGGAAACTGCTAGGATCCATTCGTTCTTGCGCATGACCCGATAGCGTATCGTCATAAAGCCTAAGAATCATTCGTAGGATATCATCGTTAACTCTACTTAACACTAACCCATATATCCCATTATCTACCAATTTCTCAGGTTTGGATTCGGGTATTGTCACCATAGAAGGAGAATTATAACACTATAAGGTGGGATTTTAAAATAAGTGGGTGGGCTAGTGGACATATTCACTAACCAACCTATCCAACTTGATTATAGCTTAGAAGATATAAAAATTCTATACTCCAACCTTAATATTCAAGCTCCATTGCATGAATACGCTTAAGATTTGAAAATTATAGAGTTCTTAAGCTGTTTTCTAATAAAATCAAAGTCATTTGTAGCTAAATATCTTATTCTTGGATTTGTAAGCAAGAGATTTTCTTTATGAAATATTCTTGAGTCCTTATAGGCTACAGAGAATTGTTTTCTTAGAGACCTGCCTAAGGATGTATTAGCCAGCAAATCCACTTCATATTCTTCAACTGCTTTTATTAAATCTTCAACTAAAGACTTAGTGCAGATTATTAACCCTTTTGCAGATTTGTTTTCCATTCTAAATCCTTTTAGGTGTCTTGTTGTTGCAGAGTTTGTGATATAGCAACTCATCTTCCCACCTTTTAATTTAAGTTGGGTTAATTTAGGTATTCTTTGATGGGTTAAACCATGCCTGTAGACAAAATATAGAATACCAGAGCAATCCTCATAGGCTTTGTTGCTACGAGAGAAATAATCACGCATGAAAGAAACTGCATTTCTTGAACTATTACTACCCTTGTAAAGACTTCCTAAATAATCTGTCATAGAAAAAACTAAAAGAGGAACAGCGAAGAAAGAGTATTTAGTTTTACCAACAATTTCAAAAAAGTCAGTTTTAATCTGATTTTTTATATTGACAATTTCGTTTTGTATAACCTGTTTCCTTAAAGACACCGAGCACATTTTACCAGAAATTGATAAAATATGATAAACAAAATAAAGATGTAATGAATATAGATGCAGAAAGTATTGCTTTATTAAGTCTTATACTGCGAGACGCTCCAAAAGACCGTCAACTTATTCTTTGTGTTTTAGCGAGATCAAATCAGGTTCCATCACCAATAAAATTTCACTCAAATACCGAATACCCCACTTTTTATGGATATTCAAATGAAAGGATGCCTTTTTATTTGATGGGTAAAAAGGTAATAAGTAATGTCCCTCGAGAGGGTTCCGCTAAACGACTAATATCCTCTCATTATCTTGCTTACAGTGAGACAGCGATAAATGGCGCAGGGACTTGGGATTTAAGCCAAAGGTTGTTTTTCGTTTCTAAGTTTATAAAACTTGATAATCAAACATCGTATAAGGATGCAGAAGTTTATCTTGTGTTTCGTGATAAAGCTCAGGAATATATTAGAGATTATGTTAATCAAAACAGGGAAAAGATTTCAGCATTTTTGGGTTCTAAGTTGGGTAGATTTGAGTTTGGTAAAGAACTACTTGAGCAAAATGAAAAATCGTCAGATATAAGGAATGAAAACTTAGATGAAAGATATAAACGACTATTAAGTGAAATAAGCTCTACAAGGGAAAAGGATAAACATCAGAAGATTGAAGGCGTCAATAGAATGTTAACACAACTTACCCCTAAATGGTCAGAGGATTTTAAGTGGCAAGGCAATAAGCAATTTGTTTTTGGCGAGTATGGAGTATTACTGAGCATGAGTATGATAAATTCTATAACTCATTTATGGATACAATCGAAGGAATTGACGCTGAC
>ERZ1292632.4451-Hain-H43-01um-R2-4451-length-10051-cov-5_pt1 | contig 10051 bp, 9 predicted proteins | sample MGYA00564407_ERZ1292632 | MGnify/ENA primary metagenome ERZ1292632 (study PRJEB36523, sample SAMEA6512637) | groundwater metagenome | collected 2019-01-08 | study: AquaDiva: Metagenomics assemblies of 32 groundwater samples | reverse complement strand
CAGTCCCACCAGGATAATCAATTATAACGCTTGAAGTAGGACATAAGCGGGTGTTTGACCCCAATGTGAAGGGAGGGGAAAATTTGAACAATAATGCTTGTTTGTCACTTGCCCCAGACCCCTGAGTAAAATAAAGGTTTCCCAGATGTTCAACTGGATGATAGGGTACGCCGAATGAAGGGGATACTGTACAGGTAACTAAGGCGGGAGAGAGAATCTTCATACCCGCCCAGCGGGTATCTATATTCTCAACATCCCAGAGCCAATTACCATCGCCAATATCTTGCTGCCGGCCTAACCCTTTGGAGCTGTCATCAATTGCCCATGATGATAAGTAACGCCTGTCTTTGCGGTACTGTTGCCCATCAAGGCGCAAGTTATCTGGCCATTCGATTATGGGCTGGCGAGTAACACCACCTTGAAGTTCATAAATTTGACCATCTAATGTGATATTCATAAAGCGTTGGTCGGCGGAGACTGCCTCCTTTAGGTGGCAGAGGAAGCCAACACCACCTCCTTTACTTGACATTGTGGAATATACTGTTCTATAATATAGGTATGAAGCAAACCTTGATGGTCAAGCTGGCTCCTAGCCCGGAGCAATACGAGGCTCTTCTTGAGACAGTGGAGGCTTTTAATGAGGCTTGCAACTATGCCTCTCGGGACTCTTTCGATAGCAAGACTTTCGGGCAACTTTACCTCCATCATAGAGTCTATCATTATCTTAGAGAGCACTATGGCCTTTCGGCACAAATGGCGGTACGCGCAATAGCTAAAGTATCGGAGAGTTACAAGATTGATAAAAAAGTCCAGCACTCCTTTAAGCCACATTCGGCAATGGTCTACGACCAGCGTATCCTCTCCTGGAAGGGGCTTGACAGGGTATCTGTCCTTACACTGAGCGGCCGCCAAATTATCCCGATTAGAATCGGTAATTACCAAGCCACTAGAATTGACGGAAAGGTAAGGCAAACCGACCTTATCCTGAGCGATAGGAAGTTCTATCTTGCTGTAGTTGTGGATGCCCCTGAGCCAGAGATTGATGATATTGATGGCTTTCTGGGCATAGACTTGGGCATAGTCAACATAGCGGCGGACTCCGATGGCGAAACCTACTCTGGCGGGCAGATAAATGGTCTTAGAAAACGCCACTCTAAGATTAGAGCCAAACTTCAATCCAACGGCTCTAAGGCTGCTAAAAGATTGCTTAAAAAGCGTTCCAAGAAGGAAAGACGCTTTGCCACCAATGTTAACCACACCATCAGCAAGAGGGTTGTTGAGAAGGCTAAAGACACTGGAAGGGGTATCGCCCTTGAGAACTTGGGCGGTATCCGAGACAGAATTAGAACGGTTCGGCATAGCCAGCGCAGGCAACAACACTCTTGGGCTTTCAGGCAACTGCGGACATTTATTGAATACAAGGCTAGGCTTGCGGGAGTTCTGGTCAAACTGGTTGACCCTAGAAACACCTCTCGCACCTGTCCCATCTGCGGTTGTATTGATAAGCGTAATCGTCCCTCTCAATCCCTATTCTCCTGTGTGTCCTGCGGATTTTCTGCTCCCGCCGACACCATCGCTGCGGGAAATATATCCCGTAGGGCTTCCGTAAACAAGCCAGACTTCTCGCCCAATTCTTTACCTCCCTTCGGGCAGGGAAAAGCCGTCTGCGCTGACGGTAGTTTACCCAACTTGTTTCCCCCGAGAATATGTAAAGATATAATCTTCTAATCCCAAACTGCCGCCGATGCCCTTAACCATATCTCGATACATATAGTAGCGAGGGTCAAGCCCCCGCTGAGTGCCAGGTAGAAGACTACAGATTTGCATTGAAGAAGAGGAAATAAGATATTCCTCCAATTGCGGTACAACGGTAGCATTATCAGTTCCTAGTGAGTCAGGTCTCCCTTGCCCATAGACTCTCACCTGGTAATTATCGAAGGAGTCCAAATTGATTTTCCGGCTATCTATGGATATCAGATACGTACCCCCCACGTTCCGTTCGATACGCCAATACCTCGGTGGAAGCTCATAAATATGCTCAATCACACTATCATCGGCATAATAGCTACTGCTCGAGGGAACAAGACGTAGTGTATTGATAAACTCCATCCCTGAAGGTACTGGGTATTCATACTGAGTGGCGACAAGCGCCAATGTCGCCACCTTCTCAATAAGGTGTCTAGTTCGAGCAATGCCCATGTATCTCTCTACGGCATTGGCATAGTCTGACCATAGGAATCGTTTGGTTACCAGGAAATTAGAATTGACTGAAGGTATCGAGGCGAAAGTCTGTGGGAAGACCATCCTTCGATTAGCCACATTAAAACTGCCAACTACACGTTCTTGACCAGCCCCCGCTCCTGAGTAAATATAGAAGCCGAATCCTTGCATCTGCTGGGATAAAGGAAAAATCAAATTCAGATGGTCTATGGAAGACCCGCTTAAAGAAGCGGGAACTCCGTCCAGAACCAAGTCCCCGACATTACGAGCAATGGATTTGATTAAATCAGCTTTGTTTGACATGGTTTAACCTCTCATAGAGAGCTAAAATCTTATCCGCTTGCCCACTCCAATCCCTCGCCCTTGCATACTTCTTAGCCCTCTCTCTGTAATTATAACATTTAGCCTCATCAGCCAAGGTTGCTACAATGAGAGAGACTATCTCCTCCGGTTTAGTATCTAAAGAAAAAGCGATACCTCTGTCCCCAATAGTTTCTCCTAAAGCCCCATTTTGCCGATAGAAGCAAAGCACACCAGCAGCCTGAGCCTCTAAGAAGGCTATCCCATAAGTCTCACGAAAGGGATGCGGGGGATAAAGCAGAATTGAAGCCCTTTTCAATTCATGGGCTAAATCAACCTGCCCAATCCTCCCACACCATTCTACCCCAGGCTGGTCAAGCAAACCCCGAATCTTTTCCTTGAAGATTCTCTGACTTGGAATGTGTAAAGATGAGTCGAAATATTCCCAACCATAGAAAATTTTAAGAGTAGCTTCTGGCATAGATTGCTTTATTAACGGCCACATGGTTAATAGCTCCTCAAGTCCACGGTCAGGCGAACTGCACCAGATGAATCTACCGGGAATTCGTTTCTCATGGAAGCCCTTAAAAAGACTGGTATCGATAGCATCCCCGATGATGGCAATCTTCGGGACATGGTTGATTCGTTCTTCAGGATAATAAGTCCCAGTTGTCCATGTATCATCGTAGGTTTTTTCAGCGTCATCCATATCAATAATTTCAGCATCTTTTAACCAAGGGTACACTCTCTTAATATGCTCGGCATGCCAATGAGAAAGAACCACAATGCAATCTAATTGCTCTGCCCTGTCAGGAGTCAATCTCTCCCAGCAGCAGATGTCGTGCATCCAGAGCCATTTCTGCTTTGCTGAGATAGAAGCATCGAAAACATCGGGAACACGAGAGGAGATAAACAGGTGCGATGCGATTGAATCAGGCTTAAATGAATCGAACTTACGATAAATTACACCATCCCAAACCTGATTATCCATTGCGTAGATGATAGGTTGACACTCCCTTTCGGCTAATGCTTTAGCCAATAATGCCGCAGAGGTTTCCGACCCGCCGCAACCATTCTCTCTTATTGTCTTTGGCGACCAATATTCAAGCCCAGGCCCGACATAAAATCTTATTGCCAGCTTGTTTTCGTCTGCTTTACGATGGTCATATTCACAGATTATGCGTGATGGTTCGGATTGGAGATTGATGATTCTCCGGCCTGGGCGAGTCATAATTAACTCCTCAATATCTTTCTGACAGTAAACACTAATCTGTTTCATAGTTGGGTCAGGTAATGAAGCAATCACCGTGATATTCTCATATTTTTTGTCAGCTTCACTCAGAGTATTTTCAGGATTGAGACAGTTACCGATATTTATTATTGCCTTATGGCCTTCCTCTACAATCTCTGGTTTATCCTCAACTGCCTTGGTATGATAGGCTATACCCTGCTTGAGTTGGTCGTATTCAGGAGTAGCTCGATACCAATGAGGGCATGAGGCCAATAGACTCGGTAATCGGCTTACCTCGGAGCCATTTAGAATCTCTACGGATAATGTAAGTATACCATCGATAACCCGTTCCCTTCTTATTTGTCCATCAATTATAGCCAGATTTTGAACTATCTCTTTGGTAGGACGTATCTGATGGGCCAGCAACATATAGTCGTGTGCCATTTTGAGTTCATTCTTTTTAAGATAGCATTCGGCAAGCAAGGCATATTTGTTAAATGTATATTCCAGGGGATTTATAAAGATGATTGCCGGAGGTTGAGTTAAGACTGGTTCTTTGACATCCGACATTTTAGCAAAATGAATCGCTTTATCCCAATCTTCAAAAGTGAGGTAACTATGTGCCAATTCCAGGTAAGCATCCTTAAAATAAGGGAAAAGTTCTAAGGCCATAAGAGCTACATCAATCGCTTGCTTATCTTTCATTTCCCTCATCGCCTTAGAACAATAGCAAAGGGCCTGAAATCTCTCCAACGGTATAGCTCCGGTGTCCTGCCCAAACTTCAAGTACCACTCTGCCGCTTTTAACCAGTTAGCCCCGGCGAAATTCTGATGCCCCATATAGAGCCATACCCTTTTATCATTGGGGTCTTCTTTCAACATGATTTCGAGTAATTTGAAATTACGCTCTTTCCGTGACGCCCCGGGTTGGTGGGCATGTTTTACAATAACCTCATCGCTTCTAACGTATTGACATTGATTCAATGAGCTAACTGTTTCGTGTAGACGCCCTCTCCAAAGCCAGCCATATCTCGCTCTCAGCAGACGCTCACGCTCATAAATAGTCGTTGGATTCCCGTATTCGTCTAGTGAATAATGATATGGAAACCAAACAGCTCCGATTTCCCCAGGACTGTTTTCAGCTAGTTTCCGCAGGTTTTCAGGTTGCCAGAGTTCATCATCAGCATCTACCCAGCAGAACCAATCTGTTTTCAACTTGGAGAAAGAAAAGTTGCGGGCTGCACTGAAATCATCAACCCAAGCAAAATCGTAAAGCTCTAAAATGGGGTATTTGGCTTTCAATTCCTCCAGAATCTCAGGGGTCTTATCAGTACTTTCTCCAGCTTTAACAACAACACATTGGTCTATGTGCTCAAGAAAGCTTTCCAGGCAGGCCCTTATGGTAGACTCCGCGTTCCGGACAATTATTGCCATTCCTACTGTTTGTGTCACAAAATCCTCCTCATGCGCTGGTACATTTGCTACAGAATAAGACTCTATTACGATTGTGATTATTGTGCAATAATCTTAATCCTTCCAGCTTAGGGTTATGCCAGTCTGCCTTGAGGTCTCCACTATAATGCCCCAAGTCCATTACGAAACCGCTATCCCAACAACAACTACTTAATTTACCATCGAAGCCTATTACGATGTCTGAAAAAATAGACCGGCAAGGAATCGAACGATGGATTATAGGCACTTTTGCCGGCCTTGATGCTGAAGAAGCACTAAGTACCCAAACTGCATCCACCTTACCCCGCCAATAATTAACAAAAAGGTCTCTTTCCTTATCTGATTGATAGGCAGGGTCAAACACCATTGATGCCCATATTTTTATATCGGAACGTAACGCCTTAACCATTCTTATTGCCTCTCGAATTCTCTCAAGATTGGAAGCCTCTATACCCATAAAGGCTTCATATGTCTCCTCAAAGTAGGCGTTAATACTGAAATTTAATAGCCTTACTGTCGGAATGTGGCAAAGCTTGCGGATAGTTTCGGGATTTAAGCGTGTACCATTCGTGGGAATCGTGATTTGGGTATAAGGTAAACTATGGTTGACCATTTCCAGGATATGATACCAATCCTTACAAAGAAAGAATTCTCCATAGTTTACCGGAACAATCTCAACCAGGGGTTGTTCCCAATGTGAAACATCTTTAAGAATCCTCTCTATCATATCAAGAGCCAACCCACCAGACCGCTTTGTTAAGAAACGATGGCATGATTTACAGAAGGCATTACAAATTGTGGTGGTATCTAATCTCAACTGCCTTGGGTATTCAGGGGTATGATAGGTTATCTCATCCTCTTTAGGCACTTGGAGTCACCTTTTTCTGAATATCGAGTAATATTGTTTGAAGAGTAAGCAATCTATCATTAAGCCCGATTGCCATCACTTGAAGTTCCTGTTTGGTTGCCAACCTTACAACTGAATTATCGACATCGATTTTCTTGGCTAATAAATCACTGATGCTACGGATTTTCGAGAGCTGAGATTCAATTTCCCTTATTTTTTCCTTTATATTGTATTCCATTTTTCTCCTTTCAGATAGCTATAGAATTCCTTATATCTTGACCACATCTCTTCCTGAGTCTGGCCCAGAATGACATGGTTATAACATGTTGCAAAATTCCACCATTTAGAAAAATCTTTATTTAGAATCTCAATGCCAAATTTACCAGGACTGTTAAATACGGGAGTACCAGGATAGGGGCAAAATGTGGATATCGTCCATTTGTCTATTTGGGCATCCTTCGCAAAGGCTTTATTGAGTGACAACGTGCGGGCAGTCTCTCCAGGCAAACCCATTACGAAGTATGTTTTAACTCTTAAGCTCGCTCTATGTAGAATTCCAGCGGCATTCAAATGGTCTTCAACAGTCTCCTTTTTATTATTGACTTCGAGAACATGATTATCCGCACTTTCGACTCCCAACCCACATTCTTCACATCCGGAATAAGCCATTGCTTGTGCTTTTTCTAAAGTGAGTAAATCTGACCTCGTATGGCATTTATAATGAATTTTTAAGGTAGCTAACTCGTTACATAATTGAGAGAATCTCGGATGAATCGTAAAACAATCATCCTCAAAACGAATATACCTTACCCCTCGTTTCATTAGTTCTTTCACTTCGCCAATAATATTTTCCACTGACCGAAACACCACCGGAGTGCGATGAAGATTTCCGCAGAAGGAGCACTGAAATGGACAACCACGTGAATTTATCATAGTTGCTGCTAGTTGCCCTTTGCCATAACGTTCTCCAGGGAAAAGAGTATCGGAAAAAGGTTGATTGACCATATCCCAGGCTGGATAAGGAATGGAGTCCAGGTCTTTGATTCTCTGTGCCTGAACAATGCCTTTTGGCACGATTCCCTTCAAGATATTAAGGATAATTCCCTCCCCTTCGCCCTGTACTACATAATCGAAATGCTTTACGCAATCCAGGGGAAGAAGGGATGGATGAGCGCCACCAATGATAGTTTGCCCCTCTACTTTCCTTACCCATTCTTTAGCGATATTTACTTGTGGCGTAGCACAGGAGAACCCATAAAACTTCGCTTCAGGAAGTGGTTTAATACCCGTCCGGCAATCGACAATCTCAACATCGTAACCAGCTTGTCTTGTCACGGCAGCAAGATATAAGATACCCAAATGAAAATACATTGTGGGGTCATTGTCAACAGGGTCAGGTGGTGCTATAAGCACGAGGTCTTTCATTTCCAGCGTTCTCCATTGGCTATCTTTTCGAATAATTTGACATAATTTGCAGCTACAATTTCCGGACTATATTTATTCACTAAGAACTGTCGTGTTTTTGAAGGGTCAAGTTCACCTAATTTAGAGACTGCCTTTATTACTTCATCTTGAGACCGGCAGAGAAAACCGTCAACCCCATCGGTCACTATTTCCAGCATCCCACCGCTATTGGGAATAATCACCGGGGTCCCGCAAAGCATAGCCTCCTGTACTTTATGAGATGTAATTTCAACGTGGTCAGTAATATAAATCAAAGCCTTACAGGTTTGAAGTAGCTTAATTTTTTCTTCCTCTGAGACTTCGCCGTGAAAGACAAGTATCTTCCCATCACAAACAGCCATTACCTGCTTCTCATACTCGGTTAAGATGCTTCCGGCCAGATGGTCGGAACCACGACCACCTGCTATATCTAGAGGCCATGCCTGTGCTTGACAAAGAATAGCCGCATTGAGATTACCCTTCTCCAGTGCCATCCTGCCCAATGTCAATAGCCTATTAGCCCGGGGGCCATTCGGCTTATAGATACTTGGATCCACCATAATTGTCTCTTGATAGCGAGATTCTTGGTGATACCACCTTCTTATTTGACCCACTCCCCATTTTGACCAGGAAATGAGATTATATGGAGCTTTGGTATGATTCGCTCTAGCTTCATATTCGGGATTGGCCGAAAAGACATTGGCAATAGGTCGATTAGCCATAAAGCGGGCTATCAAGTGGAGATGTGAAATATCCCAAACTACATCATATTTATAAACCTCAGATTGGTATTGACTGAAGGCATGCATTTCAGCATGGTCGGGACGGATGATAGTTTCATATCCATCACAAGGCAGTAATGTTACTGACGGGCTGATATTGGTATCCTTGTGGGCGATTATAGAAACCTCATGCCCCAACTTCGCCCACTCCTCAGCGAAGCTTACAGCTAGCCTCTCCAATCCACTATACCTCGCCCCTACTGACCAGGGTATTTCCAGCGGACTGAATACCAAAATTTTCATCGGTGTTCCTCTACCATTCTTGAACTGGAATTAAGTAAATCTCCTATTCCATATCTGATTTCAATATCACACTCTTTGCAGGCGGCTATCTCATCGGATGGCATATTAGAGGCTGTCCGGTCACCGCCCTTGGCTAGAATATCAGGCTTTAGAATCCTCAGGGTATCGCCAATGCCATCCTTATAATGCCTCCCAGGAACATCATCCTCTTTGGCAACAAACACACTTCCTTTGCCGCCGAGACGAGCTAATACACCTTCCAGGATAGCCTTACGAACTTCTAAAGTTTGAAAGCAATACCCCTTTTTCTCTTGAACTACTTTATCCCGATGAGTGATAATTATTAGATGTGTACCTAAGGCATAAGCCTTGGCTATATGGTCTAAATGCCCCTCATCAGTGGATGGGGTCAAAACAACCCACTATTAGGATTATTCTTTTTCCCATCATTTAGCATCACCTCCTTCGTATGGTCTTACCATCTAAGCCCTTTCGCTACTTCAAGATATAAGGGTTCGTAATTTTTCGTCACATTCCGAATATTGTATGTCTCAATAAGGGAATTATAGACCTTACTTGGTATTAAACTGTCAACGTTCTTAAATGCCTGTAGATAGTCGTCACTGGATTTGCAGAGGATGCCATTTATGCCATCGGTGATTATTTCGGGTAAAGCTCCTATCCTGGCAGTAATGACTGGAGCACCGCATAGCATGGACTCTTGAACTTTATGGCTGGTCACTTCCGGCCTGTCCGGGTAATAAACCAAAGCTTTACAAGTCTGCATAAGCGATACCTTGTCGGATTCGGATACTTCTCCAAGATAGCGTATTTGCTTGCCATCTATATATTTCAGGACTTCCTGAACATAATCTTTATTAAAAGGCTGCCCTGCAATATCCAATGGCACATTAGCCTCATTACAAAGCTTTGCGACTTCCAGATTGCCCTTTTGAGTGTCCATGATACCGAGACAAAGGAAACGGTCAGTCCGTTTCTTTTGAGAGTCTATCTTGTAGGTTTCAATATCAAGCCCAATGGATTGCTGGTATCGAGCCTCTTGATGATAATATTGTTTGAACTGTCGGCAAGCCCACCTGGAAAGCCCGATGATGTTATAAGGCGCTTTGAGATATTGAATTTCATTAGGAGCGTGCCAGAACAGATTCAAGGAGGAAAGATTGGGATTAAATCTTGAGGCAAAGTGTTGATGTGAAAAATCGTGAATTATATCGAAATTGCGAAGAATGGATTGGTACGTCTGGTATTGCTTTATCTCAGCCTCTATATAAATATCCTGAATACCAGCAGAGTCAGTACCAAGCAACGTGACCTTATCGGGAAAAATGCTTTGAGAATGACCGAGAACAGTTACCTCATGCGAATTGGATAATGAACGTGCGTACTCATAAACTAGTTTTTCAATACCGGCATACTTGGTTTCTGAATTAACAGGAAAGCCAAGCGGGGAAATAAGCACAATTCTCATTCAACTGCTCCAGCAACCCCCACCTCCACCAATCTTTCGAACTT
>ERZ1292632.4448-Hain-H43-01um-R2-4448-length-10055-cov-5_pt1 | contig 10055 bp, 13 predicted proteins | sample MGYA00564407_ERZ1292632 | MGnify/ENA primary metagenome ERZ1292632 (study PRJEB36523, sample SAMEA6512637) | groundwater metagenome | collected 2019-01-08 | study: AquaDiva: Metagenomics assemblies of 32 groundwater samples | reverse complement strand
GTAGGAAATGGCGAGAAAATTCACAACATTTTTGAGCCAAGAGTCAAAAACTTCTAATGTATATAGCGGAATCCATTCTAAGGTCGGAATTAGCAATCACGAAAAATATTTTATTTCCTACGGGGTATGTTGTCTAAAAAATTTCGTCTTCCCGTAAAAGATTTTAGAAGCCAAAGGACTGCGTCCATTAAAACCCCGAGTCTCATCGTGCGGGTTTGTCCTAACCAGTTAAACCACAACCGATTCGCCGTGATTATTAGCGCCAAGACCGAGCCTAAGTCTACTCGGCGGCACACAATCAAAAGAAAAATTATTTCTGTTATAGAAAAATGGCCAAACTTACGCCGAGACTTTCTCCTCTCCGTATTTCTTAGCACCAAAGATGTCTCTCTTGCCGATTTTAAAAAAACTATCCAAAAAGAACTAGAACAAATTATTCCAAAACTTTCCAATGTCTAATTTTTTTAACACCATTCTTTTTGAGCCCCTTTTTAACGCGCTGATTTTTCTTTATCAAACCATCGCCCTTAAAGATCTCGGGCTAGCCATTATTCTTCTCACCATTCTCATCCGCTTCATTCTCTATCCGGTTTTCCAAAAAAGCATCAAAGATCAGCGCGCCCTTCAAGAAATTCAGCCCAAACTCAAGAAGGTTCAAGAGGAACATAAAAAAGATCGAGTTAAGCAATCCGAGGCTATGATGGCTCTTTATAAAGAGCACAAACTAAATCCCTTTTCTCCATTTCTTACTCTCATTATTCAACTCCCGGTTCTGATTACTCTCTATAAAGTTTTTAGAACCATTCTTATCCCAGATTTTTCTAAATATCTTTATAGTATTACCCCCATCCCCCAAGCCATCAATTATTCCTTTTTAGGCTTGATTAATTTAACCCAAAGTAATATCTTTATAGTTGTCTTAGCGGTTTTAGCCCAGTATTTTCAAGGAAAGCTAAGTCTTCCTAAGAAAACCAACACCGGGACCCTAAGCACTACCGAGAAGATGAGCCAAAAAATGGTTCTATTCGCCCCGGTTTTAACCGGCGTCGTTCTTCTCTCTCTGCCATCAGCCCTCGGGCTTTTTTGGACAATGTCATCGGTCTTTTCAATCTGGCAAGATTGGATCAGCCGCAAACATCACCAAGGACAACTGGACAACATTCGTAAAACAACTGATTGAATTGATGGGGTTCAAAGATTTTCGAGTCGACGCCGACTCAGGCGCCCAGCGGGGTGTGGTTTTTATTTACGACAACCCCGACCTTATCAAAGAGAACTTGCCCGTTTTTGTGGAGGGAGTGAATCATTTTATCCAACTAATCGCTAGGAAAAATAATCAAGAGCCGGTTTTTTTCGATTTCAATAATTATCGCCAAGAAAGAGAGAATTTAATTACTGAGCTCGCCAGGGCGGCGGCCAAAAAAGTTATGGTCACAAGCGAAGATATTTCTCTCCCCGCCATGAATTCATACGAAAGGCGTCTCGTCCACCTAGCTCTCGCCATTCACCCAGAAGTGACTACCGAAAGTATGGGAATAAAACGTGAACGGCACGTGATAATTAAAAAAATAAAAGGGGACTAACAACCCGCTTTTTAGTTGCTCTTAATAGGCGCAGAATAAAGCTTTCCGTCGAAACGGTTTATAAAGTAAATTTTTTGCCCCACTCTTTTTAGGTTTGTAGCATCTATCTCATCTCCTACGAAAACCGGAATAATCTCACCGGTCGAGATTTTAATTTGGTGAATATTATCTTCGGTAAAAATTGCTTTTTTGTAATAATCGTCAGGCAAACTGTATCCCTTGAGCTGATTCTCGTCCACAGGGATAGCACAGTTCAAATATTCTTCTTTAATAATTTGCGGGACGATGGTTTTTTTAGTTCCCGTCGCGACGGAGGTAGCGGTGACATTTCTAATTTCAAAGTAAAAAGCGCACTTAGAAGGGAGGGTCACAAACGTGAATCGCCTCGCCAAAACTCCTTGGCGATTAATCAGTTTCAGTTGTCCGTCAGAAAGTTCAAGGGCCAAAGTTCCGCTCGCATTCCACATTATCTCAAGCCCTTTTTGGTTCTTAATAATCGGGGTTAAGGTTTTCTTTGAAAAATCAAAAACCCAAAGCGAGTTGGCAATTTGAGCGCTGGCCTTCTCGACTAGCCAAATTTCTTCCGGTCTTATCCACGTAAGATTTAAATCATTTGCGTGTAAAGAAGTAAATTCTTTCGGTTTGGCTGATTTCTGGGAAAGATCTAATGTCCCCAGTGTTAGCCCCTGAGCCGTTTTCGCTAGATAGGCAACTCGGTGATCCCCTGGCGCCCACGCCAAAGCTTGGATGTTTAAAGCAATCGGCATCCAAGTTTTACCGTCAATATCAAAAATGCTTGTTTGGGGATTTTCCGGATTACCAAATCTGGCGGCTACTATTTTGCCGTCAAACGAAAAAGATGCGTCTATTAAGCCATCAATCGCCGTTGAATTTATTGTTTTCGGCTCCTTTCCGCCCGCTTCGAAAATTTGTCCATCTGGTTGGACAAAAATAACTTTTTCTTGAGTATCAACAAAATAATCTTTTACCAAATTTGGCGCCACTTGGTTCGATTTTTGGATCAATCCTCCTAAAGAACCCTGTCCAGTACCCGCGGAAGGGGATTCTCCACTGGTTCCATTTGGCAATGGACTCTGGTTATCGTCCGGGCTAACTGATTCTGGCGCAGTAGAGCTATTTTTTCTAAGTAAATAACCCCCAACCACCAACCCGGCTACTACTAGAACAATTATTACTAAAATTAAATATTTCTTCATTTTTTATCTCAAGCAGAATTTAACACTCCCTCCTGATGGCGGAAGTTTACATGTAAGTTGAGTGCCATCACTAACCACTGGGCAAGAATTGGTGCTGGAGCAAGGCAAGCTACAAGAACCAGTCGAACACACATAAGGAGCGTCACACTTCTCGCTTTCTACAGGCGTGTTTTGACAACCACCTCCAAAAAACGGTAGGCATTGGCCGCCAGCTCCACAAGCGAGGTCGCCACCGCAGTCAGTCTGTGAGGTACACAAGCCTCCTCCCTCAGTCTTTGCGACACATTTTCCCGCAACACATCCCTGCGTGGTTGGGCTTGGGCAGTCTTCGCTAGTAAGACAAGTCCCACTTACGACACAAATATTTCTTGGTTGAGAGCAAACAAGCCCGCTCCCACTTTGACATCCCCCATTTATGCAAGCAGCCCCAGCTGTACCGGTTTGTTTACATAACCCATCCACGCAAGAGAGACTGTCGACGCTACCACAAGGAGTTGAGGCATCACATGTTTTTAAGATTTCCTTGCAAGATCCATCAATACATTTTTGAAACGACAAATAAGGACAATCAGGAGTTGCTGTGCACCCTGCGGGTTTATAGCATCTATTATCGCTTGAGCATAAAAGACCAGTATTACATACGCTACCCCCTAAACAGGGACTGTGTAATGTTCCCGGTACTTTAACTGTGATTTTGACGAGAGGTATTTTATCTAATGTTGGTAGCGACAAATTGGTTAATTTAGGATTTATAGTATTCAAAATTATAAAAGCGCCCGCTAAAAGCAAAAGTCCCAAGAGTGCCTGCTTGATCATATCTTTAGCGTCGCTTTGTCCCGAAGGATTATCAGCTGAAACCGTGTGTTTTATCGCCGCAAAAACAATAATCACAAAAGCCAAAAGCCCTCCCAGCATCAGCGCGAACTGGTAAAAATTACCTATAATATTAACCGGATTTGGCTCCTCAACGGTCGCTGGGTTTGGTCCCGGAATACTAGGATTGATAGTGTAGGCCGCGGCCGGGTTTAAATAAAATCCAAAAAGTAATACCAAGCCAATCCCTAAATACAACCACTTCGTCTTTGAAATCTTCATATCTTTTTTAAAATCTTAGAGTTATATTTTTCGACGCCATTTCAAAAATATTTCTAGGGTTTTTTACATTTAAAGATATACTAATAGTCGTTCCTTGCACGGGTATTTGCCGGAAAGTCACATTCAGCACCTTCGGGTCCCCCGAGGCCTCCGGACTTTGGTCGTTTATTTTCCACTCAAAACCAAGATTATCAGGATTTTTCGTGTTAAAAAAATAAGGCAGTGCTTCAAACCAAACTCTGGAGTCCCGAAGCTTTCCTCCAGGGAAAGGGACGGGAATCACCACCTCGGGCTTCACTGAAAGAATCTCCACGCTTTTAATCAATGTTTGTCCCAAATAGTCGTTTACCGTGATTCGTGCTACCTGTCTGCCAACCCCGCTCGCTCGAAAAGTTATCTCCTGGAGTCCGGCGCCTCCTTTAAAAAAGTCGTCGTTTACATACCAATAAATATCATTTTTTGAAAGATTCACTATTCTTCCGCGGTCAATCATTTCAAAAGACACCGTTATTGAGGATTTATCCGTCGGCAATATTTTACCGGAGAATTCAGCCGGAGCATAAGAGCGAGCCTTCCATGTAAACATAAATTCCGGCTCCGTCGCTTGAGCACGCACATTTATTAGCCCATAAAACAAACTGCCGGCTAAAAAAATTATTGCCAGAGCGGTTCTAAAAAATTGTTTAAAAAGCACCGCTTTCATTTCTCCCGTTAATTATACCATTTTTGTTTTTTACTCCCAACAAACTCCGTAGGTCCGGTTTTGAACACCCACTCCCCAGGAGGAGTTTTTCAATTCATTTTCATTTTGACGCGCGCTTTTAGCTTTACATTTTACGTTCTTACGCCCCCCCTAGGCCGCTTGTTTGTACTGTTTTGCTTTTTCTTCATCCGATTCCGGCGACATAATATCTATTACTTCCGCAATCGATTCTTTTTTAACCCCGAGTTCCTCTTCTGTGACCTTATCTTTGGCTTTTCTCTCCTCTGTTTCCTGGGTTTGCCCCTCACCCCCTTCTCCTTCGAAAGCCGGGGAAACCGCGCCTCCAGGACGGCCTTCGCGAGTGCGCACCGGTAATGGCCCCCCTCCTTCTCCCTCGACACCCGACGGCATCGCTTGGCCCGCCTTTATTTGACCCCCCGCCTCCTTACCACCTACTTTACCCTTCACTCCACCCTTTGCCGACGCCATCTTCTGCGCCGCGGTGGTTAATTTTGTTGGATGTCGGTCGAGGTAAACCGTCACTCCAAACCCAATAGTTTTAAGGGGCAAACCGCCAAGCCATGGGATAAGTTCTAATATCCACATCGCTACATACCAAGTCTGCCTAACTCCTCTAAACCAATAGTAAATTGCTATTACACTGGCAAAAGTATCTAAAATCCAAAAATCGTCAAGAGCGAAAAAAAGCAGGACTAATTCGATTGCGTCAAAAAATAAGCAGATACCTCCAATAAGTATTACCTCTACATCAGAAATTTTCGGTTGTGGCTTCTCTTCCTCGTTCATGATAGTTAGCTACAGAATACAGATGGCACCAGCCTAATATTCTAGAGATTCTGCTATCTATTTTACATTCGTATATCCGTACTTTTTCCGTATTCCGTAGCCATATTTCTACGTTTTCTGCTCTAATAACTGTTGCGGGTTGGTGGTTATAACCTGGTCTTCAAAATACGAAGCAATAATTTGAATTGCTACATGTTTTCGTCCGGCAAAAAACAATCCTGTCCCCACCTCTGCCGAAAGAAGCATATTTTTCTCCGCCTCGGTTAATCCGAAAGCTTTAGCCACCACATCAATTGTTGCTGGGGCCTGCTTCAAAAGCAATTGAATCGAAGAATTAGTAATAATCGGCCGTCCATAAGGAGATCGTAGAAAGTCCTCTACGTCTTGGGTAATCGTCGAAACTCCCAAAAAGTACTTTCTCGCCCGCTTTACCAGCCCAAATAAAAACGTGGCGCTGTCTTCATACTTCATCATCCACCACGCCTCATCAATAATTAAAAGTCTTTTCTTAAGTTGGGCCCGCGTGAGATTCCAAATAAAATTCAAAATAATATACATCGCAATCGGCCGCAATTCTTCCTCCAAGTCTCTAATCGAGAAAGCGATGAGACGATTGCCAATGTCGATATTAGTCGCTTGGTTCACGAACCCGGCGAAACTGCCTTTTGTGTATTTATACAAACGCTCTGCCATTCCCTTGCCTCCCTCCAAATTGCGTAATATCGTTTCAAGATCTTCTAGCAGCGGCGGGGAAGCTCCGGAAAAGTCTTCTCCAGGTACAATTTCGCGAGAGGCGTAAGTTTCGGTAATTGCTCGGTCGAGTAAAGCGTCCTCTTCCGCTGAAAGCTTGCCTAGCATCAATTTTAAAAGACCAGCCAAATTAACAATATGGGACCTAAGTACGTCCGACGGAGTTTCTCCCTCGGGCACAACCGGCACATCAAAAGGATTAATATGTTCGTGCGAAGAAAGGGAGATATTGAAAAAACTTCCTCCAAACGCCTCGGTCATTTTCTGATATTCGTTTTCAGGGTCGATAATTAAAATATCGACTCCAAGCATCAAATATCTGATAATCTCAAGCTTGGTAGCGTATGATTTTCCCGAACCGGATTTAGCGAAAACCACTTGGTTGGCATTTTCCAAAGAGAATCGGTCGAAAATAATCAAATTATTATTATGACGGTTGATGCCGTACATAATGCCTTGATTTGAGTTCAAGTCCTCCGATACAAACGGGAAAAACGAAGAAACCGGTCCCGAATTCATTGGTATTGTAACGTCAATTTTATCTTGCGCGAGCGGCAAAACCGAAAGCAGTCCCTCTAGTTGCTGGAAGAGGGCCGGTTTCATATAGATTAATTTCGCCTCCAAAATTGACTGGATCTTGCTTTCTAGTTTTGAAAGTTCTTCAAGATTGTCGCCGTAAATTGCGAGATAAACGCCAACGCTAAAAAGTTTTTCTTGAGCTTGCTGTAGAGAATCGCGCAGACTCTCTACGTCTTGAAGCGCCGTCTCAAGTAGCGGATCTCTTACCAGCCCTTTATCTTGCTGGTCGCTGATTTGCGACTCTATTTGAGCTGATTTTTTGCGAAGGTTCTTAAGAGCCATCCCTGTGTCGATCGGATTAATAAAAGTGGAAACATCAAAAATATTCGGCAGGTTTATGAGCGGTTCGAACCACCCCGTCGAAAGATATCTGGGGTAAGAAAAGAAAAAAAACGTTTTCACATGCTTATCGCCAATCTTAAGGTAGTTCGAGCTTACCTGAACTCCGGCCGGCGCGATAATTTTTTTTGTGTCTTTAAAATCTTCCGCCATTTATTTTTTTTCTTCGCTAGTTTTAGTCTCCATGCGCTCTGAGGGGATAGCCGACATCTCCTTTTCCACCGTTTCCGGGTTATAAAAATTATAAAAAAGTTCAATGAGCGCTTGGTTGTCTAGTGGCACCGCCTCAATGCCGAATGTAGCCAGTCCCTCAACCACTTGGGCTGTTCTCTGGGTGATTTGGTTTAAGTTCTCCTGGAATTCCAAATCAGCCGCCTTCTCTTCTTTCTTTTCTTTTTCCTCTTTTCCCCCTTTGTTTAAAAAAGGAAATAGCTTAGAAATTCCGGAAATAGTGTCCCTGGTTGGGAGCTTACTCGAAGAAAAAGGAATTATCACCAAAAAAGTTTTCTCCATAATCGCATTGTCTTTCACAAACCCCCTCACGTATTGAATATATTCAGAGATTTGGCTCTGGATCAAGGCTGACGGCTCCCGCTCCCTTCGAAGTTCGAGGCCAGCTAAATATTTCTCAATGTTAATTTTTCTGGAATGGATCATAATCTGAATCGGGAAATCTAAACCATTTAAAAAGTTCTTGTAGCCATTAGAAATAATATCTAGTTCCGTTTCGGCCATTAACGCCGTATTGATGCCCGAAACCATCACCACCTGCCTTAAGGCGCCGCTTTTCAAAATCGCCACCCCTTCTTTAATTTCTTCGATATCAACTAAATCCTGAGTATTTGCTAGTTGTTTATTGAGGGCCATATTAATGAAATTTTAGGTGTTAGGTTGTGGGTTTTAGAACTCTATTAAGTAAATTATACGCTAAAAAATAATTTTTCTTAAGTTCTTTCTCTCAACTTCAGCTCTAGCTTAGATATAAGAACATTTAGCATTTTTTGAACCTCCAATAGCAAGTTCTCGGTCTCTGTATAATTTAAATTCGAGTAAAGTCTTCTTGCAATAATAATCTGAGTTTCTAATTCTGACGCCGATCCTTCTGATACGCGGAGAAAGTGTAGGTATTCAGGCAAACCCTTCCTACGTGAACCTTCTGCTATATTTGACGGGATAGACACTGCCGCTCTGCGCATTTGCGAGACCAATCCATATTGTTCGTCCTTAGGAAAACTAATAGTTAATTTATATACTTGTTCTACTAAAGTAATTGCCTTTTGCCAAACAATTAGTTCTTTATAAGACTTTAGCATTTTTTCTACAACCTGCCACCCAGTATTAACCCAACTTTTTTATCTATAACCTACAACCCATCACCTAAAACCTAATAACGATAATCCACCCTCCTGGCCGCCTGCCTCTCTCCTGTAATTTTCTCAAAAACCTGATAACGCTCTTTGATTTTTTGCGAAAAATCTTGAGCGTTAATTAGACCTTGCTTAGTGCCAGTCTGAAGTTTCTGCCACGTATTTTTTAAGGACGCGCCCGCGATAATGCTTTCGAGCGAAAATCCAGGTTTCGCAAGCTTCATAATTTCCTCACTTTTCGTTACTTGAGGGTTCTCCGGCTGCCAAACAAAAGTTTGGGGTTGCCAATAAAATTTCATGCCCGATAAAAGAATTTTCGAAAGCGGCCGGCCGTTAATTTTTATAAATGCCATCGAGAGACCGAGTCCCCCGACAAAAAGCATAATAATCAACCATAACCAAAAAACTATAATGAAAAAAAGAGCAAAACCAACCGCCGCCACAGCGCCAAGGTAAAAAAACTGCTTAAGTGAGAGGGGGCCGATAATCTTATCCTCCGTCTCTATAAACTGAGGAACTTGGAATTGCATGTTAAAAAATTAAATATAAAACATCAAAAATTAAAATGACAGATTAAATATCAAAAATCACTTCCGCCCCTTCAAGGTTAGTATACTCGAAGCAATAATTTTTGATATCTCAATAATTTCTTCTAGTAGTTGGTCTAATGCCGCCTTGTCGCCCTTTCCAGTATCTCTCAGCAACGTTAACCAAACCTTAGATTCATTCGCGGATTTTAAAGAATAATTAAAAAAATTAGTAAAATCCCTCCGCGAGCTTGCTGAAGATGCCTCTATGTAATTAGCCAAAACACTGGTACCGCTTCGTAGGAGTTGCTTCCCCATAACTTCGCAAATAGAATCCTTAGGCAACTTATCAATAAATTTAACCAAATCTAAAGCCCAAGAGTAAAGGCGTTTCTTGAAATCATTTTTAAATTTTGAGTTGTCATTTTTCACTTTGATTTTTCATCTTTTATTTTAGTTAGTGAACTCAAATCAATCATTTCTTCGCTTGGCGGCAAATTTGTTTTTTGGGGTTCAGGTGGAATCTCTTTCTCTCTAATATCAAAGGTTTTTTGTGGAGGCATGTTTGGAGTAATTTGAGGGAACGGTTGGGTGGTTATTTTAGGTTGGGGAATTGTTTCCGAAACGGGTCTCGGTTGGGGCGAACGGGGAATTGGCGGAGTAGGAGGGATAAAAGATATTTCTTTTGATGAGGTTTCTGGTTTTTTTGAAAAAATAGAGCGGAGCCAGCTGGAATGCTTTTCCTCCGGCTTTGAAAACATCGAATTAAGATTCGCTGGCCTGCCCTCTGGAGGCATCAAGTCGGTGCCATAATTTACTGTCGCTATTTTTTGCGGTCCTTGATTTTTTTGAGGCGCAGGCATTTGAGGGAAAACTGGTGCTGTGGGCGTTTGCACCCTTACTGGACTCGGCATTGGCATCTCTGGTCTTACAACTGGGGAGGGGGGTGGAAATGACGGCGCTTTAGGTACTGAAGCGCCGGGCGGGTTCTCGAGGGGTGTCTGAAAAGTATTGTAATGAACCACCCTCGGAGGTTTTATTACATCTGTTTTAGCTAAAGTTTCCGGCAATTGTTTTCCTCCTCCAAA
>ERZ1292632.4447-Hain-H43-01um-R2-4447-length-10056-cov-6_pt1 | contig 10056 bp, 7 predicted proteins | sample MGYA00564407_ERZ1292632 | MGnify/ENA primary metagenome ERZ1292632 (study PRJEB36523, sample SAMEA6512637) | groundwater metagenome | collected 2019-01-08 | study: AquaDiva: Metagenomics assemblies of 32 groundwater samples | reverse complement strand
CCAGGCTCGTGGTGGACGGACAATCCTCTTGATTTAGAGGACGAGGCATTATCGCCCGAAGAAGACCCGGACCCTGAATACTAATGGCCACCACATCATTAGCTGTAAGAGACGCGATGGCAACCGTGATTCGCGCAATCACACCGCGCAACTCACCTGAGTATAAGTTTCAGCAGGTCCAGAGCATGGATGTGCTGAGCAATTATCCCGTTGACAGATCAATCATGCGAAAGTTCGAGATTGAATCTGGCGGAATGATAATCGACGAGACAATGATTCGCGGAAATCTTACTCGCGATATCGTCAAGAAGTTCGTTGTGCGCGTAGCCTATAACGTATCAGATAATAACGATACGGTTCGAGACGCTGCGGACGCAGATGAATTTGACATAGCCAGGGCGCTTTGTCTTCCGGGAAACATCTCAACCATCGGTGCCATGGATATAACATTTAAGGGATCTGATCATATAATCGAACAACATCGGCGAATGATCGAGATGACGTTCGAGTGTATGTTTAATCATTCGGCATGATTTATAGAATCAAAGGGTTGGCAGTATCAACCGAATCAACATTCGGCGTGGCATCAACCGGATCATACGCTCGCGTAAACATGGCGGGCGATATACAGTTTGAAGCCAAGAGCGATGCTCAAGAGCGTCCAGTTCTGAAAAGCGGCATTTGGAAGGATGCACAATTCGTAACGACTAAGGCCGGATCAACTCTGTCATTCAGCGTTCCATTGCATTCGTTTCTCCCGGTCGGGTCTACATACTCTGCCCCTGCAAATCATCAGCTTGCAGACCTGCTTAAGCACTGCATGGGGACGTCAAGCCTTGGCCCTGCAGTAGTTGAAACAAACGGAAACGGCAGCACATATACTACTGGAACAATAGACGGGGGCGTGTTTAGCGACTTTTCGGCACCAGGGCTATACGCCATGTCCATGGCCAATAGCATAACGCAGGCCAGAAATGTAACGTCATCAGTGGCCACCGCTGGCCCACTTTACAATGCAACAATAGCCGGCTCCTGGTTGACAACATCTGGCGCTGCGACATCGCCGCTTATAGGCGATACAATTTATGGCGCAAATAACATCTGTACTTCAACATCTGCTGAGTTCCCAAGCTCTTTTACGTTTGAGGTTTGGGGAGATACGTTCTCCGATGTGACGCCAACGGACGCTTACATTCTCACGGGATGCTGTGGCACGTTCAGCGTAAACTCTACGGTTGGCGCAGTGCCAATGGTAAGCTTTTCTTTTAGCGTGTCAAACTGGACTGAAACATATGTTTCCAATTTGCAAGCTGCGGCTATAGCCATTGCGCATGTTACAAATGTATATTCTGACCCGCTAATATCTACATATGGGCAGGTTTCCGCGCATTACTATCTGGGGGCGACAGGTGGCAATCCGGTATCGTCAAGCCATCTGTCTGCGGTATCATGGGAGTTGACACTTGGCAACGAGATGATGGGCGCTCCTAGCATAAATTGTAGCAACGGCGTTTCTCGCTGGGTTAAGACAGGGATGTCTACAACTGGAAGCATTACGGTATATTTCACAAATAATCTTTATGGCATGTTTAACCCGGCAAGCGATAATTTCGATTCTATCCATATTTATATCCAGACCGGAAACGAACCTGGCAAGATGTGTGGCATATATATTCCAAACGCAATTGTCACAGAACAACTAAAAATCGTAGATATCGGCGGAATATCTGGGCATCAGATAAACTTCAGAACGGGATATTCAAAATTAACGGAAGCTGGAAATTCCAGCGCAACTATTTCAAACCAGGCAGATAGCGATCTGCGAATTGGATTTTTTTAGGAGAATAAAAAAATGGCTATTGAAAAACTACGGGCGCTGGCCTGGGAAGAAACCTCGAATTTTACTGGCAGCATCACTGCGAGTGGGCAAATTGCCTCTCGCGTTAAAGATATCAGTTTAGATATCGGTATCGATGCCAAGGATTACGACTATACCAAGTCTGGATTCTTCGGATTTAAGAAGCTTGTCGGTACCGCAAATCAGCGATTCTGGAGCGGTACAACCCTAAAGTTCACAACGTACCTAACACCTCAGGGCAACAACTCTACGGCTCTGGCCACAACCGATACGATGTTGCTCGCATTGCTGTACAATGCTCTGGGCGGAAGCGTGGCCCCTACTCCGCAAACAGCTACTGTGCTTGGTGGTTTGAATGCTGGCGTTAGCGGATACGATGTTATGTCTGTTTCTACAAACATGTCTGCATCATTCCCTGCCGGCTCTGCTGTGTACATCAATGCCACCACATCAATTGCCGATCAGGTCCGATGGATAACCGGAACAACCGTATCGGCAAACACATCAACTCACACACTGTCTCGCGCAATTGCCGCTAACGCATTAACTCGCTTGGCTACAATTTCCCCTGCGCTAACTCTGTATTCTCGCGACTCCCTTCCCGCGCAATGGCTGTCATTCGAAGTTGTTGGGCACGCTGCGGATGCCGATGCCAGCACTGAATTTGACGACTCGGCCAACACCCACGACGACGCCTATACCCTGACCGGTTGCAAGGTTTCGGGATGCGTTATTAAATTAAAAACAGGAGAGGCTCCAGTTATCGATTGGACGCTAAGCGTTGGCAAAGTGACCAAAAATGCGTTATCAGAACTACTTGTCCTCTCTTCTGGCCTTGAAGTTTTAAACATAAATTCGCTAGAAAACGATCCGCTGCCATCGACATATCTTGGCGTGTATCTCACAAGCGAACCAACTGTTACGGCCACCGCCACCGATGGGACAGCCGGAAGATGGACCTTATTGCCCTGCGAAGAAATTGAGATCGATTTAGGCATGAGTGTTACACCTAAAAAAGATATGTCTTCGGCAAACGGTTTGTCTGACTTTATTTTGTCGGATCGTCAAATCAAAGTTAAGCTCAAGCCATACTATACAGAAGCATTTGAAGCTGACTATCTTGACCAGCAAGAATATTCGCTGGAAATCGTTGGTCCGCACTTAGATGCAACTGGACTGCAGAACCATTTCGCGATTCGCATCCCCAGCATGGCACTCGTTGATTATCCCAAGCGAGCAGATATCGAAGGTCAACATGCCCTCGATCTGAACTTCGCCGCAACATATTCGACGGTAGACATTGACGATCAAGCGTCTGGGTCAACAACCACATCGTGTGAGCGTAATCACCCCACGCGTCCAATCGATGCTGATTTCAGAATAGCATTCGTTTAAGCCCTGGGAGCAATATTCCCCAGGCCGTGCATTGCTCGGTGGCCGGAATAATTACCGAGTAAATATCTTTTAACCAGGGTGGGCAACCATGGCAATTAAGGCGTTTTTAACAACAAACGATACCGTTGACTATATCTCTCATAGCGATCCGGCTGTAGACACTGAGAACTCGGATATCAAAGCGTACTATGAACACCTAGACGCATCACACCTAAAATTCTTCCCTTCCCAGGCCAGTGAGGACGCGCCCACCGTTTTTACACTGGCACCCCTGAGCGCCTCTGATCGTGGTCTTGCCCTAGACTCGATTAGAGGCGCACTTCAGGGCGATCCCGGCAAATCGTTTGACTATGAGATAGCAAAAGAGTTCGTCCGAAGGTCGCTCAAATCTGTTAAAAATCTATATGTCATGAAACTCAAGGACGAGTGCAAGGCAAAGCCGATCAAGTCCAAGGAGGACTATACCTCTTCCCTTGCCGAGCTTAAACTTGAAACGATTGGAGATGGCAGACACTCCATCCAATTGGCCCCGCTGGATGTAATTAATCACATACCAGAAAACATGATCAGAGACCTATACGCTGTAATCATCATGATTTCACATCCAACTGAAATTGAAAAAAAAAGCTAATCCTCTCTAGTAATTACAAGCTACGCGAAGGCTTTAGGCCATGCTCGCAACTGTGCGAGGTTAAAGAGGCTCGCCACATTGCCGAGCACATAGGATGTTTTTCTGACAGAAAAGTTCCCCACGTCACGTCTGGCGGAATGGAATTATACAGATGTCCGAACTATTATTTAAACAAACTCGAACCGGAGCTTAACCCGTGGGTTAACATGATCCTTGAATTGTACTCTTGGAGAGAAAAAGGGTGCCTCGAAATGGCATGCCCAAATCCATCACTGAAAACCATCGAAGCCATAGACATTGTGGCAACTGAAATAAACAGACAGCAGTGTGAAGATATTAAAGAAGCAAACGAAAAGATGAAAAAGAAATAGTTATGGCAATATCAATCTCAGAAGGCACAGAGCAACTCATTATTGAGGTGTTGGCGGATACCAAGAAGCTAAAAGCTGGAATGGCCGATGTTGAGAAGACGCTAAAGGACACGTCGCGGAAGGCTACGAAAGATTTAGTTTCGCAAAAAAATGCGTGGGACAGTGTAACCAACGCTGCTAACAAGTTTAGAAATATCCTTAACCTTGGAGGAATTGGCGTTGCCTTCGGTGCCGCAACTGCTGCATTGCGGCAATTTGACGAGGCCATGGTGTCAATCGCATCTCGCGGTGCTATTGAGGCAAATTTTAACAAGCTAGGCATATCGCTAGAGGAAGTTCGCGAGGCCACGGCTGGACTTGTCACTGACACAGAATTAATGACGAAAGCCAACCAGTTGGCGACTGGCGGCATAAACATCACTACAGAACAGTATGCAGACCTTTCCAGGCAGGCGGTCGTTCTGGGGCAGCGCATGGGATACGCCGGAGATGCCACAAATGCCCTGTATACTGGTATATTGAGAGGTTCGCCGAGACTCCTCGATAATATTGGGCTGTATATCGATGGCGAAAAAGCCATGAACGATTATGCCGAGTCAATTGGCAAGACCGCCATGTCTTTAAGCGATGCTGATAGGATACAAGCCACATTCATCGCCGTACAAAAACAATTAAACGAGAAGGTTGGCTCTGCCGGTCCGCTTATTATTGGATATGCTGGATCGTGGAATATTCTATCAACATCAATTTCCAATGCTACGGCCACGATTGGTCAATGGTGGTCAGAGGCACTATCGCCAGATCTTCATACGCAGATTATTAGGCAAGCATCCGAAAAGGCCGCAGCCCACGCCAAAAGCGTAATGGCGATGGAGGACGAGCGCATACAGCAGGAGTTAATTAATCTGGGCATAAATGCAGGTGTTGATATCCTGCAGAAATATAGGGAATCAAAAACAAGAGAAGTGGAAACGTCCGACGAAATAATGGCAGCAACAGACAGGGTATCGGGCGCGTACGAAAGGCTTGGAAAAAGGCTCGAAGACATAGACCGCAGGATAAAGGCTCCTGGTGCTGGCCTTGACGGGTATTACCTAAAGCAATTAAAAGACACAAAAATATCAATAGAAGATCAAAGAAAAAGCCTAGAAAAGGACATGGAGGATCTTGATGAGGCTACACTTGCCGCAGAACGAAGAGAGGCGGAGAAGCGTGCGCATGACAGGAGGCGCGGTCCAAAAAGAGAGAAGCTAGCCAGCGGAATGATGGCACTGGTTGACGACGCGGCAATGTATGCAGCCCAGGCCGCAACTGTAATTCATGACGAGTTTGATAGATTTTATGATGAAGCAATTTTAGAGTCTCAGGTTTCTTCCCTGGCAAAGATGGCAAAGAATGCGGTTAGGGGAATATATGGAGCGCTATCTGAAGTTCCAAAAGGCGTTAAGGATGTCGTTAGACAGGTTGATAGAGAGCAAGAAAAGGATCGGTTTACCGCTGCTGCCAACGGGGAAGACATGGTATCTAGGGCGATACAGAACAAAATCGATGCTATTCGCGAAGAAACAAGCGCGAGGATATTGAGGGGCGAGGCGACCGATGAGGATATAGCACGTTCGGAGAGAGAAATCCACATGCTTGCCATTCAGGATGCCGCTCAACAATCGCTTAACGAGGCCGCGGTTGCACAAACCAAAGAAATAATTCTAACTGGTAAGTTGTCAACAAAAGTATTTAAGCAAATCGCAGCAGATAGGCTTGCTTCAATAGCTGCTGTAGCGGCAGTGGAAGCGGTTAAGGAAACCGCTTATGCTATAGCCGCCCTTGCAATTGGAGGCCCATTTATGGGCCAAAGCGCCGCACTGCACTTTCAGGCCGCTGCTCAGTTTGCTGGTGTCGCAGCGGTCACTGGCATTGCCGCCAGAGGGATGTATTCAGCGCCAGGTGGCGGAAAATCAAGGGCCGGCAGCGATAGTGATACTGGCTTTAGGTCTGTTGGCGGAAAAACCGAAGAAACAAATGTTAGCCGTCAGTGGGTAATAAATATCTATGGCGGTCAGGCGTTAAGCACAAAAGAGGACATAGGTGCCATGATTCTTCAGTCAATAGACGCAAGCGCAAGAACTGGAAGAAAAATATCTCGCGGAGCCATAGATGATTCAGGCAATGACTCTGGGATGAGCGGATTCTAATGGCGAAGATAATTGAAAAATTTCACACCGGCTATCAGGTTCAGACAAATGATAGTATTACGATCACGCACAGCGTGATTGGTGCTGTCGAGGTGAAAACGACAGATACCGGCTCAGCACTAGTGGCTAACAACTGGGTACCGACACTTCAGGTTATGGCTGAGGCATATGAGGATGCGATTAATGCTTCCGGGTTAAACGCCGGAGGGAGAACGTGGACGGTTGACGTTGACTCTAATGGATATTTCTCAATTTCAATTACTGCCGGCACCGGAACGATTACCACCGTGATAGCTAAGACGGCGGGGGCCGCCGGGGGGGCGTTCTCCCTATGGCTTGGGGCCGATGACTACACGGAGTATGTGAATGGCACAACCGCAGGTGATGAATGGACGGGATTAACGTCCACCACGGCGAGTGCCACTAATTTGTCAAGTGGAGTATATTACCCGGATGATTCAATCCTACAAGATGAAGCGTTGATCACGCAGATAAAATCCACCGCAACCGAAGCAGATAGCGGAAGTGTCGTGTTCACATATCTCGGATATGATGTTGAGAAAAAAGAAATATCGCTTTTCATTCCGCATTCTGAAGCCTTCGAAAATGACACGAATGGTTTTAACAACTTCCAAACACAGTGGCGAGACTGGGCACATGGTAAACTGTTCGCCATTCACAAGAACCGAGCAGACAATGCAATGTTTGGTCGCGTGTCAAATACAGACGGCTATCGCGTGTATCGCCTAGATCCAGAAACGGACTTTAATTATCGCCCATCGCGAACGGTTCCGGGCATGGACTTGTTCTGGGCATGGTCGTTTAAATGCGTTGAGTGCGGTGATGCCGACTTCATGGATGAGACAGAAGTATAATGGCAACGTCAACCACGTGGGCAGGAGCAATGGCGCTGAAGAATACAAATGTATTCTTCTATGCCCAGTTCGGTGGTATTCCTAAATATTTCTGCACATACGACCCAACCACGAGACCGGCAGTTGCAAGCAGGTGGACCACTACTGGATATACCTGGCATGAGTGCATGAGAGCAGGCGACATTAAATCATCAGCATGCAACATAAACCGCCAAGGAGGAATGTCAACAACCGGAACGACCACGCTGACCCTGCACGAAGATAATGCCGGGTCTCTTATGTCGCTGTTTAGCTTTTATAACGATGCAACCCTTCGCGCAAAGCTGCAAACAGCGATAACGGAGCTTGATGTTCCAGCGTCTCCAAACATAAATATAAATATCACAACAGCGTCTTTTCCAACCACAGGAGATGTATACATCGGAAATGAGACAATTACTATTGGCGCTGTCGATGCTGATACCAGGGCGATAACCGCCAGGAAAAAGTATAATTCTGATGCAAACACATATAGCATCACGACCAACGATGACAACGTAATCGATGGACCGGAAATCACCAGCGCGCCGGAGACATGGGAGAATCGCAAGTTATATATCTGGATGAACGTCATGGACGCAAACGGTAATCCGATGGATAATGCCATCGACGGATTGCATCAGCATTTAATTTTTAAAGGATTTATCAGATCGCTTGAGCCATCTAACCTGGCAACTGAATGGAAAATCACAGCGCATGATGTGTTGGCGGTGCTTGATAAAAAAATATTATTAAATCCAACAAAGCTGAACATGATAAACGACGTCATTGGGCTTGGTGTAAACTCCACCCCTCTGGACGTTCTCGTATATGAGACCCCTGAGACATGGATGGACGCCACGTTTCCAATAGCGTCCGATGTAAATTCCAAGTTGTACATATCGACCGTCATAAGTGGAACAGCCCCATTCTTTACGTCAAAAACTGGATGCGCGGGACAGATTATCGCTGAAATAAATAAGCAGATGGCAGATATAGCCTTCACTTACAGCGGGCATTCCTACGCGGTTGATCGCACAAGTGCTGATATATATAATTCAGCCGTGGAGTTTGATACTCCAGTAGCCGCAAGCATTGGTGACTATAACCACTATACAAATGCGTCTCCGGTTACGGTCACGATTGATGAAAAGTGGTACGGGTCTGGGTTGAAGCCATCAGCCGTTCTTGGCTCGAAGTCAATAACGATACCCAGGGCTTACGAACCAGGGACAATATCCGAGATTCCAATCGGTAGAGAGTTTAATGATTCTGAAATATACATCATTTCAGATAATTATGTTGAGATAAAAGAGGGGAACTGGTCGCTGCAATCAGATAATCCCTGCCGATATGTGCAAATAAACGACAAAGAAATTGTGGAGATAAACGCAAAAATAACATCACTGGTGTCAAAATATGCTCATGAAATAGTTTTTAGAGAAAACCCGATAGGTAAAGCGGGTAGAGAAAGCCATGTTGCCCCGCACTCCGCCAGCGGAAAAAGGGCGTATAACACTGCGACTCAATGCCTGTACTTTGAAAACGATCCGTTCTATAAGATATTTTTAACAACCGCCCTTAGCTTTAACGGATTAACGTCCTCTGGAGGAAACGACATAGCGTATGACAGGCTTCCTCCCGGCCTTGGCGCTAAGATTCCAAACGAATACTTCGACCAAAAATCAATACGAAACGCATTTAATAAGCTTGGGGAGGCAAATAAGAGATCATATCTAATCACCAAGCCAATGGCCCTAAAGGAGCTGATACAGGAAGAGGCCAAGACAACTGGAATCTATTTTATTCTCAACTCTGATTTCGAGATATCGGCAATTACTCCTGATATCACCAAGGAAACAACCCCGTTTAGCATTGACCACACAAACATGGTTGGAGAGGCCGGCCTGAATATAAATATTGAGGGGATTGTTAATCAAATAATTTTCGACTCTGAGTGGGACGACGCTAGCGTATCGCACACGGACCAAATAAGTATCAACGATCTCCAGTCACAACAAAGATATCAAACGATAAAATCAATATCCATCAAAAATAAGGGAATAAGAATACCGGAGGGCGAGGACGAGGTTGAGTTTATTTCAGGGCTGGCCTTTTCATTTTTAAAACAACTGTCTGATGCTAGGCCATATGTAACATGTACTTGTGACAGAACAGCTTTCGGGGTTAATGTTGGCGACTTTGTTACGTTCACGCAAAACGTGCTTCCAAATTGGCGCTCTGGCGCACGCGGATTCACCGATGAATGGTTTTTCGTTTCTGGGGTTAAACGCGACTACGACAAAATGACGGTTTCTTTTACGCTTACCGCTGAAGAATTTAAGAATCAAAAACGAGGCAAGCTCACTCCTTGCGCAAAAGTAGTATCGTACAATAATGCAACAAAGGAAATAACAGTTGAGGCAAATGAGTACACATCATCGCCAGACACTGACATTGGCCATTTTACCGTTGGAGATAAAATACGGATCTGGGACAAGAGCGCCGGATCATACCTGTCGGTGACGGGAGCCAAGGCCATCGCTATAATTGCCGGGAACGTGATTACTCACGGAAGCACTGGATATGACGATGATGGCGATCCTCCGGTGGCTGGAGACATCGTTCAATTTGCGCAGTGGGACGACGTGATAACTGCACATCAGAAAACATATGTTTACGTGGCAGACTTTACATCTCCAAAGGATATAACACA
>ERZ1292632.4446-Hain-H43-01um-R2-4446-length-10059-cov-3_pt1 | contig 10059 bp, 10 predicted proteins | sample MGYA00564407_ERZ1292632 | MGnify/ENA primary metagenome ERZ1292632 (study PRJEB36523, sample SAMEA6512637) | groundwater metagenome | collected 2019-01-08 | study: AquaDiva: Metagenomics assemblies of 32 groundwater samples | reverse complement strand
ATGAAACAGAGTGAACCGTTAAAGGATGGGTTTGAGGTTACCGAGGTTGACGGCTCCCCAGCTGATCTTCCCGTAAGACTTCGTTTCCCGAATGGTTCTGTGACAAGAACTCTCTCCGATGAACTTTCCGTGGATTTTGTTGGAGGTTCTCTCCCGACTACCTACATAAAACTCGATACCTCAAACGATCCATTCACTGGCACACTTTCTGGGCCGTCTTTCGCAATTACTGGAACAGCGGGTGCTGGATACATGGATTATTTAGCGCAATCTTCAAATCCATCTAATCCTGCGGCGGGAATAGTGCGTCTGCATTCCGCAACGCTAAACGGATTTACAAGGCTTGAAGAACATAACGAGGCCACCACTCACCTTGTTCTTGGCCGGGATAACGTATTTATTGCGAAGAACACTTCAGGGGCGGACATAACCAAGGGGAAAGCGGTTTACGTCACGGGTTCAACAGGAAATGTTCCAAATATTGCTCTGGCAAAAGCGGATTCTTCGACCACTTTACCCGCCATCGGCATAGCTATAGACGATATCGGAAACAATAATTTCGGGCAGGTGATGAAGTTAGGGGTTCTTTCAATGTTTGATACTTCTGCTTTTTCATCGGGAGACAGGTTGTTTGTTTCAGGAGCTACCGCCGGGGCTTTGACAAACGTCAGACCAGTGCTTCCCAATTACGTTCAGAGAATAGGCTCGGTGTTAGTCTCAGGGATCGGGAATGGTTCTTTATCAGTCAGCGTGGCTCCATTTATCGGCTCAGAAGAGACTGGGACAAATAATGCAAGTTTCCAGGTTGCTAAGGTGTTAGGAGGCACAGAAACTACTTCGGATTTGAATTTGCAAACTACTTCCGGAGTCGGAGCGGCGGGAGCGGACATGCATTTCCTTGTAGGGAATAATGGAGCTACCGAGGCAATGACGATACTGAATAGCGGGAATGTTGGGATAGGAGCAACTCCTGGAGAGAAGCTGGAAGTTAACGGGGCTGTCAAAGCAACAGCATTATACGGGACTTCGAGTTTAGAATTAAGAAATTCTTCAAATCAATCGAAGGCTTTTTTGGCATTTTCAGGAGATGATTCTTATTTCATTTTACAAAACGATGCAGATACTTATCCTGTAATTTTAAGGTCGAATGGAGTTAGTTATTTTAATGGAGGGAATGTAGGAATAGGAACGGCGGTTCCAGGAGCAAAGTTGGACGTTAACGGAAACGTTTATATAAGAACAGGAGCAATACTTGCGGTTGACAGCGTCCAGGATTACACAGGCACGGGACTGACTGTAAAAACAGGAGGCGCGACAGCTTTATTATTCAAGACAGATAACACGGCAGAAAGAATGAGGATACAACCGACTACTGGATATGTCGGGATAGGCGCTACTGCGCCAGTTACTTATTTGGAAGTAAAAGGGGCGGTAACGGCCTACTCTGCACAAACTGGAATGTTGGCTCTGACAGATACGGGTTCCACGACAAAGAGGCTGTACCTCGGCTACGATTCAGCGATTTCAAAGGGATATATTCAAACAGTTGATTCGGGTTCAGCTTGGGAGGATTTACTAATCAATCCGAATGGTGGAAATTTAGGGGTAGGAACGGCTGCTCCAGCCACAAAGCTTGACATAGATTCAAACTCAAACACTCAATGCTTAAGACTTCGAGGGGCCGACTTTGCAAATGAATATGCTAATTTTTATGTTGATGCAAATAACGATCTAATCATTGATAGCACAGGATTGACGATACTAAATGATGTCGCCAAATTTGCAGGCGGAACACAATCAAGTGACGGAAGCGCAGGGATAAATGCAACCGTAACTTATGTTGATACAGTACTAGGAGCAAAGACATTGACATTCAAAAACGGAATCCTCGTTTCTCAGACATAGTGATATGATAAATAATTTAATGGGAATTGGAAAATTAACATGAACGAACAATTTTGGGTTCAAATAGCAGTTTATGTGCTAACTGGGTTACTCGCTATTACAAGAGTTGGGTACATTGTTGGAAAAATTGAGTCTCGGTGCGCCACGAAGGATGATCTCGAAAAAGCCAAGGGAGAAGGCGACGAGAAACGAGGACGAATCTATCAACGACTTGATGAACATAAACGATATATGGATGAGTACTTTGTGCGCCGTGAATACTGCGCGGTAACTCACGAAGCGGCATCTAGGGATTTGACAGCATTAGTCATGGACATGAAAGAGATCTGGAAAGAAATAAGAGATAACCTCAAGAAATGAGGTGTTCTTATGGGGAATGTCGTTGAATATGAATGCAGGGAATGCCATTACTGGGACGCAATTCATGGGATTGATGGTTACGATTATCATCAAGAACAGTTCAAGAAATGCAGTCATTGCACTTTCCCGTTGAGAAGTAGGCTCGAAGGTCATGGCATTTACGAAGCGTATTTAAAATCAAAGGAGGCGAAACATGGAACTGATTCAAGGCACGATTAGTTTTTTCCAGACTCATTGGGTGGAGATTCTCGCAGTCATCGGAGCCGTAGATATTATTCTTGGAATCATCACGAAATGGACTCCCACGAAGATTGACGATAATATTTATGCGTTTATTCACAACTTTATTGCGAGGTTTGTGAAGAAATGAGTTTTTTCGCTATTATAGGTTCAGGGTTGCAACTCGCCCTTCTTTTGTTCCGAAATTGGTTCAAGTACGCGGACGAAAAGAAAACAGAAAGGAAGGTGCTTCGTGAAGAAGGCATTAAAGCTATTCGTTCTGGGGATAGTAGCGCTATTACCGCTGTTTTCTCTCGGTTGCGCTAAGACAGTAACTCTTTATCCGATTACAGAAAAAGATATTAAATGCTCTGCGGAAGGATGTTGGGTATCCACTTTCTACATGGAAGAAGTTATGAAAGCGAGGATGAAATGAGTAAAGGAATAACAATTTCGACAAGATGGAAAGAATGGGCTGAGAAAGAACCGTTCTGGGCTTATTCTGCACTCACTTCGTTTGCACTGGCGATGGCAGGTTTAACAATTCATCTCGGTGTTCTGAGCGGTCTCTGGAGAACCATTGGGCTTGTCATGCTTATTGGATTTGATGCTCTCTTACTCCTAATTACTGGACTGAGGAAGCAGTTTTGGTGGATGAGTTTTTTTATTTATATTACCCTTGGAGTAATTGGTTGGGAAATTGCATCGTATTTTTTTGGATAAGGAGGACATGTGGGAAACAGAGAAGAAAAATTATCATATATGGCTGGTATTGTTGACGGGGAAGGATGTATTTCCTGTTCTTTTTCGAATGGAGAGATTCCGCATATTAACACTTATGGAATTTATTTAAGAATAGGAATGACATCTTCTATTCCCCTAGAACCATTTATCGAGGAATTTGGAGGAAAAATAAAACTTTCAAAAAGACGTACAAAAACAGGAAAAAATGTCTTTTTTTGGGCAATTTATTGTCGAAACGCTGTAAAAGTTTTGAATATTTTAATTCCGTATCTTCGTCTTAAAAAAGATCAGGCAAAGGACGCGATTATTATGGCAAATCTTCATTACAAAAAAGGTGGAGTTGGAAATGGAAATGGTGGAGGTTGGAAAAATAATACCATAACTCCAGAAGACAATATTAATCGAAGAGCTGTCTTTGAAAGAATGCGGGAGAGAACAAAATGAGTACAAACACATCAGAAATTCCTATTACTGAAATTGTTGAAAGAGTCCAGAAACTTTCAAGAACAGGTGTAGATACCTACGACAAGATCCGCGGAATAATCGCAGATGTCTATACCCGTGAAATCCCGGAAAAGTTTGATTGGCCGTTTCTTATGGCATCAAGCTCGATCACAATCGATGCTGAAGTCCATGGCGGGACTGTTACGATGAATACCGGAGACACTACCGCTGTGCTTTCAAGCAGTACGTTCCCTACGTCGTGCGTTGGATGGAAGATTAAATTCGCTGGAAATGATACTGCTTATGATGTGATCGCTTATCTCAGCACGACAAGTCTCACGATTAGTCCTGCACTCTGGGGTTCTCAGAATTTATCGAGCACTTCTTATTCCCTATATCGAGATATCTATCCTCTTGCGAGCGATTTTGATAGATTTCCGAAACCAGGTGGGATTTATAAATGGTCAGGAGGAAGAAAGCAAATCCTTCCAGAAGTGCAATATGCTAATTATGTGAATGACGAGTATCAGGCTACGGCAGGGACTCCTAGCAAAACAAGGCTTGTTTCCGTGAACACTGCGGGATGTCAACAAGTAGAGTTTATTCCTCCTCCGAGAACTTCGCAGGTATTTGGATATGATTACATCAAATCTCTCAGTCCGATGTATGAGACGACCGCTGGGACGATATCTTCGATAGGAGCAGGAGGGACTACGGTAAACGCTTCTGGTGCGAAATTCAGTTCTGCCGCGACAGATGGAACATATTTCTTTAGAGTCGATAATTTGGGGACAGGGGCTGATTCCTCTTGGTACAGAGTACTTTCAATCCAGAACGATAATCAGCTCACTCTTGCTACCGCTTTCGCAAGCACAGCGGTTACTGTAGCGAATTATACTCTCGCCAGGGCTCCACAGTATCCTTCAAGGCTGCATATTGGGATTGTTTATGGAACATGCAGACAGCTTACTGTGGATCAAAACGATCCAAATGCTCAGTTTTATCATAATCAGTATGCTTCAGTGTTAAGTGACGCAAAAAGAATTTATGTATCTCGTCCATATTCGAAAGAAATGGACGGAGTATTCACCGATTTCAGATATAGGCGGTAATCATGTTACAGGACGTTAAAGATCTCACAGCTCCAGGAGTTTTGAAAGGTCTGAACACTCAGTATAATCTTCTGACCGTTCAAAAAGATCAATCCCCAGATATGATGGATGTGAAAGTTAATTATGACGGGTCGATAGAGAAACGTCTTGGTTCAAACACGATGAATGCGACCGTGATAGCAGGAGCTGTTGGTGCTAATTTCAGTCCAAATGGAGCAGGGACTGCTTCTCTTTTGAATAACATAGGAGCGTGGTGGAACCTGGACGAATTGAACGGTGATCGAACGAGTCAATTCAATTCTCTGACGCTTTCTGCGAATAACAGCACGGTGTATGCGACTGGAAAACAGCTTCGAGCGGCGCAGTTTATAGCGACGAGCAAACAAACATTGAGCAGAGCATCGTCTCCTTATCTTCTTGCCGGTGATAGTTCTCTTTCAATTTCAACCTGGTTATATCTTTCGTCTACTTCGGCAACAGCGCAACCCATTATTACAAAACGTTCTCAGACAAGCACGGGTGGTTCTTCTGGTGGGATTACTCCGGATTCTTATGATGTCTTAGTTTGTAATTGTGACGGGGTTGGGACTGCTTTTTCAGATTCTTCGACTACGACCCCAAAGACGATCACTCCGAATGGGAATGCCACTCAGCTTCCGATTAAGCTCAATAAGAGTGCTGGGTTCTTTAACGGGACGACGGATTATGTGGTGGTTCCTGATAGTGCGGATTGGGATTTTGGGACGGGGGATTACAATGTAGAGTTTCTCTTTAATTTTACGGTAAAACAAACTTGCGACTTTATAGGATTCAACACGCAAAACTTCAGGATGCTGTATGACAACACCAATTTAAATATCTATCAGGCTGGTTCAAACAGGGTGACTTCTTCTGGGTGGACTCCCGTTGTGAATACTTGGTATCACATTCGTGTTCGTCGGGTTTCTGGGACTACGACTCTTTATATTGACGGGTCTTCTAATGGAACTCCTTATGCTGGCTCTGATGATATTCAGGGTGGGACTACTGGAGTTACTGTTGGAAAAGATCCTGCGGCAGCGCAGTTCTATCTTTCTGGCTGGATGAAAGAACTCCGAATCATCAAAGGAGCCTCCACAACCGTCACGGTTCCCACTGCTCAATATACAACAGCCTCCGAAGCCAACACCGTCCTCCTCATGCACTTCGACACTCCCGCCACTTCTCCTTTGAGGCCTGCGATTTACTTTGACGGGACGGGGGATTATTTAACGGTTCCCAATGGGGGGGATTTTGATGTTGGAACCGGGGATTTCGCAATCGATTTCTCTGTTTTTCTTACGAGTAACGCCAACGCTGTCCAAACGATATTTGATTCAGGATACGCGGACAACAAGGGGATTTCCGTTGCCATCAATACGCAAGATGAGTTGAAAGTTTATCTGAACGGCGCAGACGTAATGCCCGCTTGGACGCTTCCGATTCTTTATAATCGGTGGAATGTAATCCGCGTTGAAAGAACAGGCGGAAATATTAAAGCGTTTTTAAACGGGATAGTAAACCAAAGCATCGCCGATGCAACGAATATTACGGCAAACTCGGCGGTGGCCGCTGCCATAGGCGCACGAGCAGATGCGTCGACCCCGTTGTCTGGTTATCTCAAAGAGCTTAGGTTCTCGAATGTTCAGCGCGGGGCGGGGGCAAATTATGCTCCCTCCCAATCAGGCTTCACGGTCGATGCAAACACCAAGCTCTATATCAAGGGGGATGAGGATAATGGGGTAACGACTTTCATTGACAGCGAGACAACGCCTAAGACTGTGACCACGGCTGGAAACACGGTAATCAAATACACCGAAGATTATCGCTCGTGTATATTCAAGGATGATGGGAACACAGGGCATTTTCCTTACTCACAAGGCTCTGCCAAAGTCGATTTCTTTGCGATAGGTGCAGCCAATGGGTATTTCCCTTCCACTGGAGATAATGTTACTACTCCACATTCAACCGACTTTGATTTTGGGACTGGAACTTGGCATATCGGTTATTGGATGCGAAGGATATCAGTAGCAAGTGCTCACAGTATCATAACAAAGTACTCTGGTTCTACTGGATGGGAAGTCTATGAAAATGGAACAATTTGGAGAATTTATCTTAATTTAACAAATCTTTCACAAACTTTACCATCAGAATCTCAAAATCTCAATACTTGGCAGTATCTTGAAATAGATAGAAATTCAAACACTCTTTATTGGTTTTTTAACGGGACTCTTCTCGGAACATCTGATGCAACTGGATTAACTTATAATGGGGCTAACACAAATCTAATTGTTGGCGGTGGAGTGACTTCAAACCTCGTTCAATCATTAATGGACAACATAAGAATTTCCAAAGGGACTTCACGAAATACAGCCACATTTAATCCAACAGTTCCTTCAGGAAGCGGATCAACCGTTGAAGCGTTTGAATACTCACTTTATGTCAACAGCTCGAATATAGTTCAGTTTGACGTCTCAAGTTTTGGGCTTGTTGCTGAAGGATCAGTGATGGCGACCTCGTTTGGAGCTTTAACGACTTCGGATTGGGTAAATGTCATCGCTTATTACTACAAACACGCAACGAGCGGATATCTCGGAATTACCGTAAACGGGCTTCATACAACAACCGCTTCTTACGTTCTTGGAGTTACGAACGGTTCCGCGCAACTTACTCTCGGAGGAATCCAGGGGAACACTGCAAGTTATCTTGACGGAAGAATTGATATGACCGGGGTTTGGAACACGCTCGTATCCTCATCTCAGATTCAGAATTTATATAACAGTGGATCTGGGAATCATTATGTGACTTCTTTTGAGGCATATCCGTGGGCCGCATTCGACTTCGGGGCAAGCGCAATTCGTTGGCTCACTTGCGCCGCTGGAACAGGATTGTATGCTTCTTCGAATTTCGGGGTAACCTGGACTCAGATGGGAACAGGCCGAACGGCAACCTATCAATACCTCGATCGTTCAAAGAACGTGCTTATCGCAACATCGGATGGGTATGACCCAACTCTTTATTGGGCTGGTTCGGTCGGAACTCAAGCGCAGGTTGTTGGAAATTCTGCTCCAAACTGTAAATATTCCATCAATTTCCAGGGTTTTCTCATTCTTTTAAATTCATCTACGAGAAAACGCTCATTTAATTACATTGACGAGAATTTTCAGCTTTCAAGCACTGCCTGGCTAAATTTCGATATGCCAAGCTCCGCAGATGACGAGGTTACTGGCTGTTTCATTCTTCGGAGATATCTTTACGTTTCAACAAAATACAGGATTTACAGAGTGTCTTATGTCGGTGGAAATCCAGACTGGCAATATGTTGAAGTTAAGAATTGGGGATTTATTCCGAGGACGGTAAAGAAGATCGTGATTACGAACGCACAGCCAGGCAACACCGCTGCTTATACAATTGGCGAGGTCGTAATTGGTCTCACTTGGGACAGAAAACTTCGAATCTTTGACGGTTCCGGCGATCAAATTCTTTCGAATAACATCGAGAAAGATAACGGAATGTGTGATTTTGCGCTTGATAAAATCTCATATCTTGGGTCTGGACCAGTCTTGACCTTCGCAGAGCTTGATCCGATCCCGAACGTGTACAAACTCTGCGTCGCTATTGGTGCAAACTCTCAACAGACTACGCATTTCATAAATTATGACGGACGTTGTCAGGCGCTTTATCCATATTCCAACATGAAGTTTAATTGCATGTGCGTTGCAGAATCTGCAAACATGCAGTATTTGATGGCGTTTGACAGATCGGGGTATTGTCACATGATGGATTCCGGGAATTTGGATGGGAACACTCTTGCGATTAATGAGCATTTTGATAGTCCATTGATGTATGAAAAGACACCGTCTCAGTCAAGCAAAGGACACAAAACCGATCTTTATTTCTCAGAGACAACTTCTGGGACAATCTTTTATAAAGACAGAACAAATTTTTCAAATACATTCAAAGATCGAAGGAAGTTTGTTGTTTCTGGGTGTGACGGGAAAGTTATTCATTTTGAATCTGTAGATGTTCCTGATCTTTATAATACTTATCAATTCAGAGTCACATCCTCTTCTTCAACGACTGATCCGTGGAGACTCCAGAGATACGATCATTTTACGAAGGGTCTCGGAATCGGGAGGGCGGAATGAAACTAGCCGATTACAGTCTTGCGTTAATTCCACAAGAAGTCGCTGATCTTCTTGATGAATCAAAACAGGCATGGAATTTCGGAAAATATCAGATGCCAGTCGTTACGACCTATCCTCTCTGGATTGGACGACTCGGAGAGACTGTTATTTATGCGCAGGCCAATACTTGGGCGCTCATGATTTGCTCAAGTGATCAAACAACTCGGTGGGTGGCCATTGCAAACTTTTTCTCATAAAATGATCAATGATCAAAGATATGTCGAGTTCAAAGAAAACGGAAAAACGATTGGGATGCTTACTTTCTCATTATGCAATGACCCTGATCCTTATTTGAACAACTTGGATCATAAGTATATGGAGCACGACATTAACGGAAAGATTCTCGTTCTTGAAAACTTCATCGGGGTAAGATTTTCATCCAAGTTTGTTAAAATCATGGAAGATTTTTTTTACAGTAAATTCCCACAGATCGAAAAAACGATGTGGAGAAGGCTCGGGTATCCAAAAGACAGAATATTCACTTACAAAAGGAGGAGCATTTATGCAATCCAACATTGAAATAAAGTTCTTATCAGCGAAAGAGATGGAGAATGCTGGAAATATCGATTGGAGATATGAGCATGTTGGTAAACAAAATCTAGGATTTGCAGATAAAACAAAAAATAGAGTTTTTGTAAGGTCTGGTCTTGATTCTGAGCTTACGAAATATCTTATCGACCATGAAGTCTCGCATCTCTTTGAGCTCGAAGGAACAGATGAGGATGAGCACGGAATCAGGCACAAGAAATTTTTCAAAGAGTTTTTAGCTCCTATTCTTTCCCCAGTTCTTTCTTCGTTTATTACTGGGCAAAAAGATCCATTTGCGAAAGCAATTAATAATCTTTTGTCCACAGGGGGTGGTTTTTTAACTGGTGGGCCAGCCGGTGCAGTCGCTGGATCATTGAGTAATGCTATGTCGCAAGCACAGAATCCAAATGATAAATCCGCGATCACATTCGGAAGATTACTTAATTCAGGTTTTTCTGGAGCGCAATCAGGAATGAATCCTTATCAGTCTGGGATTGAATCGACTTTAGGAGGTATTACTGGTGGATTTAGAAATCTTTCAG
>ERZ1292632.875-Hain-H43-01um-R2-875-length-32362-cov-6_pt2 | contig 10062 bp, 9 predicted proteins | sample MGYA00564407_ERZ1292632 | MGnify/ENA primary metagenome ERZ1292632 (study PRJEB36523, sample SAMEA6512637) | groundwater metagenome | collected 2019-01-08 | study: AquaDiva: Metagenomics assemblies of 32 groundwater samples | reverse complement strand
GAACCTGTAAGGTTCGAAAGTGTAATCACGTTCCTTCCCGGCGAATTTGAGTAAATATCCACACACTAGCCTTCTCGACCAAACTGTCGCATAATTCACTCATTCCATGAAGCGAGTATTCGTTCGCGCGGGGGTTATTCTACTTCTCCTTGCCTTGTCGGTAGGGCCATTCTCCGTGGTGGCAGATGAGCCTGTACAGGAAGTCGCTATCACCGACACCATAGCAACCTCGACTCCAGAAAGCGTTTCAGTTGATACTGCCACTACGAGTCCGGCTGTCGACACACCTGTCCTCGAAATCACCGCATCGAGTACTGAGACCGAGTTTCCAATAATCGACCCAACTACCTACGTACCAGGCGAGGTGATTGTGAAATTCAAAGAAAATGCACTTGATCTCGACACAAAGGCAGACATCGTTGCAGCAGATACGATTGCGAGCACCCTTAACTTAGACACCAAGGAGGTTATTGAGGGTCAAAATATCACAGTCGTTACGAGCAATACCCCTGACGTCACCGAGGCAATTGCAGACCTTGAGGCAAACCCAAACGTTGAGTACGCAGAGCCAAACTACCTGCGTACCCTCGAAACAATTCCAAACGATCCGCTGTACAGCCAGCAGTGGTCCCTGAACACAATCAACGCGCCTGCCGCATGGGACCTTTCTACTGGTCAGAATGTTGTGGTCGCGGTGATTGATACCGGCGTGGACTTTGCGCACCCTGATCTTGCGGGGCATGAGTGGGACGGTAGCGCCTGCACCTACACAGAAGGCGTCACGCAGATCGTAAACGGAGGGTGTGTAGGCGGATACGACTTTGCTGACGAGGATAAAACCCCCGCTCCTGCAGTAGGAAGCACTTCATCCACCCACGGCACTCAAGTGGCTGGTGTCATAGCAGCGACGTTCAACAATGGCATAGGTATTGCCGGTATCGCGCCAAATGTGAAGATTATGGCACTTCGTTTTGATCTCGATACCACGTCTGAAATCAAAGCAATTGATTTCGCTATCCAGAATGGCGCAAAGATCATCAACGCCAGCTACGCAGGATCTGGATTTTCCGCTTCCGAACGTGATGCTATCGCTCGATTTGAAGCTGCGGGCGGACTCTTTGTCGCCGCAGCAGGAAATGGCGGGAGCGACACCGTAGGAGACAACCTTGATGCTATTCCGGACAATTTTAATGCGACCAACACCCCCGCATACCCCGCACAGCACGATCTTGCAGGCATTGTGAGCGTTGCGGCGACCACGCAATCCGATGCGCGCGCAAGTTATTCAAACTTTGGCCTCGTATCCGTAGACCTCGGTGCCCCAGGAAATACCATCATCAGCACCGGCACGAGCACCAATGCAACAACCTCGACCTATCTCACCTCAAGCGGCACCTCGTTTGCGGCACCCTTGGTTGCAGGAACCATTGCGCTCATGCGTTCGGCGTCTACTACCGCAAATGCATCCCAGCTAAAAGCGGCAATTATGAATAGCGGTGATCCACTGGTTGGCCTGTCAGGAAAAACAGTGTCCGGAAAGCGTCTGAACGCATACCAAGCACTTCTTGCTATTGGTGCTACCACTACTCCGCCCGTGACTGACACAACTCCACCGACTATCACACTGATTGGTGACAATCCAATGTCGCTGACCATCGGAAACACGTTCACTGACCCGGGAGCCACCGTTACCGACAACGTTGATGCAACAACAACCATCACAGGAGTCGGTAGTGTCGACACCGCAAACGTAGGCGCATATACACTTCTATACAGTGCGACTGACAGCGCAGGAAATTCTGCAAGCACCACACGCACCGTAAACGTAAACGCTGCGGTATCTTCGGGTGGAGGCGGGGGAGGTGGTGGCGGTGGTGGCTCATCTTCTTCAAGCAGCTCTTCGAGCAAGAAGAAAAGCGGGGGCGGAGGTAGCACAACCACGAAGAAGGTCACACCGGCTCCTGCTGAGCCTTCACAACCGCGCGTCCCTCAGACGACCGGTGAGGTACTCGGTGCAATCTCCTACACATTTACCCTAAACCTCAGCCTCGGTTCGCAGGGAGCTGAAGTTACCGAGCTCCAGAAGAAGCTGAAGGCCCTTGGATTCTTTTCAGGCGAGGCAACGGGCTACTTTGGCCCTATGACGCGCACCGCCGTCATAACCTTCCAGACCTCTAAGGGACTCTCGCCCGTAGGGAATGTGGGTCCTCAGACCCGTGCAGCCCTCAACAGTGACGCAGCTACAGGCCCTGCACCTGTTCCAGCTACCGATACGGTCTCACTCGAGGCTCAAATAGTGGCTCTCAAGGCTCAATTGGCACTTCTTCTTGCCAAGCTAACCACACTGAAGTAATTGCTTTTTAAACATATCGTTGTATATTTATAAACGGTCCACTTGAGGATCAACATTCCACTTCAAATGGGGAAGTACCTGTGAGCACGTTAACGCCTGCAACGAACAGCACCGCCATTTCGCCCGACAACAAGAAGCAGATCGTGAACATCCTGAAGGATGTCGTGACAACCGAAAGAGCCCCAAGCAGTTGGCGAAGTGAGGTGAAGGCAGCCTTTCTGGCCGCCTGGCGCCTCGGTCTCGCGATCGTCGCCGACGTCAAAGCCAAGTTCCACATCACCAGCAAGATGATGGCGGAGTGGGCGAAGAACAAAAGCGTCGCCGCCAAACGCGACAGCTACTTCGTCGCTCCGACGACCACCTGACAGAAAGTCGGGCGCAAAAAACCGAGCCGCACCCCCAGGGTGCGGCTCTTTTTATTTCAGTGTTAGGAATGTGGTATCGTACGCACATGACAGAGAAGCCCGTACTCCTTTCCGGCATGAAGCCGACCGGCCTTGCCCACTTGGGCAATTATTTTGGTGCACTCAAACAGTGGAAGGATCTCCAGGATGCGGGGGAGCTCGACTGCTACTTCATGATTGCGGACTATCATGCGCTCAACTTCATACAGGATGCGGGCCAAATGCACGCACTCACCCGCGAGCTTGCGCAGACCCTGCTTGCGATTGGCCTCGACCCCAAGAAGGTAACTATTTTTAAACAATCAGACGTGCCCGCGCACACCGAGCTCGCATGGGTTTTCGATACCATCACCACCATGCCGTACCTCATGCGTGCGCACGCATTCAAGGACGCTGAGGCTCGTGACAAAGAGATCAATGTCGGTACGTTCAACTACCCAATGCTCATGGCTGCGGATATTCTCCTCTATGACGCCAAGAAAGTACCGGTAGGACAAGACCAGAAGCAGCACATCGAATACGCACGCGACACTGCAGAAAAATTCAATCGCATTTTTGGTGACACCCTCACGCTTCCAGAAGAACACATCATGCCCGAGGTTGCGGTAGTGCCAGGTACTGACGGACAAAAGATGTCCAAGAGCTACGGAAACACTATTCCGCTCTTTGCGAGCTACGAGGAGATGCAGAAAGCAGTCATGTCTATTGTTACCGACTCATCAGGCGACCGTCCTGAAAATGTCTACGCAATTCACAAGCTCATAAAGAGCGAGAGCGAACTCGCTCCCGTGTACGTAGAGCATCAGGGTAAGTACAAGGCACTCAAAGAAGCACTCATTGAAGACCTGGAAGCCTTCATCGCTCCCATGCGTGCACGCTACGAAAAGCTCTCGCAAGAGCCGGATGAAATAGAGACCGTACTCATCGAAGGTGGCAAGCGCGCTCGAGCGCGCGCGGAGGCAAAAATGGCAGCCATCCGCAAAGCGGTAGGCGTCGCCTAGCACCGCGCAAAACCTGCGCGGGCGTGCTAATTTAGAGGAATATGAACGAACGGACGCTTATAGCTGACCTGGCAGGCAAAGCAGGAGAGACCGTCACCATACAGGGATGGGTTGATGTACGCCGCGACCAGGGCAAGCTTGTATTTTTTGATTTCCGCGACCGCACCGGCACAGTTCAGGGCGTGGTGCTTCCCGGCGACGAGGTGCTCACCGCAATTGCCAAAGAGACGCGTCACGAGTTCGTCGTTGCCGTCGATGGCATCGTAAATATGCGCCCCCCGAAGAATGTTCAGGCAGGGAAGTTGAATGGCGACATCGAACTCGAAATTAAAGGCATCGCCGTCATTGCCGCTTCGGAGACCCTTCCTTTTGAGTTTGATGCTGACCTGAACCTCGACACACTCTTTGATAATCGTCCTCTGACATTGCGTCGCAAGCGCGAGCAGGCAATATTCCGCGTGCAGCATGAAATCGTGCAGGCCTACCGAAACTTCCTCACCAAGGAAGGCTTTATGGAGTTTCAGTCACCTAAATTGGTTGGTGATGATGCTGAGGGCGGTGCCGGTATTTTCAAAGTCGACTACTTCAATAAGACTGCCTACCTCGCCACGAGCCCGCAGCTCTATAAGCAGATTTTGGTGGGCGCTTTTGAGCGAGTGTTTACGGTTGGCTCCATGTTCCGTGCCGAGAAGCACTCCACAAGTCGCCACATGAACGAGCTTGCGATGTGCGATTTGGAAATGGGCTTCATCAAAGATCATACCGATGTGATGCGTATGATTACGCGGTTGCTGCGGAGCATCACGCTTCATTTGGAAGATAGTTCTGCGTCCGAATTTGGCGCACTCGACGCCAGCCTGCCATTTGTGGGCGACGGTGACTTGTTCCCGGTTATGAAGTTGCGCGAGGCACAGGAACTCATCAAGCGAGAGACCGGCGAAGACAAAACGAGTGAACCAGACCTCGAGCCCGAAGACGAGCGCTGGTTGTCGGAGTATGCACGCACGCACCTCGGTTCCGATTTCATATTCATTACGCACTACCCAGTCTCGAAGCGTCCGTTCTACACGATGGAAGACCCCGAGGATCCAGGCTTTACCAAGAGCTTTGACCTGTTGTTCCGTGGCGTCGAGCTCATGAGTGGCGCACAGCGTGTACACGAACATGACATGCTCGTGGAAAAAATCCGCAGCAAGGGGCTCGATCCCGAGAAGTTCTCCTTCTACCTCCAAGCCTTCAAGTACGGCATGCCGCCACACGGAGGTATGGGCATGGGTCTTGAACGCCTCACACAGAAATACCTTGGTCTCGATAACGTAAAGGAAGCGTCAATGTTCCCACGCGACTTGAATCGCATCGATACGCTTCTCTCGAAGAACGAAGAATAGCTATGAAGATAGCTTTCGGCACGAGTACGCTCGATGAGGCCCCTAAGGGCTATGTGCGCGTACGCCTTACGGAAGAACCAAAGGGAACGGTGCGATTCGTACGCGAGAGCGGTAGTGAGTGGATTGAGCTAGGAGCAGGGAAGCCAGCTGACCTGACGCTCCGCACCTTCACGCGCCTGTGCCGCAAAATTGTAAACACCGCCAAGCAACACAAAGCACGCAAAATTGCCCTGCAGTTCGATGCGACGCCTGCGTACGTTACACAGCTTTCTGCCTATAGTGCAGAGAAAATTTTTCAGACTGCTGCCGAGAACTTCGAGATGGCAAATTTTGAGTTTCGTACCTTTAAGACAAAACCAAAGGATGGCTGGAATGAGGTCGATGAAATACTTCTCCTCGGCAAGGCTTCGAAGTCTGTTCAGGACGCCGCGAAGCGCGGTCTAATAATTGGCCAGGCAGTGAACGCAACGCGCGAACTCGCGAACACTCCGGGCGGCGATATGACGCCACGCGGTCTTGCGCGTGCGGCCCGTGCTGCGACAAAGGATCTGCCTATCACGGTGAAAACGCTCGGACGCACTGAGATGGAAAAGCTCGGCATGGGCGCACTCCTCGGCGTTGCCAAGGGTTCAACCGAAGAGCCAACGTTCACCATCATGGAATACAAGGGCGGAAAGGGCGCGCCTATCGTGCTTGCCGGTAAGGGTATTACGTTTGATTCGGGCGGATTGAACCTGAAGTCTTCAGGCGGCATTTATGAAATGCACATGGATATGTCGGGCGCGGCTGCGGTCATTCATGCAGTGGTGCTTGCGGCACGCCTCAAACTGAAACGAAACGTCATTGCGCTCGTGCCTTCAGCAGAAAACATGCCAGGCAACACCGCATATCGCCCCGGCGATGTGCTGAAATCACTCTCCGGCAAGACTATCGAGGTGTTAAATACCGACGCCGAAGGCAGGCTCATCCTTGCGGACGCACTCACCTATGCCAAGCGTTTCAAACCTGCTGTAGTTATCGATGTCGCCACACTCACCGGCGCCTCTATGTCGGCACTCGGCCTCTACGCGAGCGGACTCTTGACCCGTGACGACGCGCTGGCCAAAACCCTCGAAGAGCTCGGTGAAGAATCCGGCGACCATGTCTGGCGCTTGCCGCTCTGGGACGAGTACGAAGACGCTATTAAGGGCACGTTTGCGGACCTTTCCAATATCGGCACAGGCGCCAGTGCGCGCTACGGCGGCGCAACCGAAGGAGGCATTTTCCTCTGGCAATTCGCAAAGGAACTCGAGTGCCCATGGGCGCACCTCGACATCGCTCCCCGCATGACCGCAGCACCCGGCGATGAGCTATCAAAGGGCGCAGCCGGAGCACCTGTGCGTCTCCTGCTATCATTTATTGAACGATGGACGAACTAACGCTCGGTAAAGGCTTTCATATTCGAACTGAATCCTACGAAGGACCGTTTGAACTCATTATCGATCTTATTGAGAAACGAAAGCTTTCTATAAACGACCTGTCGATTGCGCAGGTCACCGATGATTTCATTCAGCACGTGCGTGGACAGGGAAAGTTTCCAATGGAAGACGCGGCGCAGTTCATAGGGGTCGCCGCAACACTTCTCCTCATCAAATCAAAGTCGCTCATTCCTGAGCTCGAACTTTCTGAAGAAGAAGAGGGTGATGTAGATGATTTGAAACGCCGCCTTCGTATGTATGAGCGCGTCCGCGAGGCTCGTCAGGAGCTTGCACGCGTCTTTGGTAAGAACGTGATGGTTCCTGCCGGTGAGCGCGCACCAGAACCAATGTTTGCGCCGTCGCGCGACCTAACGCTCGAACGGCTTGAAAGTGTCCTCAAAGACGCACTCGCATCCCTTGAGAAGGAAGTAGAAGCACTTCCAGAAGCTCGTGTGCGACCGCTGGTCACCATTGAAGAAATGATGGACACACTTCTCGAGCGCGTGCAGAAAGCTATGACACTTTCGTTCAAAGAATTTTCTGGTGGTACGCGCGCGAAGGTAGAAGTGATCGTATCATTCCTCGCGCTTCTTGAGCTTGTGAAGGAGGGCGCCGTAGAAGCGCTCCAGCAGGGCTCGTTTTCAGACATCAGTATCACGAACACCTCCACCGTCGTTCCAAACTACGGCTAGTTTTGATTATTTAAGCACCAGGAAGAAGAACGCAAGGGCAATGAGGATGCGGTAGATACCGAACGGTATGAACGTGTGTTTACGCACGTATTGTAGAAGGAATCGTATAGAAATGATCGCCACAACGAAGGAGACGATGAATCCGATGCCGAGATTCATCATGTCGGCCGTGGTGAATACGCTCGCGGTTTTAAGTAGATCAAGTCCGGTCGCAGCTGCCATCACCGGTACTGCCAAGAGGAACGAGAACTCCACGATAGCCACACGGCGTATACCCACCAGCAGACCCCCTACAATAGTCGCGGCAGAGCGTGATACCCCCGGTACAATCGCGAGCGCCTGGAAGAGGCCCACGATAAACGCCTGTGTGTAGGTGATGGTGCGGATGTCACTCTCGGTCGTCTCGTTTTCCTTGTGCAGGAGTTCAAAGACGATAAGTGCGATGCCCCCGAGCGCGAGCGACCACAGTACGACGGACACATTTCCGAGCAGGTACGTCTTCACCACATCGTGAAGTAGAAGTCCGATAACGCCAGTCGGAATGAATGCGACCGCAATACGTTTAAGAATTTCAATATCAAAGAAGGATTTGAAATAGAGCACCACCACGGCCGCAATGGCACCGAGTTGTATCGCAATTTCATACGACTTAAGAAATTCGGTGGAAGGAAGTCCGAGAAGTGTGGACGTCAATATAAGGTGGCCCGTCGAAGATATCGGAAGAAATTCTGTAATACCTTCAACGATGCCGAGAATGATGCTGTCGAGCCACGTCATGGTTTCAAGAGTATACCGCGTGCTGCAACAGATATCCGCATAATTTAGGGTTGCCGTCCAGTATCCCTGCGGGTATCCTTAGAGCACTATGGCACTCCCCTTATTTGCCCGCCTTGAGGCGATTCTTTTCGCAAGTGGCGAGCCGCTTTCGCTTACGCGTTTGGGGCAAATTTTGGACGCTACCCATGAAGAAGTGGGGGAGGCAATTGTAACTCTGCATCAGGGCCTTACCGGACGGGGTCTCGCGCTCGTGGTGACCGACACTGAAGTCGAGCTCCGCACCGCGCCAGACGCCGCTGAAAGTGTGAAGAAGCTTCGTGAGAGCGAACTTGCACGCGACCTCGGTAAAGCAAGTCTCGAGACTCTTGCGATGGTCCTCTACAAGGGCGGCGCTACGAGGAGCGAAATTGACTGGGTGCGCGGCGTAAATTCAGGCGCGGCACTGCGTTCGCTATTGATGCGCGGACTCGTGGAGCGCATCGATGACCCGGCCGACAAGCGTCGCGCAAAGTATTTACCGACCGCAGAAGCGCTCGCACATCTCGGTGTGAGTGTGCGCGATCATTTGCCGCGCTTCGAAGAATTCTCTGCCGCACTCCTCGAGCAGGAAGCTAAGGCCGCACAGGCCGCCGAATCCCTCACCTAATCATGGCTACTCCTCGCTCAGCCGGTCTGGATCAAGTCATCATGCGCTATCGCCAAAAGCAGATGCGTCAAATGGGTATTGCCATCATGGGATTCACCGCGGTTCTTCTGCTCGTGGTTTTGGTTGCGCCCAAACTCATGCCCGCACCCGCGGCGACGGTTGCGGTAGAAACTCCTGAAGCACCAAAGGTAGATAGCTACCAGGGTGTTTCTTTGATTGGAAAAGCAGCCGTCGTATATGACCTGGCCACCGGTGAAGTCTTGTTTGAACGAAATGCAAAGGCGCAGCTCCCACTCGCATCACTCACGAAGCTGCTTACCATGTACGCCGCATCCGACACGCTTGCAGACAACACCACCATCACCATTACCGACTCAGCACTCGCGGCTGATGGCGATAGTGGATTCGTATCGGGCGAAACCTTCCGGTACAGCGACCTCGCGCGCCTCGCGCTCGTCGCATCCTCAAATGACGCGACACAGGCTATCGCAGAAGCAGCAAGCGCCAAGCGCGCACTCTCTGGCCAAAACCTCCTTGCGAGCGCCGCGAGCGCGGTCGGCCTGTCGCAGACCTATGCGCTGAACGGTACCGGACTTGATGAGAGCACGTCGGTCTCGGGTGCGTATGGTTCAGCGTCTGACATCGCGCACCTTGCGGGCGCGTTCCTCGCCAAGGATCCGATGATTGCACGCGCCACCATCGAGCCATCGCTTTCTATACACTCCGACACTGGCGTGGTGCACACTCTTCCGAACACCAATCCGGACGTGGTGCATATTCCAAATATTCTTTTGTCCAAGACCGGCTTTACAGACCTCGCAGGCGGCAACCTGGTCGTCGTGTACGACGCTGCCATTGATCACCCGATCGCTATTGTGGTGCTCGGCTCCACACGCGATGGCCGCTTCACCGATGTGGAGACACTTCTCGATCGCACGCTCGCGCATTTTGCTAACGTTCCGGGCTCATGATCTTTGAAGCAGCTCGTGTCCTCGTCCCGTTTGTTTTGGCATTCGTCATAGGTATTGGTATTGCACCAGTACTGACCCATCAACTCTACAAATACCGCGCTTGGAAGAAGAAGGGAGGTAAAGAACGGGGAATGGGTGACGGCAATGGCACACCACTCTTTAATGAACTCCATAAGGAACGGGAAGTCTCTACGCCGCGCATGGGCGGCATCGTCGTGTGGGCAGCCACGCTCTTTACCGCACTCATCATCATGGCGTTCGGCATTCTGTTTGGCGAACCATTCGTCTCGTTTGATTTTGTGAGCCGCAGTCAGACCTGGCTTCCGCTCTTCGCACTCATTGTGGGTGCCGTGGTGGGACTTATCGACGACGT
>ERZ1292632.4443-Hain-H43-01um-R2-4443-length-10062-cov-15_pt1 | contig 10062 bp, 9 predicted proteins | sample MGYA00564407_ERZ1292632 | MGnify/ENA primary metagenome ERZ1292632 (study PRJEB36523, sample SAMEA6512637) | groundwater metagenome | collected 2019-01-08 | study: AquaDiva: Metagenomics assemblies of 32 groundwater samples | reverse complement strand
CCGCTCGACCGCCGACATAGCCGCCACAGCGGGCCGGTTGCCCTCGTCGGCGAACTTCACGCGGTCTACGGCAGTCAGCCGCCGCCGCACCAGCACGGGAGCTTTCATCCCGCCAGCTTTTGCGGCCAGGTTGCCGTACTCCCCTGCTGCCAACCGCTCCTTGAGCGCGCTCTGGTAGCTCTCCCACTTCTCAGGATTATCACGCCGCGCAATCTCCAGCATCAGCTTGCGCCCATTCCCGCTTTCGATGGCATTATCCGCCCCGACGATGAGGGGGCCTCGGTCGAGAACGCCCTTGTCTTGCAATAACTCGTCGGCGTTCAACTGGCGGGCGTCGTCGGTTATCTTGGCCTTGGACGCCGCCCGGTCGCGGAGCCTGCGCTGCATCTCCTTAATGGGGAAATTGGGATTCGGCTCGAAGTTGACGTTGTGCGAGGCCAGCAGCTTGTCGAGGTCTACAACGTCATACTGGAAGTCATAGGGCACATTCGGGTCAGCGCCAGTGGCCTTTGTCATAGCACCTGCGTTCGGCTCAGACACAGCGCCCGGCTCTACGCCGCGCTCTACGGGCTTGCGAGAGATCGACGCCGATGGCTTTACCTGTCGCGCCTGGTAGCGTGCCCAGGCATCGTTGTATACCCCTTCTGACTCAGTGACAGCCGCGCTGTACTCGGCCTCCCTCACCCCTGGCCTGCGCAGCTTATCGTATGCCTTGTGTGCCTGCTCCTGCACCTCGGCAATCTCTTTGGGTACAATCTGCACCTCGGCGCTCAGTCCGTTCGGTAGCTGCACCTGCAAGTGCCGCGCGCGATAGCCGCCCGCTCGGGGGGTGTCCAGGAATGACTCGTCTTGCAGAATGCGGTATCGCTGCCCCAGGCTTCCCACAAGCGTGTCGCCCGCCTCGGACGATTCGACAGCCACGCGCCCACCCAGGTAGTCGCTGATGGTCTGCGCGGGCCGTGTGGCCAGCTTCTCTTGGAGGCGAGCCATATCCTTAACACGGACACTAACAACTTGCGTTCCTGGAGAGGTGCGCGCGAGGCTGTGGAGGACGTTGTTCAACTCGGGCTGGGACTTGTGGGCTAGTACTAATAGGCTATTGACGTCATCACTGCCCTGCAATACAATTCTATTGGAGGTGACATCAATGACTCCGACTTCCGTTCCCCCCGTTAAGGTACTGGCTGGACCCGCCCGCATCGGTCGCTCGATCGCCCGCACGGTCTCCAAGGATGGCATGGTCTCTATCGAACGCTGGGATGGCAGTGCTTGGGTGCCTTCGGGCCTCAATGTCTCCGAGATGTTCGCCGACGACGTGACGCCGGTGGCTGACCCCGAAAGTTCCCGCTCCTGAGCCTGTAAGCGCCGTAGCTCGTCGGCTCGTTGTGCGGATAGCCGCCTGAGGCCCTGCCCTTCTTGCACAGCAGCCTGTCGCGCCTCGGCTGGCACAACACCGCCCTCTGTGGCCGCCCTTGCCCGCGATAGTCGCATCGCCAGTTCAGCATCGGTTATCTCTCCTTCTGGTGCTAGACGCGGCAGCCGCGAGAGTAGCGGCTCGGCCTTGTTAAGCGGGGCTGCCGCCTGCCCTACGCGGGCTGCCCTACCTATCGCTTTTGCGCCCAGGCCCACTTCGGCCGGCCCAAGGAAGTACAGCGGGTTCATAGCCTCTAGCCCAGGGGTAAAGAAGGCTCTGGCCCGCTCTCGCTCCTCCTCTGTCTCTACGCCTGGGGTGGTCTCGACCATAAACTCGCCAGCCGCCCCCGCAACGGGCCTCCACGCGCTCGCCATCGCTTCGGTCGCCATTTCCAGTCCACGCCCGCCCAACTCGAAAGCACCCTTGACCCCAGGCACAGCGCCCCCGATGTCTCCGAGCGTGCCAAACCCGCGCCCCAATACATCCGCCGCACCCGTGAAGCCGGGCACATCGCTCCACGTCGGCTGTCCGGGCGCGCCCTGTGGTTCTGGCCGTCGCTGTGTCAGATGCCCCCGCGCTATTCCATACTCGCGGGGTGGTTCTAAGGAAGGAAGCTCGTCTAGCCGGGGTAGTTGTGGGCGCAGTTGCGGGGCGTTAGACTCTGCCGTTAGTACCATTCCCCCAGGAGAACGCGGCAGCGGGCTTTCGATGCGCCGCGTCTCCTCGCTCACCGGAGCGGCTACGCCCGCCCGCACCGCCGCCTTGCTCTCCATCAGTTCCTGATAGAGAGGTGTCTGGCGTAGCCGATTGACACGGGCCGCATCGGTTTCCGGCGGCCGGGATGGCGCGCCCGGGTAATCGGAGCGTGGCGCTACGCCGCTTCTCTCCAGCGCGTCCATCGCATCTTGATAGGCTTTCGTTTTCCTCAGCCTCGTTGCCCGGTCCTCGAAACCCGGCGCTTTTCGTGTTACCGGCGGGTTGATGCCCCAGGGATCAGGCACTCTTGCCTCCTAGTAAGGTGTTACTCCTACGCCGCCGTAGCCGATTGACCTGCCGGGCGCTCCCATTCCGCTTCTGACCCTTCCGAGTTGCGCCTGCCAATCCTCGTATGGAATGCCCTGCATCTCAGCAACGCCAGCGTACATCTCCCGCTCGACCGGACTCATATTCGCCTGCGCCTGAACGCCTGGCAGCGTGATCGCGCCCTTCGGCAGCCCCGCCGGGGCAATCGCGCCGCCGCCCTGAATCGTCTGCAAGCGCCCCGGCAGCCCCGGCGCTCCCGACGTGGCCTGTGGCAAGGTAGGCGTCGGCTGGGCCTGGAACATCTTGCGCGCTGTCCCCACTCGGCCACCGGTCTCTTTAGTCATCCCCACCCAGTTCTGGAGAATATCCGTCGCGCTGCGTCCCGCCCAACCCGCTTGTTTTGCGTAGAAATCCCTGATGTCGGGGTTAGCGGCCAGGAACGCCGCGGCGGTTGCTGCCGATGTTCCAGTCGGCGCTGCGACTTTAAGTCGGGCCACAAGAGGCTGTTGGGTCTGGTCGTTGCCCGCGATGCCCAGGAATGCGCTTACGGCGTCGGCGTCGCTGCCGCCACCCCAGCCGGCCGCCTGCAATTGCCGCCGCACATTGGCGATGTCGGCTGCCGTATATCCAGTGCCAGTGCTCGGCGGGGCCAGGCGGGGCCAGTCGGCGGCGTAGTTTGGTCCCTCAGGTATACCAGGTAGTGCTGGAATCACTGGGTTCGGCCCGGCCTTAACAGCGGCGATGTCGGCGGGCGTAGCCCCGACTGTGCCTGTTGCAGGTGCTCCTGGCGCTCCGGTGGGGGGTGCCGACGGCAGAGTCGCCCCACCTGGCTGCCTCTGGTAATAACGAGCGACCTCCGCAGGGTCGTTCATATTCACGGGAGTGGAAACCTGGGCATAGCTCATCCATGGCCGCTCCTGGCCCCTGGACGCATCAGGCCAATAGAGGGTACCGGCGGGGGCCGTGGGTTGGATGCCGCCGCCACCACCACCTACTGGGAGGGTAGACGGGTATAAAGGAAAAGGAGGAGGTGTGTAATTCGGGTTTTTGGTCCCGTCTGGGAAAAACTGAGGGTTTTGCTCTCCGGTTCCAGTACCCCGCCGCATCCCCACGAGCGTTTCATCGAGTGTTTCGTTCACCCCAATCGGAGCGGGACCGGCCAACGGGTTCCCGACACCCGCACCTGCATCATTCGGGGCCACCCCCTGAAATGGCGCAGGCGCTGTACTCCCCGGCGGGACTGGCGCTGCCGTTCCGCCCACTATCGCCACTGCCTTCCCGTACCGCTCTGGCGACCGCTCATCAGTCATCCCCACCCAATTCTTCAGGATGTCCGTGGCGGTGCGACTGGCCCACTGCTTGTCCCCGCTGGTCATAGAATAGTATTTGTAGATGTCGGGGTTGTCCGCTAGGAACGCCGCCGCCTCGGGGGTGCTCGCGGGCGCAGCCACCGCGTTCTTGACTGTATCATACCGCCAGCCGCGCTCGCCCGTGGTGCGCGCCCAGTTGCTTAGAATCTCGCCCGCGCTCTTGCCTTGCCACCCCCCTTGCTTGGCGTAGAAGTCGCGGATGTCGGGATTGGCCGCCAGTACCACGTCGAGCATAGGATTGCTCGGCGCGCCGCCGCCCCCTTGTGTGCTGCCCGCAAACGCCTTGGGATAGAGCGACGATAGGTTGGTGGCCGGGATGAGGCCGGGCGCAATCGGCACGAGGCGGTTGATGCCCTGCGCTATCTCGCCCAGGTTGTCACCCGCCGTGTAGTTGCCGGAGAGCATATTGGCATACTGCAACCAGTTGCGGGGGTTCTGCGACACGTCGGCCAGGAACTTGCGCTCCGCCAGATAGCCGCTCACGTCGAACTGGCGCTGGCTCTCGCCGAACTGCTGCGTCCAATTCTGTTGGCCGATGTCGAACTGCCGGACCCCCTCATTGAAGGTCATTCCGAACTGCTGCGCCTGCTGGCCCATTTGATCGCGGCTCAGTTGCATGGTCGCCGCGAATTGCGCCTTGCTCTGGGCCTGGTTCTCGTTGAACTGTCGCATCTGCTCTTCGAACTGGGCGGCGGATAGCCCTTGACTGAAAGCTGTGTCGTTCAAGTCCTTCTCGAACTTCGCCAAATCCAGCGCCTGCTTCTGCTCGAACTCGGCGGCGTCTTGCGCCGCCTTGGCCCCCGCGTTTTCCAACTGCTGCCGCTGGTAGTCCGTCATTCCACCGCCGCCTGCCGTCACCGTGGGCGTAGGGACGCCCAGTTGCTTGTTAATATACGCCTGGCGCGTGGCTTCATCCATCGGAACGCCCGTGAGTTCGCTGTACGCCTTTAGTTTGCCAGCGATGGTGTCGTAGGTGCTTGGCTCCCCGGCCGACTGCCTGCCCGCCAGTAACTCGTCCATCCCTGCCAAATAGCGGTCTCCAGTGATCTGCCCGCTATCGTAGGCATACTGAAGGTCTTGCAGTTTGTCACCCGTGTAGCCGGGCGCCGCCGCCGGTTTTGGCGCGCCCTTACCGACGGGGACAGTCGTAGCAACTTGCCATTGTCCCGTGTCCGGGTCCAGGCGCTCGATCTGCTGGTAAGTTACTTGGCCCCACTGGTCTTTGTACACGACAAGGCGCAGATTCGGATCGCCCTGGTAGTTGAAGTATACATCGGGGTAGCCTCCCTGCGAGATGCCCCCTCCCCCGCTACCGCCGCCGCCACTGCCCGCATAGTCCTGCTCGGCAAGCCAACGGGTATATTCCTCGTCCGTCATTTCGCTAGGATCTGGCAAGAGGCACCTCCCTGTCGGCGTTTCCCGCCGCCCTTTCGTTCAGCACGTAATTCACCTGTCGGCAAACCGCACACGGCACCGGCTCGCCCGCCTGGTGTCCATTCTCGCCCGCGAGCGCCTGCAATTCGCGTAGTGCTCCGTCATCGCCGTCCCAGGCCCGCCGCGCCTGGCCTCGAAGTTCTCGCGCACCCACCACTTCTTCGCCCGCGGCGGCGGCAAACTCTTTCCGCAGGCGGTCTTTGATGCGCTCCTGGAAGGCCATCGCGCGCCGCGCCGCTTTGGTGGCTACACTCTCGCTATCAGGCATCTACATCCCTCCCGCTGGCCCATTCTAAGGTATGCCTGGCGCTGCTACCATCCCCTGCGCCCCGGCTGCCATCGCCTCCGGACTCCCTGGCATCGGCGGCGTCTGCGGGATACCCCCCGGCCTGCTCGCTCGCATCAGCGCCGCCTGCGCCTGTAATTCCTCAAGCCCGCCGCCCTGCTGGTTCGGCGGGAGTACCATCGCCATGTCCTTCGCCTGCGCCGCTTGTTGCAGCCCGATGAACGCGGTTAGCCCCTGCGTGAACTCGGCGCTCAATACGACGTTCTCGTATACCTGTTGTTCCAAGTCCTCCTCGAAGTTCTCGCGCCCGAAATACTCCTCGCTCTGCACCTTGCGCGGTATCTTGCCGTCCAGCCGAATGCCGTTGGTAATGCGGATGTTGCGCTCCTCGGGGTCGTCGGCGGGAAGCTCTACCTGCACAGTGTAATCTCCACCGAAGTCCGCCGCTGTAACTGTGCGCCCCCGACAACTGAACTCGACTGGCTTTCCCGCCAACTCCTCTACGGTTGCAATCAATTGGCCCATCTTGTACAGCACGCGGGCGATCCCCGCCTTCATCTGTCGCAGAGGAGACCCGAATCGCAGCCGGGCCTGGCCGCTCAGAATAGCCGTTTGCCCGACGGTGTTGACTCCTTCCGGCTTGCTCCCCTGGATAACGCCACTGAACAAGCCGCGCTCCAACTGCTTGTCAACGATACTCAGGAATTGCACCGAGGCGACCGGGAGCGCCTCCGACTCTGCCTTACGCACCCCCGCTGGCATGATAGAGATGGTGCCCGCTTCGAGGTGAATCTCGGCGGCTGCGGCTGACGCCGCGTCCTGCGCCTCGTAGCGGGCCCAGGCAGCGGTGCCCATTGCGCTTTCACACTGCGAGTAGGCCAGCGCCTCGGACTCGATCATCGAGCGGATGGGTTTGGTGTAGATAGATACGAATATATCTTCCGGCTTGGCTCCCGGCGTGTCAATGCCCCAGCCGGACGGGATGATGTCCACCGGGATATAATCGTACCCGGAGGGTCTGGGCTCGGCAATGAAGTCACCCCGTGTCGTCTCCCAGGCCGCGAACTCGACGGCCTTGCCGTCCTTATCATCGTAATCGTCATAGCCCCACCAGCGGACGACCGTGATCCTGTCATCGGCCCCGCGCCCTTCGCGCTCCCAGTTGGATAGCCGCGTGTCACGGCGCGCTTCCTGGCTGAACTCGGCCACAGTGTACTCAAGCTCAAGGAACACGCTGCGCGGGTGCTGCCCAGGGTCAACGAAGACGTTCAGCATATCCCACACTTCCAGATAGGCATAGCCCGGCTCGCCGCGCTCGTGTTGCTCTCGGTTGTAGAATGGCCCGACGATGGCCACGCCGCCCCGCCCAATTTGCAGCTTGACAGCATCATGTAATGGAGGGCTGAGACTATCCTGCTCCTGCTCTTGGAGCCACGCCTGCAAGAATGCCTCCACCTTGTCGTCGTGTCCTTTTTCGCGCTTACCCGCGCTTTCGCGCCTACGCTTCACGACCGGCTTGTCGCTTACCAGGTGGTCCTTCGGCACGTCCACGGCAGTCTGGCAGGTGGACGGGATGGACTTGTGCGCTGCGGCAGGCATGGTAATCGTAAACTTGCCACGATAATAATCATCGTCTTCTCGTTGCCGGGCGTGGAGAGTGGAGTAGTAGGTACGAAGTTGTTCCAGCCGCTCTCGGAGGTCTTTCAGGACCACTATACTCACCTCGCTTTCATCAGAGACCGCGCTCCGCCCCCGCCGGTGTCTAGCAGGCGGCTTACAATGAACGGCAACTGCCGCATCTGCCAGGCGATAGCCAGTGCCATAACCCGGTCGTCGTGCGCCCCGGCCGCCGCCTGCGGTTTACCGCGCTCGATAACGAAGGTGCCCAGTTCGGCCACGGTGTCCGCGTCCTGCGTCTGCAACGCGCCGCCAACCAGCGCCTCCCGCATCTCGGCTATCATAGCAGAACGGTCTGCCCCAGTGATGTAGCCGACGTCTTGGGGGGTTCGCCGGTACTCGCGCGCCGCCTGCCAGTCTCGATGATACACCTTATCAGGCGAAGCGTAGCCGATGTCTTGGAGGCGACGAATGAAGAACTCCCCGACGCCGTTAGCCTCGGGTCCCAGGAAGGCATTGTTGTAAGTGCGGCACAGTTGCACGGTGCGATCTGCTAGCTCCTCGGGCGGGAAGTGCCCCCACAGCGTAGCCTCAACCAGCCCGGTCTTGCAGTCCAGGATGTGGGACACGCCAGCATCGGGGGTGTCAAGGCCATAGGTCACGTCTGTACCGCAGGCGTAAGCTCGACCGACCTGCGGCTCGCGCCAGACGCGCAGATAGCCACGCGGGTACTGCTCCTCGCGGAGGGGAGGTCGGGCGTTGCTCCAAAGCCGTTCTATCGTCTCGCGGGGGATGGCCGGAATCCCCGACGTTAGAATGAACGCCTCCTCCTCGCTGCGCGGGTGCTCCTGCCCCAACAGGTGCGGCGTGGCCTGATAATCTAGCACTTGTTGGGCGTACCACGCGTCATCGCGGCCCGGCGCGGACCAGCACGACAAGAAAAGAGGCTTGAACGCGCTTAACCCGTGTCGCGCCGTGTCCCACATAGTATGAAAGAAGTTGCCCCGACCGTTGGCGGTAGAGAGGCCAATAAATGTCGCGGCCTCACTCAACGTAGGTTGTATCGCGCCCCAGTTCGCCCGAGCGTAGGGGTGGAAGGCCCACTCGTCGCAGATGATGAGGTTGGTGCCCTCGGAGCGCCCGGCCTTCTCGGTAGCGGGCAGCGCATGAATGCCGCTGTCGAGGCCGGGGAAAGTTAGCGCGGACTTCGAGTCATCACCGGCGTCGGGCCGCATCCAGTCGGGTAGGTGGGTGTAGATGTAGTGGCACTTCGCCAGTAACTCCTCCGCCTCGTCCTGCCCCTGGGACAGTAGGAGAATGTTCTGCCCGCTGCGGAATAGCGCCAGCCACAGGGCTTGCGCCGCCACAAGCCAGGAGATGCCGAGTTGTCGGGACTTGAGGATGAGAAGGCGGCGGTTGCTCTCGATCTCAGCGATGACCTGGTAGTGGACGGGCCACGGCAGCCACTTGCGATGTCCCTGGTTCTTGCAAAGGAAGTAGACATAGGCAATGAGCCAGTAGACAAAGCCCGACTGTCCGCTCTGCCCGATACGGCAGCGGACTAGCTCCTCCACCTGGTCGGGTGTGGTTATTCCTGGGCGCTCAGTCGTTGCTCCAGTAATCGTATCACGCCCTCCATCGTTAGTGTGCCGCTCACGTTGAGTTGCTCGACCACTTTGCCGTCCATTCGTTCGAGCAGAATCCTGACGGCCTCGATGTTACCGGCGCAGCCTAACTCGACCAGTTTCAGAGCGACCAACTCGCGTTTGGTCTTGCCAGTCTCCGGGTCCTTGTCACGGAGCACTCGCCTGATCACCGGCGCGAACTGCTGGCTGCGCTTAGGCGCTCCCTTCGGATTTCCGGTCTGGCCCTTCACCCACGGCATTGTTCCTTCCTGTTAAACAATGAATGTGCTGCTCGTTACGGCAGATTATAGAGGGCAGTAAGCTATCTGTCAATGCTGCCGCGGGAAGGGGGTCTGGCTCTGTACCTCCCGACGCGATAGAGACCATATCCTATCCCCCCCCACACCGCCGCGCCCACTAGCGCCCAAGCTGTGTATTCGACCAGCGCGGTCCAGTAGACTACGACGAACCCTAGCAGCACGAATGCCACGAACGCCCCTTCCACAGCTCCTAGTAGTAGCTTCACCATCCTCATGCTAGCCTCCTCTCCCGCCATCCCGCGCTATGTCGCCTGCCGGTCGAACGTGGCGAGTGCCTCCCGCCCTCGTCAGGCTGGCCCGGCTGTACCAGCGGCACCAGGCCCCCGTCGCGCTCGTTATATTCGCGGCCGCAGTTCGCGCAGGTCCAGCCGCCCTCATCTTGCCACAGATAGCCGTTGCAGTGCGAGCAGAGCCAGCCCTGAGCGATCATATCCCTGCTCCTTTGCTCGGGCCTTCTAACCACTCGCACAACTCCCTCACGCAGTGGGGACATAAGTCGAAGGCAAGGGACGGAAAGACGATGCGCGATACTATTTCTCCAGGCAGCCACTTCTCGCAGGACTGGCAATACGGCAGCTTCATCTCGGTTAATCTTGAGACCCTCATATCCTCGGCTCCCATCCCTCCGGCATCTGCCCATCGCACCCAGGCGTCAGCGCCTTATGGCGCGACTCGCTACTGCCCTTGCAGTTCGGATAGCACCCGGACTCGCACCCCGCGAGTGTCCACTGGCCCTTCCCATCCCGCCACATCGGGGCGTTCGTGTACAGCTCCGGCGCTCCCTGCTTTGTTCTCACCAGCATCTCCACGGTCGTCTGGCCGTCGTGATAGTGCGCGCACTCCACGCACGGCCAACCCTGCTTGCTCATCCCATCACCCTCCTTTCACAGCATCGGCTCCGGCAGCGCCAGGATGCGCCGCTCGGACATCCGGCAGTATTCCTCGCTCAACTCAATGAGGATCGCCCGCCGTC
>ERZ1292632.4442-Hain-H43-01um-R2-4442-length-10063-cov-5_pt1 | contig 10063 bp, 9 predicted proteins | sample MGYA00564407_ERZ1292632 | MGnify/ENA primary metagenome ERZ1292632 (study PRJEB36523, sample SAMEA6512637) | groundwater metagenome | collected 2019-01-08 | study: AquaDiva: Metagenomics assemblies of 32 groundwater samples | reverse complement strand
TGGCGTCAATGGTTTTAGCTTCGCGGGTGTTTGGTCTTATTCGCGACCGGATGCTCGCCGCGCGATTTGCGCCAGATGAACTCGGCGTATATTTTGCTGCATTCAGAATTCCAAATCTTGTATTTGAACTTCTTGTCATGGGAGCGCTCACCTCTTCATTTATTCCGGTATTTACGAAATACCTTGCCACCAAGCGCGAAAATGATGCATGGATCATGGCGTCTACGCTCATCAACGTAAGCACGATTGTCTTGGCGGTAATGGCCGTACCTTTGTTTATCTGGGCAGATGCATTGTGCCGATTGTTAGCGCCAGGGTTTACGGATGCCCAACAAGCACAAATGGCAGTATTTACGAGGTTTCTTTTGTTGTTCCAGGTAGTCCCGCTTCTTATTGGTAATTATTTTACGGGAATACTTCAATCATTCCGTCTCTTTTTGGTTCCGGCAGCTGCTCCTGTGGTCTATAACATCGGGATTATCGTTGGGATCGTACTATTAACTCCCACATACGGACTGATGGCTCCAGTGATAGGCGCCGGAATCGGTGCATTTCTTTTTATAGCAATACAGTTGCCACTTTTGAGTCGCATCGGATACCGATACCGGCCAATGTTTTCATTATCTCACCCCGGCGTCCGCGAAGTGGGCCGGCTTGTTGGACCACGCACCATTGGGCTTGCTGCCTCGCAAATCGATACGACCGTTGACCTCATGCTTTCAAGTTTATTGGGCGCTCGGATGGTTACGGTTTTTACCTTTGCCCAACACCTTCAACAGTTGCCAGTCGGATTGTTTGGTACTACCATCGCCCAAGCTGCACTCCCTACGCTTTCGATCTCCTCGGTTTCAGAAGATAAAGCGCAATTTCAAAAAATAATACTCGCATCCATTCATCAAATTCTGTTTTTCGTGCTTCCGATTTCGGCATTGTTCATAGTGCTACGGATTCCCGTTGTGCGACTCGTGTTCGGTGCGTCGCGCTTCGATTGGCCAGCGACGGTGCTAACAGGTATGACCGTGTCCGCATTTAGTATCTCTCTGTTTGCCCAAGCGATCGGTCAAGTGATCTCACGAGGATTCTATGCGCTGTATGATAGTAAAACTCCGGTTACCGTCAGTGTTGCAACGATAGTATTGAATACGATTCTCAGTGTTACTTTTATCCAAATCATCGGATTACCCGTATGGTCGCTCGGACTATCGATGTCTCTGGCGAGTATCCTCAATGCATTGGTTCTTCTCTATCTTCTTGATAGACGAGTTGGAGGATTTGTTCGGCGTGACCTTCTGGTACCCCCGCTCAAGATGATTATTGCCTCATTCGTCATGGCGGTGTCTCTTTATATTCCGCTTAAGCTCCTCGATCAGCTGGTGTTTGATACCACGCGAACGATCGGGCTCCTGTTTCTTACCGGCTCTACTAGTACTATAGGACTCGCTTCGTACATTTTTCTCTGCTGGGTTTTCGGATTGGGAGAAGTAAAAGAGCTTCTCTCATTTCTCCGAAGACTTCGGAGAAGCGGATCAGTACTTCTTGAGCCGGCGCGCGAAGTCTCTTAAAATGATGATAAATACTACTATTGCGGCAATTAACCCCAATATTGTCCAGATCCGCGCGCCTATGCCGCCCCTGGCAACAGTAAAGTCTTCCGTGTATGTCGTGGTGATACCGTATATATCCGTTGCCGTGACCCGAAGTTGTTTGGCGCCGGGGGTAAGTTTTTGGGTAATAATATAGCGCCATTGACCATTTTCATCTGCCGTTGCGGTGCCAAAAATACCATCAGGGGAAATCTCTATTGTGATTTGTGCATTCGGAGACGAGCTGCCCGTGATGGTGAATGAAACAGGCGCTTCTTTTTTGTCGTTAGCGAATGGAATAACCGTTAGCGTCGGAGGTTGGGGAGAAACGAAGGGTGTCGGTGCAAGCGTTGGACTTGCCGTTGCAGCTGGGATCGTTGTGGGTCGACGAGTCGGTGTTACCGTAGGCCGAAATCCGACAGCCCTATTCCTAATATCTTGTTGTTGTGTGACAAAAACACCTGCGACTAAACCCATGCCGAGAATGAGTAATGCAACAAAAAGCCAATATTCTTTTTTCAGAAGTTTCTTCATGGTGTTCGGGTAACTTCGAGTATAACAATACTTTGTGCTGGCATAAGAATTTCCTTTTTCAATTCAGTAGTCGTGACGGTTTCTTGTGATGTTGTGTTTTGGCCAAGAAAGTAACGCTGTCTTATAGTGTATGTTCCCGACTCGAGATTCGTCAATGTGACGGGAACTGTTTCGGTGTGACTGCCGTACGGATCAAAATTCACAAGAAGAATTCGTATTGTTTTGTCTTTATCAACACTCGCATACGCCGTCACCCACGTCCCTTCGCCGGTAAGATTGACGCGCGTGCCCGCCATCGCGTCAAGATAGGTATACACCGAATAACGGGGCTTTGGGCGTTTCCCATTTCCTTCGTGAGTGATGAGTCCCCACCCGTTACCTTCTTCTTGCCCAGGCCCATCTTTCAACTGAAAAGAGAAAAGAAAGTCCGGTCCTCCGGAGATAAGTTGACGAACGACTGCTGCCGTATATGCTGCAGCAAACGAGGTACCGTAGCGACGATCTTTGTTGCCAGTAAATCCGGCTTCCGTGATGAGTGTAGGAATGAGCGTAAACTGCGGATACGGAAGGAGCCATGAGATGAGATTCCTTTGGTCTTGTTCAAACCGCAGAGGTTCGTTTAGATATGAATGCCAAGAGAGGTAATCGACACGGTTGCCGCTCGTGATAAGCGCCATGATCCAGTTTTTATAAAGACCTGTTGTGGATGGACCGCCGAGGTAAAATGTGTTGACATTTTGCGCTCGCCGAGCACCGATCGATGCATACCTATATAGTTGTAGATAGCTTTTTTCGCCGCCTACTTTCCAGCTTCCAAATTGTGCCAAGTCCGGTTCGTTCCACACTTCGTAATAGATGCCACTGATATTTTTTGCCCCTCTCCCGCTATAGTGTTCAATGGTTCGTTGTACTACGAGCGCCCACTCATCCCAATTATTCGGCGGATTAATGATACTTCCGCCTTGAGCAATCACTTGTGGCATAAATGAGAGTACGAGCATTGGTTTTGCACCTACTGCAAGAATTGTGTCGACTGATCGGTCAAGCGAGGAAAAATCAAACGTGAGTTGGTCACCGGACCGACCCACCACGTTGTGATGATCGTAAATATGATCGATACGTATAATACGCGGTCGTAAGCTTCGAACTTGGTCAACGACTGGTGCAAGCATGTCCGTTGCCTCTTCTCCTCCTTGAGAGAAGGCGTGGTAAAAATCCGTAGGGATTAGCCCCAGTGGCGCTTTTGCATCAACAATGATAGTAGCAGGGGTACCCGTAGCGCGGGATACCAAAATAACTGTTTGATACGCACCAAAAAGAAGAAACGGCAAAAATAGGAGAAGGGCCGCCAGCGATACGAGCGAAGACGTGCGGGGTGAGACGCGGCGGATGAGGTAGTTTTCCATGCTAGGAACCAGTGACGAATGGAATCGCTATGCCAACACCAATAAGGAGAAATGCGAGACTCATTAGAAGAATAGTCAGCTCAAATGTACCGGAAACTGGTACTCCCGAATCAGTGGCTACAACGAACGATTCAGTGGTCGTAACACTTCCATCGCCGGCAGTGACTACAATCGTGTGTGGGCCGGGTGCAAGGGGAGTTTGCGGGACGTACACCCAGTTGCCATTTGCATCTGCCGTAACGACGACGGTGATTGGCTCGGAATAAATGGTGAGAGTGACTTTGGAGCCTGGGGCAGCAGTCCCTTTGATCGTTGGCGTTTGCGATTGAGAAGGCGACTGCGCAGTCGGGGTCAATATTTCGAGTGACGCAGCTTGGCTCGCTTCTTGTCCCGAATCAGATGCATCTTGCCCCGATTGAATCGGGGCTTGCCCAGATTCATCCGATAAATCAAGAGATGCGGATTGGGTCGCACTCAATCCCGAAGATTCTTCTTGACTGCCGCCAATAGTGAGAGTCGCGGGTCTCGTAGTAGTCAGCACGTTTGTTGATTCTTCCCCAAGGCCACTTACAAGGGTGCTCTCTGCAAAACGGAGAGATATGGGTGATGCTGACGGAGCGAGCGCTTTGAATTGTATAACTGCAACTGTACCGCGACCTGTCACCGGCTGGACATTACTTGGAGCTCCCACGGTGATTGAAGCTTGCCCGCTTTCCACGCGACCAGATGTGAGGACATTAGGAAACAGTACGCCGTTCGTGATGGTTGTCGCTTCAAGATACGTAGGATCGTACGACACATGAAGTTCAGCTGCGATAACTTGATTGTCGCCGGTGTCAATTTGAACCTCCATCGAAAACTCGCTTCCGACCGTTTTGGTTATTGAAGCTGGAACCAAAGAAAGCGTTGTAGCCGGTGCCGCTTTTTTGCGTAGTTCCTGGCGCTGCGAAACGAGATAAACCGTCACTGGTATTGCCACAATCACAAGAAGAATACTCACTATGAGAAAGAATTTTTTCATGTACATCTATTATGCGCAAGGTGAATCTTTATGGCAAGAGATCATAGGGGCTTGACAGATATTAGCACTCGATGTATAGTACTGCTAATTTCTCTTATGGATCAGATTCCAAACCTATCAGACCGACAGCTCCAGATCCTCAAAGCAATTATCGAAGAATATATTTCTACTGCTGAGCCGGTCGGTTCGGAAACACTTGATAAAAAATATAACCTGGGTGTTTCCCCTGCGACGATACGCAATGAAATGATGCGGCTCACAGATATGAAGCTCCTCATGCAGCCCCACATCTCTGCTGGTCGAACACCGACGCCTGTTGCGCTCAAGTACTACGTCGATAACCTGATGAAAACCAAAGATCTCTCGGTTGCCGATGAAGTTGCCGTCAAAGAGAAAATTTGGGATTACAGGCAGGAAGTCGATAAGTTACTCCGCGAAGCGACCAAGACCTTAGCGGAAAAAACGAAAGCGCTTGCCGTCACGGCAACCGGCGATGGCGACCTCTATTATGCAGGAGCGGCCAATATTCTCGACATGCCGGAATTTTATGATTATGAGCTTACCCACAATCTTTTGGCTGCGCTTGACCGATTCGATTTTTGGTGGGATCTTTTAGAAGCGAGACAAGATCCTTTTTACATCTTGCTCGGAGAAGAATTTGGCGCGCGCAGCAACTTGTCTGCGTGCGGCTATGTCTATACAAAGTTTAAAACTCCCCATCTAAGTGGGGCAATTGGCGTCGTTGGGCCATCGAGACTCAATTACCCGTATGTTATTCCCATTGTGCGATACCTTGGTGGGCTTATCGATGAGATGGGGAGAAGCTGGTGATGAAAAAGAAAATTGATGAGCAACATGAGGAATTGAAAAGACAGGTAGAAGAGTGGAAAAATAAATACTTGCGGGCACTAGCGGATTATCAGAACCTTGAGAAACGTACGCGAGATGAAATTGCCCAAGTGAGAAATTTTGCTTCTGAAGTGATAATGGCGAGGCTTTTACCAGTTGCAGATACATTAAAAAAAGCCAAGGATCATATTAAGGATCCTGGAATTGATTTAACATACAAAGAGTTATATGCGGTGCTCGAAGAACAAGGAGTTGAAAAAATAGCTGTCGTCGGGCGGCAATTCGATCCGCATGAAATGGAATGTGTTGAAGTTGTCACTGGAAAAGACAACGAGGTTATTGATGAAGTATTGCCAGGATATCGATTTCGAGGGAAAATAGTACGTGTAGCACAGGTGAAGGTAGGAAAGGAGTAATAACTATATGGCAAAAATAATTGGCATTGACTTAGGAACAACGAATTCATGTGTTGCGGTTATGGAGGGTGGAGCGCCGAAGGTGATCCACTCGGCTGAAGGCCGCAATGTGATTCCATCCGTCGTTGATCCAATTAAAAATATCGTCGGTGATGTGGCCAAACGCCAGATGGTGATAAACCCCAAGTCAACGATATTTTCCGTCAAGCGCCTGATGGGAAGAAAATTCAGCGATCCTTCTGTCCAAGCAGACATGAAGTGGTTGCCCTATACCATCAAGGCCGGCAAAAACGATATGGCCGTCGTTGAGGTAGAAGGTCGTCAGTTTACACCACAAGAAATCTCAGCAAAAATTTTGAGCAAAATCAAAGCAGACGCTGAAAAATACCTTGGAGACACGGTCAAGCAGGCAGTGATTACGGTCCCGGCGTACTTTGATGACAGTCAACGACAAGCGACCAAACAAGCAGGAGAAATCGCAGGTCTCGAAGTCTTGCGTATTCTCAATGAACCCACCGCCGCAGCACTCGCGTATGGACTCGATAAAAAAAACGTCCATACGATTGCAGTCTATGATTTAGGCGGCGGTACGTTTGATATTTCTATTCTCGAATTGGGTGAGGGTGTCTATGAGGTCAAAGCCACCAATGGAGATACACATTTGGGTGGCGATGATTTTGATAAAAAGATACTCGACTGGATCGCCGATGAGTTTAAAAAAGAGCACGGTGTAGATCTCCGGAAGGATCCGCAGGCCCTCCAGAGGCTGCGAGATGGAGCGGAGAAAGCCAAGATTGAGCTTTCCAGTTCCATGGAAACGGAAATCAATCTTCCGTTTGTAACCCAGGGTAAAGAAGGGCCGCTTCACCTGGTTATGAAGCTCTCACGCGCAAAGCTTGAGCAAATCGTTGATGACCTCATCGGCAAATCTATTGAGCCGGTCAAAAAGTGTTTGTCCGATGCCAAAATGAAGACATCGGATATTAACGAAGTCGTAATGGTCGGAGGCATGACGCGGATGCCCAAAGTATTTGAGACGGTCAAGAAATTCTTTGGCAAAGACCCCAACCGCTCGGTCAATCCCGATGAGGTTGTGGCAGTTGGCGCGGCGGTCCAGGCAGGCGTGCTAGCAGGTGACGTTAAAGACGTTGTTCTTTTGGATGTGACACCGCTCACGTTGGGTGTTGAAACACTCGGAGGAGTCTCCACGCCGCTTATTGGGAGAAATACGACGGTTCCGACGAGTAAATCAGAAATATTTTCAACAGCGGCTGACAGTCAGACATCAGTGGAAATTAACGTACTCCAAGGAGAGCGGCCGATGGCAGCAGACAATAAATCGCTTGGTCGGTTTGTCCTTTCCGGTATCCCGCCAGCCCCGCGCGGCGTGCCACAAGTCGAAGTCACCTTTGACATTGATGCAAACGGGATTCTCAATGTGACCGCTAAAGACAAAGCCAGCGGCAAGGTCTCCAATATAAAGATCACGGGTTCAACGGGTTTATCGAAGGATGAAGTAGAAAAGATGAGGAAAGAAGCAGAAGAGCACGCGGCGGAAGACACCGAGAAGAAAGAAAAGATAGAGGTACGAAACCGCGCGGATAACATGATTTACACGGCCGAAAAGACTGTTAAAGACATGGGCGATAAAGTCAAAGAGGAAGATAAGAAAACGATCGAAGAAAAGAGCAAAGCGATCAAAGATATTTTGGAGACGGGATCAAAGGAAGATATTGAATCCAAAACGAGCGAACTTTCCGAAGCCCTCCAAAAACTCGGTACGGCTGCTTACCAGCCCAGCCCTTCGGCAGGCTCAGGGCAAGCAGATGATCAAGGAAATGGAAAAAAGTCCGGCCAAGCCGGATCCGCCTCTGGCGGAAAAGATGAGAAGAAAGTGGAGGAAGGCGAAGTCGTAAGTTAATTTTTCCTTACTTGGTACATGGTTAAGGCGCGCAACTGCGCGCTTTATTGATATAATTGAGAAAATATGGCGACAAAACGGGACTATTACGAAGTGTTGGGAGTTTCCAAGAATGCCTCGAGTGCGGAGATTAAGGCTGCGTATCGGAAGCTCGCCTTGGAGTGGCATCCGGATCGAAATAAAGCGGCTAATGCCAATGATAAGTTTAAGGAAATAAATGAAGCCTACGCTGTTTTATCAGATGCAAAGAAAAAAGAAACCTATGACCAGTTTGGGCATTCCGCATTCCAGCCGGGTATGGGTTCCGCCCAAGGCGGACAAGGTCCGTTCTCGTATTATTACTCTACCAATGGCGGTGGCGCTTCGCCGTTTGGCGATATTGGCATCGACCCATTTGAGATTTTTGAGCAGTTCTTCGGTGGTGGATTCGGGCGCGCGTCGTCAAGACCTAGGCGGCAGGTGTACGAGATTAGTATCGACTTCATGGAAGCCGCTCGCGGTGTGACCAAGGAAGTCCATGTGCCGCGCGGTCAAGCAGGGGACGGGTCCGTGCGAAAAACGATTAAGATTCCGGCAGGTGTCGATACCGGCTCACGGATTCGATTTGATGATTTTGACATCGTCGTTGATGTAGTCCCAGATAAACAGTTTAGGCGAGAAGGCGACGATATGATTGTGGAAAAGGAAATTTCGTATTCCCAAGCTGCACTCGGCGATACCGTCGAAGTTCCGACGATCGACGGACCACTCCACATTCGCATTCAGCCCGGTACCCAGCCCGGTACCCTCATCCGGCTTCGCGGCAAAGGTATCCCGCACGTCCGAAGTTCCGGCCGCGGCGATCAGTACGTCCGTATCCAACTCAAAATCCCCACTCATCTTTCTCGAAGGCAAAAAGAATTGCTCGAAGAACTTGAGGAAAATTCGTAATCCCTTTGTTACTATGTTTTAAAACATAGTAACATGACGTTGACACTTTGACATAAATATGTCATAGTAGACGTATATGCAACTTATCCGTACCACACTGCGCCTTCCGCAGCATGTGAAGAAGGCTACCGAGAAGATAGCATTTGAACAAGACACCACGTTTCAGGCACTTGTGCGCCGTGCGCTTGAGGAATATCTTGCCAAAGCAGCTAAGCGCAAAGCTCGGCGCCTCGTCTTTCATACCCATGACTTGGGGGTGCCTTTGGATAATTTAACCAGAGACGACTATTACTCTGATCCGGCCGTCCATGCTGATTGATACCAACCTCATTATCTACGCGATCAATAGCGCCTCGCCAAAGCACGAACAGGCCAAACAATTTCTTACCCAAGAACATCACAGTCTCGTCGTGGCTGACCAAAATATCCTCGAAGCGCTACGGGTCCTCACACATGCGAAGTTTTCTCACCCCATGACGTTTTCCCGGGCGGAAAAAGCAGTTGACGGTATTGCTAGCGCCTCAAAGATTGTTGCCCCAACGGAGGAAACGCTTCCTATCGCTCGTGCTCTCATGCACAAATACGCGCGGGCGGCCAACAGGATTTTTGACGCATATCTGGTTGCTACGATGCTCACACATGCAATCGGTGAGATTGCGACAGATAACGAAAGGGATTTTAAAGTATTTAAAGAAATTATGGTCACGAATCCGTTTCGATCGACCGGCATGCGGACGCATTGACGGGACACGCGTCGGCGCTATATAATACGGTTGGTTTTGTGAGAAAAGGTGGGAATTGCCCACCTTTTTTATTAAGTAACACTTACCTATGCCAGCTATAGTTCGATCAGAATTTGCACTCGCATTAAATCAAGTCGCCACCGAGCGCGGGATTGAGCCTGCTGTGGTCGTCGATACCATTAAAGCTGCGATTTTGGCTGCGTACCGCAAAGACTATGGAGCTGAAGAGCTTGAACTTCTCGTTGTTGATCTTAATGCCGATACGGGCGAGGCCAAAATTCTCAAGGAAGGCAAAGATATGACCCCTCCGGGTTTCGGCCGCATAGCCGCCCAGACTGCCAAGCAAGTGATTTTGCAGCGTATTCGAGAAGCAGAAAAACAAGCGGTACTCGCTGATTTTCAAACCAAAGTCGGCTCGATCGTGCCCGGCATGGTGCTTCGATTCGACGGGCCAAACGTGATTATTGACATCGGTCGCGCACAGGCCGTCATGCCGCCTCAGGAGCAAAATCAGGGCGAACGCTATCACCTTAATCAACATTTGACTTTCTATATCGAAGGCATTCGCGAGACGATGCGGGGAAACGAAATTATCGTTTCCCGAGCCCACAAGGGACTCGTGGAAGGACTCTTTAAGCGGGAGGTACCGGAAGTAGCATC
>ERZ1292632.4440-Hain-H43-01um-R2-4440-length-10065-cov-13_pt1 | contig 10065 bp, 17 predicted proteins | sample MGYA00564407_ERZ1292632 | MGnify/ENA primary metagenome ERZ1292632 (study PRJEB36523, sample SAMEA6512637) | groundwater metagenome | collected 2019-01-08 | study: AquaDiva: Metagenomics assemblies of 32 groundwater samples | reverse complement strand
TATGATGTACCAGACCTGATAAAGACAATGGAGATACTTGATGAAGCCAAATGGGTCTTTCATAATTCCCTCTTCGATCTTGCACATCTACGCAGATGGGTTCGTATTGATCGACGGCCCGTCTGGGATACACTACTCATCGAGACCGACATCTTCGGGGGATACTACGACGAGTTTGGACTTGATGATCTTGCCCGCAGATGGCTACGTCGCAAATTACCTAAAGACACTCGCGAAGCCTTTGGTGGTACAGAAAGTATGACGCCCGAGATGGAGGACTATGCGGCTCAGGATGCCATTGCCACAATCCAGATATTTAGCGAACAGGCTAATTATCTGAGACAGTACCACGATGATTTGCGGTGCTATTGGGAAGTAGACGAGCCTGCTGTGTGGGCAGCAATGGATATGAAGCCGATACGGGTGGATGTTGATGGCTGGCTGCTGTTAGCCGAAGAGAACAAAGCCACAGCCGAGCGAATTAAGGAAGAATTAGGCTTCAACCCCGGCTCGCCAGTACAGACGAAGAAGGCGCTCAAAGAACTGCTTGGCCGATCTCCAAGCGACACCCGAGCCGAGACGTTGAAGACAATTCGTGACGAAGTGATGTACGGGCCAGCAAGCGAACTGGCTAGGCGCATCATCGACTACCGCACCTACAAGAAGGCATCGTCTTCCTACGGAGAGAAGTGGATAGAAGAGAATGTAGAGGAAGGCGATCTGGTCTACTCTGGCTGGCGCATTACTGGAGCCGAAACCGGAAGAATGAGTTCGAGATCACCGAACCTTCAGAATATTCCTGCTCGTAAGATGCCTAAGTTCCGTTCCCTATTCCTGCCCCTCCCTGGAGAGACACTGATCGTAGCCGATGTTGTGGCACAGGAGCCTCGTATCGCGGCATGGTGGTCGAAGGATGAAGTATTAATGGGAGTCTTGGAGCGGGATGAAGATGTCTATGCTCCTGTCATGGAAGCGGCTGGGATACCTCGTGATCCGGCCAAGGTAGTGTTCTTGGGCCTGTTGTACGATCTGTCAGAGCATGGGTTGGCAGATCGCCTTCACATCTCTAAGGACGACGCCAAGCGACTTATGCAGAAAGTGCTAGGCAAGCTCAAGGGCGTGGCTGTGTGGAAGCACAAGGCCAAGGCACAGGCATTCCAGCGGGAATACGCCGTCACCCCCACAGGCAGGAAGGTTTGGCTGAACCTTTACAATTACCAGTGGGAGCGGAACGCGGTCAACGCCCCGATCCAGGGTGGGGCGGCAGATATGACCAAACTAGCCTTCTCTTGGTTACATAAGCAGCCAAACTTCAGCGTAACGATGGTCGTACACGATGAAATCTGCGCATCCGTGCCCATTGACATTTCTGGGGCTTATGCTACACTGATCCGTGACGCATGGGTAGAAGCAGGGAAGCGTGTCATCCCAGGTGTCCCCATCCGGGCTGATGTCAAGATTGGGGATAACTGGGGAATCAAACAGGCAAAGCCTGAGATTGATGATGAGGGAGAATAGGAATGAGAACACGGACTATCTTCATCGGAGGTGTAATCGCCCTGCTAGCCACCCTTGGCTTGATGCTTAGGGATGTCGGAGCGGCTCCAGTCTCGGTGGACACATCTTATGACTTCACCGTGGCACATGTGGGCGGACCTTCCCCTACAGGCACCAACCATGCTGCTTTCTGGGTCAACTACTTCTCCGACCTTGGGCATGAAAACGTGACGTGCTCCAAGTACAACGTGACGGATACACCGTACACCATGCTACAGAACCACGATGCCTTCATCATCAAGGCAGGACAAACAAACTACGTATGGACTCCTGTCTTTGCGGGCATTCAGTATCAAGCACCCCAAGACACCAGTCATATCGTGGCCTGTGACTGGGACGAGTTCAACCCGCCTGACCCAGAGTATCGCACGCTCTACAATAATGATTGCGATGGCGTTTTCTCTCAACTACAGAAGCGCGAATGGGTAGGTGACGAAGATGGAGACTGGAGTGAGTGGACTAATGACGGAAGTCCGACTACTCTGCACCTATGGACAGACCCATACGCAATCGAGACATGGGAACAATGGACTGAACCTGCTGAGTGCGATCAAACGTTCCCATCCGACGAGTACGTGGCCGAGGTCTCATGCGTTGGCGTGCAAATCTTCCACCTGTTCTACGTAGATGGTGAACTTGTGGATACTGTGCTGGTGGAGTCCTACCAGTGGACGAACCCCGACGTGACCGAAACCTACATCGTCCAGGGTGAGTATGAGGGCATTCCACGAGCAATCGAGGAGCCAGAGACTTGCAAGACTCCGTGCGAGGATACCGTGATTGGTCGCTTCTTTGCCCTGATTGGGCCGAACGGAGAGACTTGTCCCGGCGGCGGACTTGCGTCCTTTAGCTACAACGAGGGCGCAGGGTCCTGGTATCTCCCCAACATCGTGGCACAGCAGAAGTGTTGTGGCTTCGTGGCCGTCGCAGTGGACTGGGCCAAGACGTTTCTCATCAAGCAGGACTGCGAGACCAACAAGCTGAACTTCATCTGCACCCGCTGCACGGGCGGAGGACCGCCAATCGCGTACGGGAATGAATGACGGAAAGCGGACATAGATACTTCTTTGGTGGATTGCCAGAGGCTCCATGGAAGACAAAGCGACACCCGAAAATCTGCTCTGTGAATGGATGTAATTTGGTTGTATCAGCCAAGGGGCTTTGTGATCCACATTATCGACATCTTCGTAGGTATGGTGATACAGGGGACGCTTCCCTTACAAAAAGTGTCATACAGAAGAAGTGTTCGGTTGATGGATGCCAAAGACCGGCTCATACGAGGGGCCTATGCCAGATGCACTATACTAGACTTCAACGAACTGGAGAGATAGGTCCGGTAGGATCGAAGTTCGGCAGAGGATCAATTGATAGTGGCTACAGATTGCTGTATATGCCAGACCACCCAAATGCCACAAAAGCCGGGGCTGTCTATGAGCACGTTGTTGTAATGGCACAGATGTTAGGTAGGCCACTTAGGGAGCACGAGAATGTGCATCATAAGAATGGCATTCGAGATGATAACCGCCCAGAGAATCTAGAACTGTGGTCTGTATCGCAACCATCTGGTCAGCGCATCTCTGATAAGATACAATGGGCATTGGATATTCTACGAGACTATGGGAGGAACAAAATGTCTGGCGGTGCGCTACTCAAGCAGTTCAATCAGATCATGCAGGATGTTAAGAAGGGGGATGTTGACTGGGTTGCAGTTGAAGACTTACGAGACGCATTGATTGATGTCGATACGGAGATTGATGCACTTCGGGCTATGCTGGACGATGTGGACGATGATACACCAGAGGACCTAGACGATGAGTAGGAAAAAGACGGTGTGGTACTATCTTATTCCGTTTGTGATAGCGGTCGCTGGTGTGCTACTCTCGGAATGGCTTGGAGTTAGCACCGCTCAAACTCTCGCTGTTGTAATAGTTGTGTGCTATCTCGTTGGATACTTTGAGGGCAGACTTGCCTAGGAATGCCTGTCCACTGTGCGGCCACCTGCTTGTTCTTCCAGTCGGCCCAAAGGATAGCTCGACTCTGCTGATCGGTGAGTATCCGGGCGTTGAAGAACTGAAATCGGGGTACTGCTGGACCGGCAAGGGTGGGGAGGTTCTAAGGGCCGAACTCGCCCGAGTCGGTATCCAGCATGAGACGTGCCGAGCGACGAACCTGTGGCAGCACAAACCTAGCAAGGATGATGAAGAATACCACCAGCATATGGAATGGATGCTTGCAGAATGCTCAGGCAAGAAGTACATTTTACTCATGGGTAGCTATGTGTGCAAGGCCCTACTCGGAGAAGCTGTATCCGATGTATCAGGGTTAGTTGTTAGTTCGCCATATCTGCCGAAAGATGTGACTGCTGTTGCGTGCAAGAACCCAGCACTGGTACTACATAAGGGTAGCACGGTTGGTGAGATTCGATCTGCGATGAAAGCGTTTAGGGAGGCGATGTGACTGACCTTCGCTGTATAGTCGGCGTACATGCTGTTCCTAGAAACTGGGCATTTATGGCAATGGGAGCAGCCTTCCAGGGGGGTCTGTGCCGTAGATGCGGCAAACTCAAACAGGGCGAGTTTCTTGGTAATCTATGGGACACAGAGAAAAGAGATGATGGCGTGCTGATGCTGGAAGTTACTACAGGGGAGTGCTTCAAAGTATTCGATGGATATGAAGTGAGGTCTATCAATGACTGAAGAGCAAATCGTAGTATTCAGTAAAGAAGAGTTAGCACAGCTTGACAAGGTAGATGAGGTTGTTGATCGAGCAGTAACTACAGCCAATCCTGCCCTGGCATGGAATTACATTGGAGGACTGAGACGTGGAGGTGAACTGGCCGCAAGGGGAATGGCTAAGACTCTCTATGAGATGTCACGGCGCTGGGATGTCTTCCCTTCAGATGACGCTTTCATTGACGCCGCTGTACAAGGTACCGGCCTCAGTGTTCAGACGGTGGAGAAGGCAATCGACTACTGGGAAAATGTACTCCTACCTCATCCCGAACTCATGCGCCTTCCAATTGGTGCGTATCACCTTATTGCCCCCGCCGCAAGGCATGGCGATCTAGACGATGAAGATTGGGAAGCCCTGGGTAATGCGGCCAGCATCTCCGATGTTCGGGAGATTGTACAGTCCAGGCGGGGCAAGCGCACCTCTGCCGAACATGCCTTGACTGTTCTATTGGAGCGGGATGGTACACTCAAAGCTAGGCGTGGCAGCGAAGCCTGGGTGTCGTTTGGCTTCTTCAACCTGAAGGTAGAAGACGAAGCAGGTGTTACCGCGATTGATAGGATATGCCGAGCTGCTGGAGTGCAGAAGCGATGAGTGATGAAATGCGCCACGTCCCGCCAGAAACTTGTGAGTGGTCGGTGCCCGAAAAGCGCAGAAAGCCTTGCTTGAAGCCACCAGCCCAGCAATTCTATGCTGGAGCCAATTACTGGTGGATGTGCGAAAAGCACGTGAAAGAGCATCTGTTGGGCTTTGAGCAGATAGTTGATTGCCCGAATTGTGGGCTGTACATAGGTGTGTGGTGAAAGTCTGTGCCATCGACATTGATGATGTTCTAGCGGGCTATGTCACGGCCTGCATAGAACACTATGGCTATCCTATAGTGTGGTCGTGGAACCTGCGGGAGATGTGGCCACTCGTCAATTGGAACAAGCACTTTGAGCCAGATAATCACTTCTCGTTTTTGCTTGGGCTGAATCCCATTGCTGGGGCCATCAGTGGTGTCCAGCACATTAAAGACATAGGATACGATGTGCTATACTTGACTGCTAGTATGTCGGCTTCTGCCGAGACGAGAAGACTGTGGTTCAGGATACATGACTTTCCTGACCTGGAAATGGTTTGCACTAATGGGCCGGAGAACAAACTGGAATGGATACGAAAGAATAAGCCAGATATAGTCATAGATGATCTACCATCTGCGGCAGAAGAAGCATGGGCTTGCGGTGCTTATGTTGTTGTTATGGATTGTCCGTGGAATCGTGGGGTGCGTGTTGGAAGGAGAGCAAGAACATGGAGCGAGGCCGTGACTGTCTTTCTGATGCCAAAGATGCCGTAGAGAAGACCATCCTAGATGAAGCAAAGGAACTCATCTATGGTGCTCGTCAGAAAGCGTATGGGCATCCTTTTGACGATTTCAGCAAGACCGCTCTTATTTGGCAAGCAATCATCGGTGTCCCTATCACACCTGAGCAGGTCGCTTTATGCTTGGTTGGGGTGAAGATCAGCAGAGAGGTGAATGGACATCGTCATGATAACATCGTCGATATGATTGGCTATGCCGGATGTCTTGATTTGGTGATTCAGAGACATCAATCCCAATCACGTCTAGGATTCCCTGGAGACTGATTCTTGTTTACGTTTTGCTCTTCTGTCTCGGTGATGCTTGGCGAAGGCGGCACGACATGCGTCGCATCTACAGCCACGCTCATAGCCCCATCTAGTACCATGCTTCCAGAAGCGAGTGGTTCCTATAGTGTCAATCATCAGGCGAATTTTCTCGCTGCGGCGCTTGCCCATGTATGGTAGAATGGCAAGGCATAGTCTTAAGATATCCGCCTTTTTATATAGTCCCCACCTCCAGAATGGACTATGGAGTGGGTTTTGTGGTATAGTCGGACCTACCAGATGCCCCATTCCTGTGATTGTTGACAGTCTAACAAGGACATCTTCATCTGTCATGTTACACGAGACCCGAAAAGCTGGATAGGTGTATCCATCTGGAGTGTTCTTAGTATGAGTCATAAACGATCCCTCACCTTCCAGCAGTCCAGCAACCCAAGCGATTTCTGGTTCGGTCCATGTCATAGTGTACTCTCTTTCTATACAGGATATTATAACCAGTTACATCATCTAAAGCAAGGAGTATGTAAAGGGATATGACAAAGTATCGTATTCGCTGGATACCAGCACGGGGAACGTACCAAGTTCAGGCGAAAGTCGGAATCTTAGGTTGGTTTACAGAGGGATACAACGGGCCTCATGGGGTGGATATTGACCACGAGTTCACCACACAACAAGAAGCTATATATTATATCGACGAATTGTATAGGCCGAAGCCATCTACCAAACCTGTTGTTGTATGGGAAGGCGAACGTTGACCATCATCATCGAAGGCGACATCCCTACTCTAGCCCGCTTCTCGTCCGGCCTCTACGGGCTGGATCGTGCTCTTGGATTCAATGGAGAGTGGGGGTTGCCGCTCGGCTCGCTCTATGAGGTATATGGTCATCCGGGCGTCGGCAAAAGCACGCTCTGCTACTATTTGGCATCTAAAATCATGCCAGTTGGCAAGGTCGTATTTGCCGATATAGAGGGCACAATGGATGGCAAGTATCTACTGTCCTGTGCCAATCAAGCCAAGTTCGATGGTGTATTGAAGATCATAGACTACACGGACAAGAAGGGCGAGGCCAGAACGCACGAGAGTATGATACAGGAAGCAGCCGATTCGCTCAACGATGAGATGGTGAATGGATCGGTTGTAGATAGTATCGGCATGCTTCAGCCCATTGCCGAACGGGAAGGCGACATCGAGGAAGCATTCGTCGGGAGACGTGCCCTGGCTACGGCCAAGTTCGTCCGCCGTGCCAGTACATGGCTTCGTACAACCGCACAGACGCAGCGCCCAAAGGCTGTGTTCGTTGTCAATCATGTCAATCCCATCATTGGTGGTAGAGGACATGTAACGCCCGGAGGACAGGCTCTAAAGTATCACGCATCGGCACGCCTGATGATGTACAAAGAACAACTGGAAGAGAAGGAGAAGGAACTCGGTGTATTGGTGTCCGAGGTGTCCGTAGAGAAGCTACGCTATGGAGGCACGGCCAAGAGTCGCAAGGCTCTTGTGGCGATACTGCCGGGGATCGGTCTCAGCCCCAGAGTGACAGCCATGTATGATTGCTTCCAGTTGGGCCTAGCCAAACGAGAGGCATTTGTGAAGGTGCAGTATAGGGGTGAATGGAAGACAGTCGCCCGCATTGGTGTGTTGCTAGAAGCGGCTATGGGCGGAGATTTCAGTCAGTTTGCTGTATTCGAAGAAATCCTATCTGAACAGGAGACAAAATGAAGGACATCATTGCACAGGCTAAGGGGATCATCGGTTATCAGAACGAGTTGGCAGATAACCTGTCATCTCTTCGTAAGAAGGAGATGAATGCCCGTATCGCTTTCGAGAAGGGTAAAGAGGAACTGGCCCGCATCACTCGCAACAAGACTCTTGAACTGTCGAACCTGCCACATATCAGTATGCCCGATCCCAAGACCGGGCGACAGAATCAAGAGTGGGCGAAGATGCTTCTGGACAAGGAACTCGAAGAGGATGAAGAGTTCCGTGGGGCACTGGTACGGTTTTGGAACCTACAGCAGTCCTTCTACGAAGCGCAAAGCGAAATGCTGGATGTTGGGGAGCGTCTAAGCATCACCAAGTCGCAGGCACGCATTCTTGCTGCACTCCTGCAACTGGAGGCCGAAGACGATGACGCTCTTGCCGCCACAATCGCCGGAAACGACTGAATTATCTAATCTGAAGTTCTCTAAGGTTGAGCCTTACCAAAGCCGCCACGGGAAGATGCGGAGACTGGAGGCTTTCCATGACATGTTCAAGGGAATGTATGGACTTGGCATAGACCCAGGCAGAAACTTTGGTGTATGTGCGATCAGAGATGGGGAACTTCAATTGTGGTGGGGGACACTAGATCGGCGCGAAAAGTTGTATCAGTATGGTGCTGATATGTATGCCCTATCTCGCGGTTATCTATATTCTCAGCACCGAGGAGATGCACCTGTCATCATAGAGGGGGCATCATACAACGAACGATTTGGGCAGGTGGGGCTGGCCGAGGTTCGTTTTGGAGCCTATCTTGGGATGGTCCACGCTGGACTGAAGGCGGAGATATTGCCTCCAGCCACAATACGAAAGATAGCTTTTGGCTCCGGCAAAACTATGGGGTGGGAATTGTTTCCGACACTTAATCACAATGCAGCAGATAGCCTCGGTTGTGCCCTCGCCTCTGCTTTACGCTAGATACTTCGTCGCAGCCATTTCTTGTACGGCCCCAGCGAAATGAATAGGTCTTGGGTGATAGTCAGGTCAGATAGGTTATGTGAGTGGATGTGGCCTAGCGCTTCCTCGTCTCCCCTCCTTGCCTTATTCCACACTCTCACATCATAGTGATCCTTGGGAGCCATTCCAAGGAATTCTGTGACTGTTCCCATTCTCTTGTTGGTTAATCTCATCAGCGATTTCACTGCGTAATACAAATCAATGTGCAACAGTTGTCCGTAGGCCGGGAATAGTAAGCCGTGTACCATTGCTCTAGTCCGCAGGAATGGAAGATCAAAACCCGTGCCGAAGTATGTGACAAGAACATCGACTTCATGTAGGGCCTTTAGACAGGACTGCATCACCCGTTTGTCCGGCTCCATTGCCGCCCCCATAATCTCGCGTCGGGTAATGCAATCAGAGTAGGTCGTTCCATCAGTAGCCAGTAGACCCCACGACAGCATGAAGCCGACATTGGCCTTTAGATCAGTGCTTTCAATGTCAAAGAAGCCTACTCGGGCATTGTCCAGCCAGTGATCCTGCCGTTCACATCTGAGCCGGAAAAGGGCATTGTCTACCGCCTTCCATGGCAGACCCATCTCCCCGGCCAGCTTCTTTGTAGACCAGCCCGGATGCTCTTCGTGTGTATCCCACAGGTCATCTTGGAGCGCCTTCGTCCACTTAATCATTCAGTCTCCCAGACGACAAAGCCAGAGAGGTCAGCCCTCTCTGGCTTTGTTGTGCCTATATCATTCGGTTGTGTCGCAAGACAGGTACTACTCGTCCTGCTTGCTGACCACAAACTTATACAGGGCAGTAGCGACCGCAAAGACACCGGCCAACGCCCCAGCGATCCCCTCTGGTGTCAGATGGGCAAAGCCTCCCTGAAGACCAAAGACAATCGCCCCCAAGACGCCGCAGACGGCATAGGTCAGCAACAGGGCCAACCCACCATCAACGCCCAAGGCTTTCTTGAGGATGCTGATAAGCTGGACAGCCGCAAGGCCTGCCAGCAAAATCAGTCCACCAACTTCAGCAACTTCCATGTCATTCCTCCTTCGAAGGATACAGTCATTCTACTATAGATCAGGGTCTATGTCAACCCCAATATTATGTCAACTACCCAGGTGGAGAGACGTTGAAGATGTTGAAGGCAAGTGCCACGAGGCTGGCGATGATGCTGCCAACGGCCAACCAAATGACCCGATTTACCCGTGCGGCATACCCTTCCAGAACACGGATACGCTCGAATATCCCCGGCCGCTCGGGGTGTTCTATGTCCCCAAACAGCACACCATGGATGTCAGCGATCTGTGCATAAACCGTTGCCCATGCCAGTTCTTCTGCCTGTCGCTTCGGCGTCATCTACTGTAACCTAGCGTCTTGGCCCAGTCTTCTAGATGGGCAAGCCTTTCTTCTAGTGATGGTTGATGTGGTACATTCTCGCCCTCTAGATT
>ERZ1292632.492-Hain-H43-01um-R2-492-length-42744-cov-119_pt8 | contig 10068 bp, 22 predicted proteins | sample MGYA00564407_ERZ1292632 | MGnify/ENA primary metagenome ERZ1292632 (study PRJEB36523, sample SAMEA6512637) | groundwater metagenome | collected 2019-01-08 | study: AquaDiva: Metagenomics assemblies of 32 groundwater samples | reverse complement strand
GAACCCGGAATTAAACACAGAAATATCCTGCCATGAAAGAAAGATTACGAATTTCAATGTTTCATGGTATCATAACTACAGCTTTGCGTTAAGGAGAAATTCGCAATGCCTTATAAAGATAAAGAGAAAAGACGTTTGCAGCATGCGAAATATATGCGGGATACTTGGTATCCTAAAAATAGAAAAAAGCACGCAGGCTTTGTGAGACATAGAAAAAGAAGGATCGCAACGTGGCTTTTGCAATATAAAAAAAGTTTGTGCTGTAATAATTGCGATGAAAATGACTTTAGGGTGCTCCAATTTCATCATCCCAATGGAATTTCTAGGGAACAAAAAATAGCAGGTCTCGCAAATAGAGGATACAGTGAAAAGAGAATTTTGGAAGAAATTTCAAAATGCATTGTATTTTGCGCCAATTGTCATATTAAAATACATTGCACAATCTAATTATGAGGCCGCCCTAGCACCCGCCCCCGCGGCGAACATTTCCATCTGGCTCGGCTGGTTCTCCTCCATCCGCGCCGCCAGCGCATGGAGCCGCGAGGCCCGCACGAGGCAGCTGATCCCCCGGCGCCTGAGCCCCTGCGCGCAAGCCCGCACATCATCGGGGTGCTGGGCCAGGTAGTAGCCGGGCGGGACGGCGGAGGTGGACAGGATGGGGAGCTCCTCCTCCTCGACGAGCCGCTTCACGGCTTTGCCGACCAGCCGGAGCGGGAAGCCCGTTAGGAAGGCGATCTCGCTCCCCCGGATCGGATCGCGCCGGGCTTGGAGGATGGCCAGGATGGCGGCTTCTTCGGGGGAGGTTCTCATTGTTTCCCCCCGCGGATATTTTTGGTGCTCGGGGCAGGTTTGATTTCGGCACCCTTCAAATCCTTGCGGTAATCAATTCCCAGTCCGAAATAGCGAGCGCGATCATTGTACATTTCGAGCTCATTCGACAGGATACCGATACGCCTCCCGCGCTGGGCATCCGATGGTGTCCGCATTTCCCTGTCCAGTAGAATGAGGAAGCTGCCAACGGCAATTGTCAAATCCATGAGATGCTTTTTCAGATCGCGGACTTTTTTCTCGGCTGCCAGTGCTGCGCGGTAATTACGCGCGGCTGCCGCTTCCATCGCGCGCCTTTTATCCATTTCATCCGGCATCGGACTCGGCCTCCCCTGTTCCCTTTCCCTCCGGGCACACAACATGCTCCGGCGGGCCGGGCAAGATGTTGCGGACGCTCCCGCGGCGCAGGATCGGGCGGCCGCACTTCGCGCAGATGAGGACCGGAGCCGGGCGGCGCGGCTCGGCGGCTCCGGGCCGCTCGGTTGTGACACGGGGACGTTCGATGGCGGTGAGACCGTGAGCTTTCATGCGGCGGAGAAGCCGCTCCATCTGGCGGAGAGAAATACGGACGGCGCTCATTTACTTCGGCGGTTCCTTTTTGGCGAGCGCCCCCTCCATCGCGGCGGCGAAGCGCAGGGCCGCGCCAGGACGGAGCTTCCAGGAAGGGCGAAGATACTGCTCGATGGTCCCCGCCGAATAGCCGCTCATGCGCGCAAGCCCATGCAGGGTCACACCCCCCTGGGTCATCGCGACGGCTACTTGGGCGCGGATTTCCTTCAGGCGGGTAGCTGGCTTTGGAGTTTGTGTCGCAGTCATTCCTCATCCTCCTAAAATAATTATATAGCGGCGTGGGGGGGGATTGCAAGGGGGCGGCGGCTAAGATATTTCACCACGACACGGATTGTCCAATGAATGCGGGCGTTATTAGGCTAAAATAATTATTGACAGGACACTCCCCGGGCGGTATATTATTAGCGAGAGGGGAAATCAAATGGCGGAGAAACAGGGTGTAAGGGTGGCGGTGAAGCAGGCGCGGCGGATCATCGCGGCGGTGTGCGATGGATTGAAGGGTGTACTCATCAGCGACGAGGGTGGCGGCCTCCGGGGCGGGAGCGGCTACATCCGAGTGGCGGTAGTCGAGGGTGGCGAGGTGAGACCGCTTTTGAAAATCCGGGTCGCCGACCACCCCGCCGATTATCACGCCGACTGGAGCGCCCCCGAGCCGGAGGTCGAATTCGACGGCGCGGAGGATGTGGACCTGCGCGTCCCCCGCGGCGGGGGTCTCTCGCCGAGGCAGCGGATGGCACTGGCGGCCACGCTCGCCGGGCCTTGGTTCCGCGGCGCCGATGGGTGGCAGCCGGTTATCTAGCGCCCGGGTGGTCCGGGCACAAGGGGGAGAGAGAAATGAAGGCGACCGAAGCAACGCTCAGAGGCATCCAGCAGAGGGCTAGAGAGGCGGGATTCGGCGGCGGGCCAAGCTACAATATCGTCGTTCCGGGGATGGGCTGGTGGGAGATAGAGAAGGACGACCTCCGCAATCCCCCGAAGGCGCGGGCCTATATCCGCCGTATGGGGGAGACCCTGGGGCTGGGCCTGGGAGAAATCACGGCGGCGGATTTCGTCGCCCAGCGCATTTTGTAGCCGCCTGATTTTCGGGCCTGGGGCCTCCGCTGGGGGCCTCGGACCGGGCAAGGGGGGGAGGGAGAAGGATGGAAAGGCCCACTTTCCCCAAGGAATCCGCTCACTACGACCGCAACAGGCTACGGTCGAACCGGAAGAGATTGTTGTTGGGAGACAGACGGCCATCCGAAGAATGTGCCTGTTGTCTGTGCGGCACGTATCTCGCGCCCGGGCGTGCCCGGCATTCACTTTGGCACAACGGCCGCGGCGGGATGCTTCGTCATGGGGAGATCACGGAGCCCGAGGACAGATACGGCGGCCCGGTCGGCCCCGAGTGTGAAAAGATCGTGGTCAAGGTCTACTTATGGTCCTGGCCGCCTGATTGGTGGCCGAAGTAGCCCGGGTGGTCCGGGCAAGGGGGGGGGCCATGACCACGCCGACGAAGGGCGATAGGGAAGCGGCGGAGGAGATAGGCCAGTTCGTATACGGCGAAGGCTCCATGCACTTCCATCAGATTCAGCGCCATGTAGTTCTTTGCAGCCAAATCATCGCCCGGCACACGCGGGACGGGGAGTTGAGGGAGGCGCTGAAAAATATGGTGACGATGTGCGAGGGGCTGGCCGCCCTTGGCTTTGTTCACAAGGGGTCTGACTCGCCTATCGAGTTTTCGCCGGATGGACCATTGGCCATCGCCCGCGCCCTCCTCGCCCGCCTCGACGGAGAGCTTCTAAAATGAACCCCGGCGACCTCGTAGTTGATCTCATTTCCAAGAATTATTGCCGCGTGGTCGAGCTTGACCACAAAACGGGCCGAGTGAGGCTTTACAACCCACATATTCACATTGGCTGGCGGGCGCGGCACGACGTGAGCGAGCCGATTGAGGAAACCTGGCGGAAGAAGAACGGGGAGGGAGGACAATGACCCGCCTCCCCTGGTACGCCCGCGCCGCGCTCGCGTGGCTAGCGTTCGGGTGGATGGCGATTCCACTCATGGAGGTGCTGAGATGCCGCTGACGTGGGCTTGGCGCATCGTGGCCGTTCTTTTCGGGAGCGCCCTTCTCGCCGCCTTGCTTGGCTGCGCCGCCACCCCGCCGCCGGACGTGCTTCACATTCGGGGAATCCGCGTGGTCAAATTCCGCCAAGCGCAAGTCGAGGCCGCTTGCATTCGCGGCGGCGCGAGAAAGTACAGCCCCGAGGGAAAGATGCTGGGCTGCGCCTTTATGCGCGAAGGCGTGATCGCCATCGCGGACAACCCTCAAGCCCGAGTAAGGTTGTTCGTCTGTCACGAAATCGGCCACATCCTACTCGGCGATTTTCATCCTGGTAGGGACGATATGACCGGCGGGCCGCTGTGGGATGAGGCGGCGGGGCGGTGCAAGGTAGCCGTGGATTAAAGAACGCTTGGGAGAGGCAGGTGCCCGGATGGTCCGGGCGAAGGGGAGGAGAAAAAATGTCCACAGTGAAACCCTACAAGCTCAAGTCAACCGCGCCCGACACGCTGGACGAACTCCAGTCCCTCCATGCGACGGCTGCCCAGATCGAAAAAGCCCGCCGTGAACTCGCGCAGATCGAGGCGAACATGGAGGCCATGCGGCGCGAGCATCTCAAGCCCCTGGAGGAACGCGCCGAGAAACTCCGCGCGGGCATCGAGGGCGCCCGCGAGATCATCCGCGGGGCCCTTCTCGCCCAGCCGAAGGACCACCAAAAACTCCTCCGGGGCAGCGTGACCTACTACATCCAGGCCGGGCGCGAGAGCGTGGAGGTGCTGAATGAGGAGAAGGCGCTGGCGGAGGTTAAGGCGCTTGGCTCCGCCGGGCTCGCCTGCGTCCAGGTGAGGGAGTCGCTCATCAAGGCGGCCCTCAAGGGGCTGCTCAAGAATCCCGAGGCCCCCAGGCTGGAACACGTTCAGCTGAAGACCGGGGCGCCCACGCTGGCGGAGAAGGCGACATAGGGGAGAGGTGAACCATGAACCAGGAAGCCAAGCAGGAATCTCTCGTCCGGAAGGATCAGTGGTCCCCGCACGACCTCATCGCCCAGGTCCGCACGATACAAGAGGTGATGCGGGCCGTGATGAAGAAGGATGAGCACTATGGGATCATACCCGGGACCGGCGACAAGCCCACGCTACTCAAGCCCGGAGCCGAGAAGCTGTGCCTTCTGTTCCGCCTCAAGGCGGGGTATGAGATTCTCCCGGGCAGCGAAGCATCCGATTCATTCATCCGCTTCATCATTCGCTGTTCCCTCATCCACATTCCGACTGGGCAGGTTTGGGGAGAGGGGATCGGCACTTGCAATTCTCACGAGGCCAAGTACCGCTACCGCTCCACGAACACCGGCCAGCCCGTGCCGAAAGAGTATTGGGAAACCCGCGATCCGGCCATCCTCGGCGGGCCTCAATTCAAGGCGCGCAAGGTAAGCGGAGAAGGCGGCCCGGCACGCTGGGTCATCTACGAACAGATTGAGCACGACAACCCGATGGATTTTGACAACACCATTGTCAAGATGGCGGAAAAGCGCGCCCTCGCCGCCGCCGTCCTGAACGCGACCGCCGCGAGTGACATCTTCACCCAAGACCTCGATGACCTCCGGGACAACGGCGTGTTGGATGTGACCCCCGCAAGGGCCACGCCCGTTTCTCCCGCGCCCGCCGCTGGCCCCGGTTCCCAGCCGGAGAAAGGAGCGGGGAACTCCTCCTCCGCTCCCCCCAGCGGCGCGGCTCTGGGTAGGGGCCCCGAGCCAGGTTTGCCGCTCGACCCGAAACACCCGCTCCGGTGGTGGCCCGGGTGCGTGAACCAGCAGGGCAGCTACAGACCCTCGTTCGACAAGCTCCAACTTGCCGCCGAGACGGCGGGCCTCACCAAAGAGGCCATCGAAGCCTACGCGCTAGGGAACTTCAAAACGAAAAACGGCAAGCCGGTCAACAAAATGATGTACATGAGCACCGAGAACGTGGAAGACCTGATGGCGGATATCCGCGAGGGCATGATCCCGGCGCAAGCGACGCCCGCGCGGGCCGAGGATGATATCTTCTAGGCGGCGGCTCGTAGCCGCTCGCCGGGCCCCGCCTCCTGATCGGGCGAAGGGGGCGGGGCCAACCAAAGGAGGAGAAAGGCATGGCGCAGGGAATAGAGCAGCGGATCGCGCGGCTGGAGAAAAAGATCGAGCGGCAAGGGGCGTCGCTGGCGAAGGTGCGCGGCCTCCTTTTCGGGCGGAAGGATGAGGCCCCGAAGGCCCGCAAGCCCAGGAAGCCCCGCAAGGCGCTGGGCCGCATACCGGGGACGGGGCCTGATGGAGCGGGGCCGTTGCTGCCCGATGGCGAGGGCAGGATGCCGGGTGCGCTCCCGGCGGACGATCCGCACTACGGCGGCGCGCCGAAGAAGCGGGGTCGGAAGAAGGCGGGCGTCGAGGCCGAGAGCGCCGGAGGGGAGGGGTGATGGGGCCGGAGGAGACCGCCGCAATTGTCAAAGCTATCGATGGCGTCGCCGCTATTATTTGGTGGGTGGCGCTATGGGGATTCATCAGAATCTTTAGCTCCTAAGAGGCCCGCCCATGAACTGGCTCGTCGAAATCTGCGGCTTGGCCTCTTGGCGCGGCGCTGGTGCCCGATCATCTTCGCGGGCGAACGCCAGGACGCGCAGGACTACGCGAGGAGAGATGCTGACGCAGGAACAGCAGGCCATGAAAGTGGAGGGGTAGGAGATGGATACAGGCCAGACATTTTTTCTCGGCATCGCCGTTGCTTGTTTTGCGTTCTCCTTATATTTTTGGATGAGACAAAGATGACTCCCGCGCGCATCTTCCGCGCTGCGTTCATCGTGTGCGCCTGCATCTTAATCTCCGCCCTCATCGCCTCGGCGGGGGAGCTCATGGCGCTCATCTTCCTTGCGTTCATCATCGCGCTCGCATGGCTGTGGACGGAGATCATCCTTTCCCGGCAGGGGATTGACGGGCGGGATTCGTGGCTCGGCGGGAAGGAAAAGAAATGAGCGAGGTCGTCTGGCTCGGAATCCTATTCGTCCTTTTTGTCTTGGCGCTCGCTCTCTGCGCGCTGGCAGATGCGCTCGGGATTCCCTACACGAGTGGAGGCACAAGCGAATGAACCCCTGGCTCGGACTCCTATTTCTCCTTTTTGTCTTGGCGCTCGCTCTCTGCGCGCTGGTGGATATGCTCAAGATTCCCTACACGAAGGGCGGCAAGCGCCCGCCGGATGATAGAGGCACGAGCGAATGATCCCCGAGGAGCGGCTGCGAATGTGGGCACAAGATGGCCGGGCCGGTTCCGTTGTTGCCGCCGCCAGAGACTTTGCCCGCGAACTCCTGGAGTGGCGGGAGGTGGGGAAATGGGTGGAATGGGCAGGTGAACCTTCTTCGCCAGCGGAATGTGACGATAGATGCCCCGCGTGCGACAGTCTCAAGAGGGGTGGCCATGCTCCCGACTGCAAGCTCGCCCGGCTGCTCGGGAGGGAGTGATGAGAGAACAGCGAATCCTTATTCGTGATGTGGTTGGTTGTATTCCAGTTACAGATGCGTCTGCCATCCGTAGTACGGAACGGGTGGATGTGTGGATAGAATGGCCGGGCAAAAGTGAGCCAGGAAAGGGTTCTTACGCTGATTATGGCGATTGGAGACTGTTGCCAACGACTGAGGTAACTCATGAACCCCTGGGACCATGACCCGCGCTTCCACCTCGCCGAGGCGCGGTACCTTGCGAATCTTGAGTGTATGTTCCCCGAGGACATCTTCGCGCCGGATGAAGGCCCGGACCCGGACGAGGAGTACAAGCGCCAGCGGGACCGGGAGGAGCTTCACGGCGCCGTGTGCCGGTGCGCGAATTGCCGGTGGGTGAGGGGGGAGTGACTATCGTGAGCATTCATTTTGCCCCTGGCCTTGCGCTCCCGGCTGAGGCCGTGACGGAGACCTTCGGTATCCTCGGGGTCCGTGGCTCGGGCAAGAGCAACGCCGCCGCCGTCCTAGTGGAGGGCTTCGCGGAAGCGGAGCTTCCCTTCTGCGTGATTGATCCGGTCGGCGCCTGGTGGGGCCTCCGGTCGAGCCGGAGCGGGAAGGGGCCGGGCCTCGGTGTGCCCATCTTCGGCGGTCTCCACGGGGACTTCCCCCTCGGGGCCGGGGAGGAGCTGGCCGACATCCTGGCGGAGATGAGCCTTTCCTGTGTGGTGGACGTGTCGGAACTTTCCGAGGGGGAGAAAAAACGCTACCTCACCGCCTTCGCCGAGCGCCTCTACCGCCAGAAGGCGAAGCAAGCCAGCCCCCTCCATCTCGTCTTGGAGGAAGCGGACGACTACGCCCCACAGCGGCCCTTCCGGGACGAGGCCCGCCTGCTCCGGGCCTGGGAGAACATCGTGCGGCGGGGCCGGATGCGGGGCTTGGGGATCACCATGATCACCCAACGCAGCGCCAGCCTGAACAAGAACCTCTTGACCCAGATCGGGACGCTCATCGTCATGCGGACCACGAGCCCGCAGGATCGGAAGGCCGTGCTCGCGTGGGTGGATTACCACGGGCAGGGGCATGAACTGGTGGACTCGCTCCCCGCCATGAAGCCTGGAGAGGGCTGGGTTTGGAGCCCGCAGTTTCTCGACAGGATGGAGCGCGTGCAGTTCCCCCGGAGGCACACCTTCGACAGCGCGGCCACGCCCAAGATGGCGAAGGGAGCCCGGCCAGCCGTGACGCTTGCCGAGGTGGACGCCCCGGCCATCCGGGAGCGCCTCGCCGCGTCCATCGAAAAGGCCAAGGCCGATGATCCTAGGGAGCTCCGGAAACAAATTGCCTCGCTCAGGGTCCAGGTCCGCGAATTGGAATCACGGCGGCCGGAGACGCCCGCGCCGGAGCGCATTGAAGTGCCGATGCTTACGGAGAAAGAGCAGCATAAAATCGGTGGCTTCATCGCCAAGCTGGACAAGTTCGAGGAGCGGTTCCTTAAAGCATCGAAGGGTCTGTATGAAAAAGCGGCGGCCTTGCGTGTGGGGCTCAGTCGCATACTGAGCAAGATAGAATTTCCCCCTCCGCTCCCGAAACCGGCGGCTCCGCCAGCGGCTCGTCCAATGACCCGAGACCAAGGCAACCGCCGGGAGGGTGTTGCCACCACCGAAGGGGCGGAGGGGTTTTCAAAGCGGGAGATGAAGGCGCTCGCCGCCCTGGCCCAGCTTGAGCAGGTGCAGCGCGGGCCGATTTCCAACGCGCGGCTCGCCGTCTATTGCGGCTGGCCGCAGAACGGAACCTATTTCAACGCTCTTTCGTCCCTTTCCGGCAAGAGCCTCATAGACAGGTCCGAGAGGGGGGCCATCGCGCTGACCGCCGCTGGGCGCGCGGCCGCCGGGCCTCCCGAAAAACCGCTGACGCACGAGGAACTCATGCGCTTCTGGGTCGGCAGGCTTCCCGGGAGGGAGGGGAAGGTTCTCGATTTCCTCGCCGGTCGGCCGGGAGAAGATGTGCCGAACGGAACCCTCGCGGCGGCCTTCGGCTGGCCCGAGAACGGAACGTTCTTCAACACCTTGAGCAAGCTGTCCGGCCTGGGCGTGGTGGACCGCTCGCGCCGTGGTTTCGTGAAGGCCAGCGCCATGCTCTGGCCGTGACAAATGGAGACTTTCTAAGACTTCAAGCGCGAAGCGGAGGCCGGGCGTGGGTAATGAGCCGTTCCGCACCATCGTGGCCGACGCGCCCTGGCGGTTCGCGGACGCGCTGCCGGGGGACGGAAGGGGAGCCGTGAAGCACTATCCCACGATGGACGCCTGGGACATAGCCAAGTTCCCGCTTCCGCCGCTGGCTCCCGACTGCCGCTTGTTCATCTGGCGCGTGGCGGCCATGCAGCCAGAGGCCCTGACTGTGGCGAGCGCATGGGGCTTCGTGGTCAAGAGTGAATTGGTCTGGATCAAAATGACCAAGACCGGGGCCGTGGAAATGGGGATGGGGTATCAGGTTCGGAACGCGCATGAGGTCTGCCTGATCGGCGTGAAGGGGCGCCCGGAGCGGCTGTCGAAAAGTGAGCCGAGCTTCTTCTTCGCGCCCCGGGGAGAGCACTCAGTCAAGCCGGAGGAGTTTTACCGGATCGTCAAGGCCGTGAGCCCGGGGCCATACGTCGAGCTATTCGCCCGCCGGACGCGTCCCGGGTGGACGTGCCTGGGGAACGAGGTTGAGCCGGTCGAGGGGCCGCTGTTCGCAAATGAGGAGATGAAGGGATGAGGTCGCAATCAAAGGCTCCATTTGTTTTCACGACTGCTCATTCGCGGCGGCTGCTGAAATCCGACGCCTGGATGATCCGTTTCGACGATCATGGAAAGGGCTACGGTGGCTTCACCTGGAAGCCGCTCGGCGAATGGACAGAGGCACCCGATTGGACCGAGGCGCGCGAATGCAATGGCGGCCTCTTCGGCCAGAGCCCCAAGGGCTGCGGTTACTGCAAGAGCGCCCCGACGATGGTCCTCTGCGAGACGCACGGGCGGCACATTGTGGTCGATGGCAACAAGGTCAAGGTCCGCTGCGCCAGACGCATGGCGGAAAACGATGACATCCCCGCCGCTTTCCTGGAGAAGCTCGCCTCGGTGGGCGGCTACCTGGACCTGCGGGGCTATGGCCACCCGCTGCCGGAGAAGCTCGCCTCGGTGGGC
>ERZ1292632.4438-Hain-H43-01um-R2-4438-length-10068-cov-4_pt1 | contig 10068 bp, 15 predicted proteins | sample MGYA00564407_ERZ1292632 | MGnify/ENA primary metagenome ERZ1292632 (study PRJEB36523, sample SAMEA6512637) | groundwater metagenome | collected 2019-01-08 | study: AquaDiva: Metagenomics assemblies of 32 groundwater samples | reverse complement strand
AATGTCGCCTTCCTCGCATTGCATCGCCAGTGCAATCTGTTCCTGCCTGATTGCCTGTACGGGGTCAACCTGAACTTCACGCTCTACCTGTTCACCTGGATTCTGGTTCTTGGTGATAGCCAGAAGAGCTTGGTTTTGCCCCTGCAACAAAAGGTTGTTCGCGTTCGCCTCTTGCAATTTCTTGCGCATGGCGATAATGGCGGCTACTTGATTTCCGTGTTCATCAGGCAGGAGCTTCAGTTGCTCTTCCGTCGGCTGCTCTTTTGCCACTTCTGCGGCCTGCGCCGTTTCAGTTGCAGGTTGCTCCGCCGGTTTCGCTTCCTCTGCTGCGATCTGCGCCTCAATTGCGGCCAGTTCGTCTGCGAGTGGATCGTTTGCTTGCTTCGCTTGAGTCTCTTGCACTTCCACTACATTTTCATCAATTACCATGATTCATTCCTTTTCTGGTGAATTACCGATACGCCCGATCCCCGGCGGCAGGTTGAAGCTTCGCCCGTGATGGCGGCGACCCAATGAAAAAGCCCCTGCGGTTTCCCGTAGAGGCTTCGGTTTTGCCTTTTACAGATGGCTACTGGTTCACCCGATTACCCCCGGTGGCGGGGTTTTAAATTTATCAGACCTAATGCGCTTTGCTGAGATGCGCAAACAATTCCTTTTCCTTCGTAGACCACTGCATCCGTTTGCCCATCTCGAAGAATATCCCGTAAGCCTGCTCGCATTGCTCCGACCAGTCTTCCATGTCCCATTCTCGGATAACCTCCCAATGTAGGTCACACCTGTTGTTGATCTGGATTCGCCCGTCAGAGTCTTTCCAGAACATGACAAAATGCTGCTTTCCAAGCCACCCGGCAACCCACACCCCGCCATGCGATGATGTTTTGTTGATGTACCGCACAACCTTGCGCGCATATTCGCACTTGTCATTGTCCGGCACATCTTCCAGTTTGCCGTCGCTGGATGAGTAATAAAAGGTTCCGTCACGCCCAAGAGCCGTCACCCACCAGTCCAAACCTTCGCATATTGACCACATCCACGCTGACACGCGAGCCTTGAGTGTGTCTGTTGGTATGTTATGGCCATCCATGCTGTGATCTGTGACTATCATGCCGCAACCCCTTGCTGTGCAATTTGATCTGCCTCTACGCCAGCCTGTTCAACACTTATGCCGTGAATCGTCAGGTCTGTCGCGCTCTGGAGCTTGGCAACTTCCATGCGGCTTTCCGCGCCAATCGTCGCCACTTCAATTGCAGGATCAGGTGGAGCTTGCTGCTGCGAAGCCTGTTCAATCTCGCTCTTGATGGCCTGCTTCTGCGGTATCGCGGAAGCGTCGATGATTGCGTTCTTGACCGTTGGCGTCAGCGGCAGAATTTGCTTCTCGACCAAGCTTATCAGGTCATCCAGCCCAGCCGACAGGAACGAAGCCGAGAGCGGCTGCTCGTCCACGACAATAGAATATCTGCCCTCGGTGACATTGTTGATGATCTCGCCAGCCGCCGTCTTGTGGTTGATCGTGACAATCTCATCCTTCCCGTTATCGCCAAACACCCTGAACACGCGCTGCTCGGTGAAGTGATTCTGAATCAACTCCACCTTCTTGCGGGTTGCAAGTTCCTTGGTGCGCGAGAAGTTGTCCATGAACGGCTGAATGGCTATCACGGCCTGACGCTGCCTTGCCTCAAGCGCCCTACCTGACTCGACATGATCCAATTGTCCTAGTGCGGCCTCGTTTATCCCGGATATTTCGCGCAGGTCGTCCGTCGCCCTGCTCTCAAGGCGTTCCATTGCCATTGGTGGAGCTGCTGGCTGGATGCGCTCCGGCTTCATGTGTGGCTCGCCCTGCCATTCGATGTTTATTCCAGGAACTGCGCCGTTGCGCTCGATGTTTTCCTTCTGCTCTTCGGTTACGCCGCGCGTGTGGTACATAAACCCAGAATGTGCCGTTCTGGTCACAACCTCAATCTGGGAGCTGCGCCGCTTGTTAATTTCTCGTTGCGGGTCAAGCAAGTCCTCGACCATGCCAGAGGTCTTGCCGCGCCGGAAATACGGGAAATACCCCGTAAGCGTGTAAGTCTCGTACGGACTCCAGTCATTCCAGACCACAAGATCGCCGACCATCGTTGTCCATTTGACGCGCTTCATCGGCCTAACTGCGACTCGAAGCGGGTTTGCTTGTCCGAGACTGCGGTATTTTGCCTCAGTCCACGCCAGCACGTTCTTGATCTTCTGCTCGTCCCATGACTCAGGGATAGCCTCCCTTGCGCCGGTCTCAAGGTCGATAAAGCATTTTTGCATAACCCTGATATGGTGCTGACAATCCACCAGCCTGATAGACTTTCTTGCCGGGTCGTAGGCGTTGGCCAGATATGAGTCAATCGGGAAATACGGGTTTATATCACCCCTAGACCCACCGAATGTTCTCCATGGCGTTATATCCTCAGAAATATCCATGATCGAGCTTGGCACGCCGCCCATGTACGTCCGTGCGCCAATCAGCGGAGCCACCAGCCCGGCAGCATCGTTTCCGTAGGTGAACTGGATTTCATCAATCGTCACCCATCTGTCTTGCATGATAAAGCTATGCGTATTCAGGTCGTACTCATCGGCATCCGGATCAAGCTTGATTGAATGCGGGTCCTGGGCTTTTACCTGTATCTCTCCAAGCTCGTTGTTCTCGAACACCATCCGCGTGTCGATAAACCCACGCCCGCCAAGCAGTCCATCAAGGAATACTTCCGCATCCACAAACGACTCTTGGTTCATTTCAGCCGTCACTTTACATATCCGAGTCAGGCACTCGGCAACGTTCTGACTTCCGGTGCCATCGTATCCAGGTAGAATCTTCGCGTCGTTGCGATGGTTTCCGAAATACCCAAGCACAAGACGGACAAGCGGCCTGATCTTGTTGAACTTGAATGCCGGACGATCTTCTGATTCCAGCTTTGCAAGCGCCTCTTTCGACCATTGCTTGCCCTCGAAAAACTCGACGCATGTCTTGGCGAGCGTAGCCCATTCAGACATTCCCGCCGATGCGCGTGTGTACCGGTCGGCCATCAGCAAAACGGTATCTGCTCTATGGCAGGATGGGACAATCAGCCCATCCTGCAATGAACGGTGCTCGATCACAGGTTAAGAGAAGGCAGGTGTGGCGGCGGAGAATACCGCACCACAAACGAACCATTCTGTGCCATTACTGTAGATTTCAATCGCAGTACCAGCCTCGGGTGTGGTGGCGGTCAACGTCAGGTGTGACGTGCCGTTGCCGTAAACCGGTACCGGGGAGGCAACCGCGTTCGAGTCATCCCACGACACACCACCGTTATAGAACGATGGTGTGGTTGCGACGATAACCCAGTTCTGCGCTTCGGTAGCGACTCCGCCCATGACAAACTTGTAACTCAATCCTGCGGCGATAACAGGGAGATTGAGTGTGATGGTGTTCGCCTGCTCAAGGATGATGTGGAGCTTTCCACTATTATCCGCTAATACGGCGTATGGTGTGGCATCAGCGACAAAAACTGGAGCCTGCACGACAGCACCACCAAAGGTCAGCGTACTTCCAGAATTAAACGTAACGGCACCACCAGACTGCACCGTAAGCAATCCGCCCGCGGGCATTACGGTATCAAGACTTGCGTCCGAAGTCCATGCCTTGCTCGCAGCCAAAGTGCCTGCGGTGATTCCATCAATTTGCTCTATATCAGCTTCGTTTAAGTCTGCCGAGCCGATAATGATACTGCCGACCGCTGTTAAGGAACCGCCCAATGTGAGCGCACCACCAGTTCCGGTGATTGCTGCCTTGCTTGCAACGAGGTTGGTTGCCAGAGCGCCGTCGAGGAACGCAAGCTCCGCAGCGCTCAATGTATTGTCACCCTGAGCAATCCACTCGCCGGAGGCTACGCCGTAGGATTTGTACCATGCGCTGTTTGTGGTATCGAACAGAGTCTGCCCTATGAAATCCGGCACTACCGCAGATGGTGCTCCGGCGTTTTCGATGTAGCCGATGGCATCAGCCAGATCATTACGGCCAACTTGCGGGGCGATCAGGCTCTTGAGGATTGCTGCTGTTGCCTTGCCTAATTTTCTCAGTGAGGACATGGTGTTTCTCCTTTTCAGTTAATTGTGCTTCGTCAGTTTGGAGTTACAAAAAAAGCCGCATAGGCGGCTGGTGCTACGGTGCTGCAAAAACAATCATGCTCCCATAAATCCTACCCCACGAGTTTTTCTCACTTCCTTGATCCACTCAGGGGTATTATCAATGCGCCGAACCGTTTGCTCTTCGTATGCAATGCACATTAAGCCGAACGCATCGCTGTTATGCACCACTGCGCCGTTCTCAAGCGAGAAGCAATGGCCGTCTGGCACGGTAATATCCCAAACATCAGCCGTTTCGTTTAGCTGCCTCACGCGCTCTATAAGCAGCGGCGTATTCGTTGGCTTTCCCGCGCACTCGGTACGCGGCGACCTTGCAATTGACATTGCAATACTTGCCTGAGTTCCCGCTCTTTCGCACCAATGCGCTAAATATCGTGCCGCAGTGTTCGCAAGGCTTATCTTCGTACTTCCACTTTGTCCAGCCTTTAGTTCTTTCTGCATGTTGTTTGTGCCACAACCTGCCCTCTTCTGATCCATGCCAAGCAATAGCCCCTGCTCTTGCTGCGGGTGAAATTGTGTTTCCGGTACGTTTTGCCCTGCTATTCGATAAATGCTCAGATGCGTCCTGGCATTCCAAATTTTCAAGCATGTTGTTTGCTGTGTTGCAATCGCGGTGATGGATATGACAATTTGACGGAATAGAGCCGAAAGCCGCCTTCCAAACATCTCTATGTAGCCTGCTGCCACCTTTAGAGAAATACCTATCAGACGGCCATATTCGATAAAGCGCCCCGTTGAAATACTGCGTGATTTCGTCAAGGACGATAGGATCGCTGTATTCTGCGTCAGGGATTCCGCGGATTTCCATCCGCTTTCCGTCAAGAATAAATGATCCGGCGTGCATTTCACCGAATACCCGCCTACAAACTCCACCTTTACAAGTGGGGCATTTTTCTTGGTCATTCTCGGGTTGATGTATCGTTTCCATCCGCATGGCGTTAAAACCTCTCCTGTTTGTGGGAGGTTCATTATCCAACACATTCCGTAACGCGTCAATACATTAGTATGCCCATGAAAACACCCATGACTCGACCAATCATGCTCAGGGCCGAGTCCAATTCCACGAGTCGCATCCTTCTTTTCGTGCTACCAGCCAAGCGCATCCAGACCGCCAGCGCATTTTTCCTCATCAAACCACATGCCAGGGAATAATCTTCTCCCCGCCTCTATTCTAAGCTTGGCCGCGCCCGCACCTTGATTCTTGATGGTTTCTACGTTGTAACCAATCTTTTGAAGAGCACCCTCGTATGTAACGTCATACACCCGGTCATGCGTTACCCCGTCATGAGGAAGCCAAATTTGCGCCTTATCTGGCGTGTAACCCTGCTCTCGCATCCATGCGACATGCGTTGCTAAGGGCTGACCTACAGCCTCATAGTAATTCACGACACGAATTTCCTTGCCGATGAACTGCGCCGCCCACATCGAGAATGAATCTGCCTTCGCGCCAGTACCGCCAATATCACAGAACAACCTGATCGTCATAAGCGGGTCAATCGACACTCTGCCAATCCGTCTTTGCATCTTGGCATCTGCTATCGACTTGGCATAATACGCCCCCTCAAGTACGGTGGCATATCCACCCTCCCAAATATGCTCATACTGCTCTGGGTTATCTCTCAAGCAGTCAAGCCGCTCCTGCTCAAGCGTGGACGGGAACCACGGATTATCTGACCAGTTAGACCTAACAACCACAGCCCCGGTTGGTAGAGTCCCGCGTAGCAATGCGTCAACTGGGTCTGTCTTGCGTCTCGGGTTCCACGAGAACCACAACTGCGAACCTTCCTCGCGGATTGTGGGGCGAAGCAGCGAGAGCGACCTAGCCGACATAGTTTGCGCTTCCTCAATCCATGCCCGCTTAAACCCTTCCAGCGATTTAATCGACTCGGCGGTGTGATCCTGCATCCCTTGGAAAATGATTATCCCGTCGCCTGGAGTCTGAATTACCTCGTTGAATACCTTAAATCCGTCAGCATTGCCAAGCCGCAACGCGCCAAGCTTGTCTTCCAGAAGCCGCTTTGAGGATTCTTTCAGGCTCTTCTGTACCTCACGAATGCACACAGAACGCATTCCGCGCTCAAGCATGTGCTCCTCAATCAGGTGCTCACCAAAGAAGTGTGACTTTGCCGAACCACGGCCTCCATACGCAGCTTTGTATCTGGCTGGCGGCAATAGCGGCTCAAATACAGGAGCGGTCTGGATTTGCAGCGTTCTAGCCATTCCTGACAATGACGCGCTCAATTCTCACTACAGTATCTCCCGGATCAGGCAAATCATCATTCGACAACCCAAGAGCTTGGCGCTCAAGAGCAATTAGATTCTTCAGCGTCTCGCTGAGTTTCTTCATGCTATCTATCCGGCCAGGAGTGGAAATCACCTTCCTGTATATCTCGTTGAGCTTGTCAGCGCCCTTTTCATCGGGGCTGGCGAGTATTTCACCAAGTTGCTTAAATAATTCAGGGTCGTCTGTTTGCGCCTCAACCTCTGCCAATAACTTGATTGCCAAAACTCTTCCGCGTTTTATGTCCTTGCGGTGAGAGAGAAGTACGCTTGCCTGTATCTGTGCATTTACCTCAATAATCTCTGACTCTGCAAACCTTTTGTCGTTATTAGTTTCGATACCAACTGATTCGCCAACTAATGCACTGCCAACTAATGCACTGGCTTTAGCATTGATCTTTGCTGTCAGGTCGCGCTCAACGCCCAATTTCTTAAAGTGCTTGGCTATTCCTGCCCCGGTAACAACTTGCCCGGTCTGTTGAGTGTATTCCTCTGCGAGTACATCGTGGCTCTTAATGCCTGCGCGCCAGTCTGGCTCGATGCGGTCATAATCTACGCGGACTTTAGCTCCAGCCATAATTTTAATCGTAAAAAAAGCCGCGTGAGCGGCATGTGGTTATTGGTTGCGGACACCGGAGTCGACCCGGGTTTGCTGAATATGAGTCAGCCGACTTGCCATTAGTCTATCACCGCGCTATGAATTTAGAGGGCAGAACCCCGATGAATGTCGCGGCTCACAGTTAGCCGGTGCCTGGGTTTCCCTGAATTAACTACGATTATCCATAAAACTAAGATTATGTCAAGCGCCCAACTTTTTTTCCGCAAGCCTCCCGGCCTCGTTCGCCATCCGCTCAAGCGTCTGCACACAATCCTCGACGTATCGCAGGATCGCCTTATCGCACACTATTTTTCTTTTCTTGGAGCCTTTGCAGATTGGACAAGGTACGTCCGAGAGCACTTGCCTTCCGTCAGTTTCGGGTCCGGCGACTGGAATATGCCCTCTGCCTTTGCAGTGCTGGCACATATCATCAACCCAGAACCACAGCGATATGTCGGCCACTTGATCGGCAAGGTCGCTCCATGAGCGGTTTGCGGCTTTTTTTAGCACTATCTGCCGCCAAACATCAAGCAGTGGGGCGAGACTGAATTTGTCCCCACTAAACTTCACTCGGTAGAGCAATGATCCTAGCTTTGATGATAGTGATACAGATGCGAGAATGTCTGTTTGATGGTGCATCTCATCATCCATGAGGTTGGATGACCCGACTGAATTTGCATAACGCTCTGCGATTGCTTTCATCAGATAACTATACCGATGTTCTATTTTAAAGGCAACTAGATGCTGGTATAAATTGCGGAGTAGTGCATAATTATAATACCCTCTGTTCCGCTCCAGAATCGTATTTTACTGTCCAATGATTTTTGTTGCCGCATAGATGTAAAGTGTCGACTTTCGGAAGGCCGTTCCGGGGATACTCGACCGCGACTCCGCATGGGCACACGATCCTCCAATGTGTGCGCGCTCCATCGCCACTGACTCCACCGGATTGCTGTCCAATGTTCGCTTGTGCCACACTAACACCAATGAACGTTAATATCCCCATATTATCCTCCTTTATATAAAAGACAGCCTTTCGGCTGATTTAATCCGGCGATCCAGTCGGAGTACAGGCCGAACCGCAATTGCCGGGGCGGGCATCCGTAAATCATAAATCCGCCAATCGTCAGCGCCCGCCACTGGAGGCAGGAATGGCAGAGTGATTTATTTTTGCCCATTTTTTATAGCCATGTTACGGCCTGTATCTATTCAGATCGATCAGACACTCCAGATAGACCACGGCATAAACTGGAGGAGATAACCTCCAGTGATAGACTGTTGACGCCTTCAGGCCGAGTCTTCGAGCAAGTTCGGCTTTGGTGATTCCAGATCGTATCAGAAGGGCGGAAAAATTCATGTCACTCACCCGGAAGTCGAATGTTATTTTCCCGTAGTCCGCGCATTTGCCTGTTTAGCAGCTCTCCGTCATCCGGGAGGCTCTTAACATCAAGTGATGTTGACTCGCCGAAACATAGCGTTTTAACATCGGCAAGAATACAGAACCCAGCGGACAGTATCTCCCCTCCGCGCCGCTCTTTGATGGCTTTTGCCATCTCAGAGTGCCGGAGCAATGCCGATTTAGGCCACAAGATGAACCCAATGGTGCTATGCCGAATGTATTTCATTTATTTCCTCGTTTTGTTTTGAACCGCGCATGACACACAGACCATCCTGTCCAGCCTGATATTCCCTGCATAGCTGCGGCCTGTTATCATAATCGGCACACAAGCTCATCGCGCCTCACACATGATTTTTTTAGTTACCGGGTCTTTTAGTAGATTGTGACACTTCATCCGCGTTCCGCTTGCCACCTCTTTCAGTGCGGCATTGCTGAATTTGGCTTCCGCAAGTTCGTGACTTAACTGATCGTTGCGCTCCATCACTGCCATAAAGGCCAGCGCACCGCAGAGGCATATTGCCACCAGCGCGCCGTCGCGCATATCCATCATGAAAAATATCTCCGCCTTGCCCTGCCACTCAGTACGTCGCACAACGTCGGACTGAATGCCCCGGATGGCCGTCAATCAGGATGATGCGGCCAGCATCGACTCGCACCACAACAGGCGGGAAAGCCACTCCATTGCGCGCCGACTCCATCATCCCGGCAGCGTGGTCAAGATCAATTGGGCGAGCGTTGAAACCCTCTTCTATTTCGATAATGCGCGGATCAAGCTGAAACTGTGTTGTCTTGTTAATGCCATCAACATGAGCCTCGGCAAACAGTTTCAGTGAGCCATTACCTTTTGCTGGTGCGTTCACATTCTCTCCTTTTCATGTTTAACAACAATCCGTCTGCATTCATCCATCAGCTTGCTGATGGTGCATTCCGGCATTTTTTCAGAATTTTTCCCGCCGTATCGCAACCAATAACGACCCTTCCACGGCTGAGGCACAAGCTCCAGTTTATGCAGCTTGCCGCCAGCTTTAATTGATACTCTAATCGTTGCTTTCTGTCTCAAAAATTACCCCTTAAGCGCCATTATTGCTATACATAATGGCATATTAACACCATTAGCGGCAAAAAGTTTGATTTATTGATGTATGGCTATAATACGTTATGCCCCTTCGGGCGGTTTCAATTTGTGCCGCTTTTTTAACGCTTCCTCAATCAGCACGGACTGGCTCTCCGGCTGTTCGCGCATCCACTCCACCAACCAGCGGGGGAGTTTCACCCCGACCGGAATTTTCTTTAGTTCTGGTGGGGAGGGCTTGCGCCCGGCCCCCTTGCGTTCTCCGCCGCTCATAGGTGCTTTGGTACAGTCGCGGTCACCACCGACGCGCCTATTATCCTTTTCGATAAAATATATTTTGCGCAGTCACGCTCCGACCCACGGAATACAATCTCATTCTTAACTAACACAACATATTTTTTCATTTTCTGCTCCTTATCTTGGTTTGCGCCAATCGCTCACCGTTGAAAGAAGTATAGTCCTATTTCAATTAAAGTAAAGACCTTTTTCAATTATATTTTCATCGAACGACGGGGCATAACCCGTCAATCAACCCGGACTCCGCAAAAGCGCGGAGCCGGTTATTTC
>ERZ1292632.2091-Hain-H43-01um-R2-2091-length-17489-cov-7_pt2 | contig 10080 bp, 13 predicted proteins | sample MGYA00564407_ERZ1292632 | MGnify/ENA primary metagenome ERZ1292632 (study PRJEB36523, sample SAMEA6512637) | groundwater metagenome | collected 2019-01-08 | study: AquaDiva: Metagenomics assemblies of 32 groundwater samples | reverse complement strand
CCGCGCCCTTCTCTCCGCTCCCAAGGACAACGCATCACGCGATGACGTGCTGGAGGCGCTTCGCGATTTGGTCGCTGCAATCCAGCGCGACGATCAGGCGTGGCTCTGTATGCAGGAAACGCCGGAAATGGATGCAGCTTTTGCCGTACTCAAGGAGAAGCCCCATGACTGACGCCAAGAAACGCAAGACGGTATCGTGTGAGGAGTGCCGATGGTGGGCCGGGAACGCCGGGCATTGGCAGCCCAAAACCGCCACTTGCGAGCGCATCACGGCGGCGGCCGGCAAGCGCGACAACACAGCTCGAATCTTCCCGGTCACGAGCGGCGCATTTCTGGAAACGGAGCCGAGCTTTGGTTGCGTGCTTGGCGAGAAAAGGAAGCCCCATGGCTGACGGAAGCGATATCGTGGAGCAGATCGTTCGCGACGTAGCTGAATTGCCAGACCGCACAAGTCGGCACTGCGTCAGTTTGAAATCTAGCGGGTCGCGTATGATCAGCGCGCCTGCAAACATGCCATCTGACGCCGAGCGATTTCTCTCTGAGGACGCAAAGAGGAAAGAGCTGGCTTATTGGGAGTCCGTCAAGCAGCAATGGCGCTCTGGTTGCTTGCGTGGCATCGGCGAGCCCGATGGCGATATCGTGCCGTGGTGCGATCGCCTCAATTCATTGCCCGGGGTGTGTACGATGCAGTCATGCGCCGGCCATGTGAGAGATGGGGCAATCGAAGCGGCCCATCTTTGGATATGGATGTCGGAACCCGTTGCAAGAAATTTCGACAGAGACGTTTTCGTCTTGCTGCAGCAGAGACCGCCGATCGACTGGATTTCAAAGCATTTTCTACACGACGGCAAAGAGATCGCGGCGATTACCTTCTTCGGCAACGAACGCGATCTCTTTGGAAGGTCTGTGGAGCTAATCTATAATTTCATGCGGCGAGTTACTGCCGGAGAAACTTAGGACGTCCGGCAGGTTCCTGCCCGCTCCTTGCCAAGACACTCGTTGTCGAGTTCACCGCTCTTAGGCCGGGCGAGAAGGCGACGCCACGCTGGTGTCTTGACGAGCTTCTCAAGCGCATGGCGTTCAAGTCGCCCGCGCGCTTATCGCTCAAGAATACGCCGCCGATTTCAAGGCGGAAGGTCTCTCCCCAAACTCCGCGAGGGACGAAGGCCTGAGCCACCTCCAAAACCCTCCTCCCCATAAGGAATAGGAGATGAGCGAGAGAGGCTAGGGCTTCCCCCGCACGAACCCCGCCAGCGCATCATGTTGGGCGGCACAGGCGAGGTACTTCTGCACCGCGTCGATCCAGGCTAGGGCAATCCCTGTATCCGTAGGGCGTTCAGCAGGGGAGGCAGGGGGCTCGCAGGGCAAAAGTAACGACGCGTCGGGCATCCGCGCCACCGGGATCACGGAAGGGCCGCTACAGGCCCCCAAGGCGACGCACAGGATCAGATGTTTCACGTGAAACATCGTCACTTGCCGAGTAGGGCGCGAACGCCCCCCACGGCTTCCTGCATGGCAGGGGACTGGACGCAGTTGGTGGTCGCCGGGAGTTGAATGATCCGCTCCCGTACCGGGGCCGCCGTGGCGTTGATCTGCTCTACCTTGCCGTGCAGTTTGGCGATCTCGATGGCCGAGAGCTTCATGTCCTCTTCCCGCTGCTGGATCACCGCATTCGCCCCCGCCAACTTGACCTCGAGCGCCCCGTTGGCCGCGTAGGATTGCTTTAGGAGAAACCCCAGGATGCCCAGCAGGACGATAGATACGCCTGCTACGATCAGGAGGGGCTTGGTAAGCATCAGGCGAGAGCGGCCATAAACGCGCGGTGGATCTTGGCGATGTCCTCGGCATGATCCATCCCGTTGATGATCCTGCGGGCCTGCACCGGGTCATTGGCTGCGGCGCTGAAATACTTGGGCAGCCCGACGCCGGTAAATGTGCCCTTCTCCATGCCCTTGAACATCACGTCGGTCGCAATGGACGGGTTGAGCGCAAGGCCGGGCTCGGCAACAAGGGGCTCGTCCAGCATGTCCTGCATCTTCTGGTAGTTGGATTTCCACGTCAGTTGGACGTATCCTCGGCCATAGTAGGTCTGGCCCGTCACGGGGTCGGGAACGCCGTAGGGATGGCCCGCGCCGTGGCCGTATTCCTCGATCGGCTTCATGGTGTGCGCCGTCTCCCACTTGGCCGTTGCCAGCATGTAGGCCAGCCAACGGAGATCGGCCGTGGGCATCTGCTTCTCCCACTCGTCGAGGATGGAGTTGCACCCGCCGACTTGGCTCTGCGTCATTGCCCCACCAAACGGGTTGGCGCGGGCCTTCGCAAAGAACTGGTCGCGGTCGATCATTTGACCAGCCCCTTAATCCAGGCCCACACCGCAGGTCCGTAGTACCAAACGATGACTAGAGCCATCGCAGCCAGGATCGTGCCGATAACGAAGTCACCCATTGACCGCTCCTACTGTTTTGTCGTGGTGACACGTTCGGCAAGGCGACCCACTGCAGTCTCGGCCTGAGGCGGTCTGATCTTACCAGATTTGACGCAGTTGTCGTAGACCTGCCGCAGGATCAGGCAGGCGGCGACGGCCAGGAAGTGGAAGGCGTAAGGCCCGAGCCCGTTGAAGAATGGGATGAAGGCCATGCAGATGAAGCCCATGGTCTGGATCACGCGAGCGAAGCGGCCGATCTGTGTCTCGGCCGGGGCCATGCGATAGATCAGGTTCAGGCCATAGAACGCATAGAAAGTGAAGGGCGACCAGAACCACCAGCCGCTGCTGTTCACGAAGTCCCAGAGCCAATCGTTGAATGTCATTTGCCGTCTCCGGTTCCCGGAGCCGCACGATCAAGCAGGCTTTCGGCGATGCGCTTCTTGCGCCTCTCGATCACGGAGCCCAGGGATACAACGACACCGAACACTGCGGTTCCGCAGCCCCCGCACACCATGCCGAACAGCAGGACGAACGGCCCAGCATAGTCGTACTTCTCAAGGAACGGGTAGAACACCAAAGCGATGGTCGCGCTAGAGGCATTTGATAGCAGTATCGCTGCACCTTTCGACCCCTCTTTGAACCCGATGATCGTCGACGTGACCAGTGCGACAAAGATGCCGGTCGTCAGCCACTCGAAATTCGCCTCAAGCCATGCTCGCATGATCGATCACTGCCAGGTAATGATTGCTGCGGCGGCCGGGGTCTTCGGCTGCTTCCACGAAGAGCCGCTGACGCTGATCCAGAGCTGGTTGGCCGAAGTATCGTATATCAGCGCGGCTTTGCCGGTTCCTGCATTGGCCGCCACGCCCGTCGGCGTTCCCGCGCACGTCGGGATGAGCAGAAAGCCCACGGTCGCGGTCGTGGCGATCGCGGTCCCCGTGCCGATGCCGACGTCGCCGTTGCCGTAGACCGTGAGAGCCGTCGCCAAGGCATTGACGGATGTACCGCTGCCACCGGCCGGAGCCGTCTGCAGGATGATCGCGCCGCCCGCCCCGCTGCCTTTGCCTTGGGACCCCGCGATAGTGAGGGCCGCGCCTGCGACGTCGCTCGTGCCGCCAGCCAAGGTGTTCTGGATCGAGATCGTCTGAGCGACCGGCCCGGTATCCACCGCAGCCGCGCCGAGCCGGATGTTGGCTGCGGCAGCGCGCGCCACGATCAGGTCGGTCGACCACAGAAGCTGGGCGCTCGAGCCCAGGGTCGTGTTGCCGCTGATGTTGGCCGTGCCGGTTACAGCCAGAGCGTTCGCGCCGATGGCCGCGCCGCCGATCGCGAGAGAGGTAGCCGTGGCCACCCCAAGAGCCGGCGTGACAAGCGTGGCGCCCGTGGCGAGAACAACCACCGTGCCTGAGCCCGTCGTGGTCATCTCCCCCAGGAAGCCGCCATTATCGTACAGAATACGGCCGCTCGTGCCGCCAATGATTGACGTTGTACCTACAGCAACCGAGGTCCCGACGTCGGGAGCATCACCCATGTGCATGATCTGCGCTCCCTAACCGTAGTAGCTCACGTTCAAAGCCGCGCTGGCCGTCTGTTCGATGAACCGGATGGCGCTGAGGTTGCCGGTGTACTGCAGTACCTGCCCCACCGCTTGAGGCATGCCGACAGAAGCAGTCGGCGTTCCCAATTCCAGCCAGCGAACCGCTTGGGTTTGCGGGATGATCAAGGCCCAGCGCGCACCAGCAGGAACCGCCAGGCCGACCGAAGCCGACAGATTGGTGATCTGCTGATATCCGAGCGGGGTATCGTTGCCGGCGACAATTTGGGTTGCCATGGATATGATCCTTCTTCGGGGCTTTGCCGGCGTCTCATGACGCGAGCGGTTGCTATCTTACTTCCAAAACACTCTCAGCTCCTATCGCGACCTCTTGCTCTCTTCATCGAATGCTTCCGTGACCTGCGCCGCCGTCAGCGCCTTGAGGCGACGAGCGAACGCGGATGCCGTTGCGGCGCCATCCGTCGCAGGAACCTTGCGCAGCCATTCCGCCGCCATCTTCGGGTTGATCATCATCTCCACCAAAGCACTCTCAATGCTGTTCACGCGGGCGACTCGCATGGCATCGGCTACAGCTCCCGCCGCAGCGCCAGCAACCATGCCGGGCGCTCCGAATACCGAACCAGCGCCACCGCCAGCCGTCGCTCCGAAATGCCGCATCAAATGCCCCAGCACGCTCTTCATGCTGCCGGGCATATCCTGCGCCGTCCCGGGTCCCGGGATCTTCACGGCGACATTGCTCCGGTTCGCGCGTTGCAGGTCCATCGTCACCCGCTCCATACTCGCCATCTCTTCGGGGCTGAACAGGGCGCCTAGGCTGCGCTTGTTGTTGAGGAAGAACTTTTGAAGAGTGGCGGCGTTGATCTGCGACTCACCGCTCGTCCCTGCCTCCGCCGTGCTACGGGCCTGCTTCAGCATGAAATCCACAACGGCGCGCTTCATCCCGGCTTTCGCGGCGGGATCATTGGCGGTCTCTTTGGCCAGCGCCTCGAACTCACCCGGCCGCTTCAGCGCATTCGTGATGACCTGGTCCGGGTCCTGGGTGTTGAGCAGCCGCTTCACGGCGCCGGTCTGGTAGTCCGTGAGCGCCTGCTTCTGAGCGGCCAGGGCATCTTCAAGAACTGTCTGTGCCGCGCGGATGTTTTCGAACTTGCCCGCGAGTTCCGGGAATTCCTTCAGGACGTAGTCGTGATCGGTCAACCACTGCCGGTACTTCGATTCGGAAAGGAGGCCGTCTTTCATCGCCGCTTTGCGGAGAGAGAAGGCCGCGTAATCTTGGAGACCAGCGCGTGCCGTCGCATCGTCTCCCACCGCCGCGAGATAGGCGCGTAGATCCTCCGGGCGGTCGAAGATGTTCTTTGCCACGTTCGACGCGGTCATGCGGAAGCCGTCGCGGTCGCCCTCTTTCAGGATGGCACCGAGACTGCCTTCGCCAAAGCGCGTCTTTACATCGCGGGTGGACGCACGGGCCGCGGCATAGCGTTCCAGCACATCGGGAGCCGAGGCGCCGGATTCCACCAGTGCCTTGTCTACCTCTCCCAGCATCATCGAGATACGCCGACGTACTGTCGGGGTGTTGGTGGCCTCCCGCAGTTCGTCCGTCAGGCGGCTCCGCAGGGCCGTGATATCGCCGAAGGTCGTGGTTTCATCCAGGCCCTTGAAGACATCGAACAGGGCGCGTTCCTCACCTTCAGCCGCCTTCGCAGTCCGGGGAATGCCGGCCTCGATCGTCAGAACGCCGTCCTTGAGGTTGGTCGGGTTGAAGGGTGCAACCCTGTCCGGATCGACGGCGGCCCACAAGGCATCCTCTGTCTTCTCCAGTTCAGTCCGCAGTCGGATCGGCGCTTCACGAAGGGCGACCCCATACTCGGCCTCGTTCAACTGCCCCGCCTTGAAGGCATCGTCCAACTGGTTACGCGCCGCCGTGACGCGCTCGCCAAAGGTTTGTTCAAGTTCCTGGACACGCTTTTGTACATAGGAGGCTGTGGCCGTAGGGTCCGCGTTCTCCGGCAGGGCCTTTTGCAGTTTGTCCAGTTCGGCCAGTCGTGCCGAATTCTGCATTTCCCGGCTATGCGCAAAACGCGTTTCCGGGTCCGGCGTGCGGAGCTTGTTCCCGTCCTCCCATGCAGATGTTGGACGGCGCGTGACTGAAAGGCTTCTCTCAAGCCCTCCTAAGCCAAGGTCTCCCGTCGCTTGAAATGTGGTAGGATTGGAGCCCGGCACCAAAGGAGGGGCCTCAGCAGCCCTTTCTGCGATGTACGGCAATGCAGCAGGATCTTCCGACCTCCCGAGCATCTGCCGAGCCGCCCGAAGCTTCGGGTTCTCCGTAGCAGCCCGCACGGCACCCCCCACGGCACGTCCCCCAGCCTCCAAGCCGCTAACCACCCCGGCCGCCAAGCCCCCTCCGGCCAGATTGCCCCCCAACCGGGCTGCGCCCTTCAATCCCTCCGCGCTGAAGCCCACAGGGCCAACAGACAGGCTCGCGTCATCCGGCACGGCCTCAGCCGCCACTTCGCCCAAGGCCCCTCCAGCGGCTCCTATGGCCGCGTTGGAGGCCGGCCCGGCACCCTTCAGCATGTTGAGCGCCATCGTGCCGAAATTCTTGGTTTCATTCAGTGAGCGTGCAAGCAACGCCTCAGCACCGAGCCCAGGCACCAGCATGGCAGCGACCCCGGACCCGGCGCCCTCCAGGATCCGCTCGCCAGGCGTTTCCGCTGGTCGGACTTCATCGGGATTGGCTCCCACAAGCCCCATAGCCTTCTTGACGGTGCCTGAGCCGCCGATCGGGTTCTTGATCTCCGGGATGGGAGGCTTGAAGCCCAGTGCCTCGGCCCCCTTGTTCACGGCCAAGGTGCCAGGGCTGTGATTGATCACCCAAGTGGCCGCATCGACCGGTGCCCCCGCCATATCCGCCACGGTGCGGTTGAAGCCTACGGCGGGGCGGATGGCGTCGGGAACTTCCTTCTTCGGGCCTCCCTCTCCAGCACCGCCCCGGTTGGTGATGTCGATGACCAAGCCGCCCGGATCGCCGCGGCCCATCACCGCATCATCCGACAGCAACGCAAGACGCCCCCCCCCAGGAGCCCCCATCACGTCGTCATCGGTGAGGAGATCGGCCACTTACTGCACCTCAGGCGGTTTGGCCCAGCCATTACCCATCCAGATATAGGGGCCGGTGGGGGTCTGGTAGACCTTGCCGATCGCGCGCTTCTCTACAGGAGGAATGGCAGTCGGCGCCGCAGTGGTCGGAGGAGTCACGTCGACATTCGGGGTCGGTTTGTAGCTCGAGCCGGCAGCGCGGCTGATTCCCTCCAGCGCAACACGGCGGTTCTCGGCCTTCTGTTTCATGGTCTCGGGTTTATCGCCAGGACGTGGGAAATACTGCTTCTCGGCGTTGGCGAATTCCTGCTCCGAAATAACAGCGCCCGACTCACGGCGCAGCACGGCGTTGATGAAGTCGCGACGCGCCTGTTCATAGAGCTGGTAGGCTTCGCTTTGTGCGTAGTTGCCGCCCGCCACGCCCTCCAGAGCCCGCCCTGTCAGGCTGAGGCCCGCCTTTTCATTCTCCAGGATGATCTTCTCTGCGGCGCGCATGCGATCGGCATAGAGCGCGGCATTGGCTTGGCCCTCGGTCATCGGCGATGCGCGCTTGACGATCGACGGGTCGGCCGGGCCACCTGGAATGAATTTCAGCTTCCCATCTCCAGTGGCCCGATATCCAGGCGGTGCGGCTTTGCCCTTGGCCTCACTCGTGTCTTTGATGGTGGCAGGATCTGCGGGGCCACCGGGAATGGGCTCGAGGCCAGCCTCTGTCCTGCGATACCCCTCCGGCGGTTTCACCGGGGGCAGCTTGGCCAGCAGGACTTCCTGGAAGGCTGTTTTCTCCTCCGGGCTCGCCGTAGCGAACCACTTGGCTGTGCGTACTTCAGCCGGTGTCAGGCTTTCACGATGTACGTCAGCAGCAAGCCGGGCATTCGTCATGCTCGCCCCGGCTGAAATGCTCGCAGCCGCAAGGGCGGCCTGCCGCTGGGCTTCGGACAGCTTCTCGGAATGGGCGCGGTCCAGCGCCTTCTCGCCGCTCTGGAAGGCCTGCGACTTCTCGGCCGCTGCCGAGTTGATCAGGCCCTGCTCCTGTCGGCCCCGGCTCTCCCGTGCCCCGGCCATTTCATCCGCCAGCACGATCATTTGCTTCTGTTGCTCGGCTTTCTGGATTTCGAGCGTGTAGGCACCGGCGGTCTTGGCAACCGCCTCGCCCATGCTCGACAGGCCTGCGCTGACATCAAAGGCCATGGCCGGTTCCTTCCGTTACGCGGATAGTGACAGTCGGGGCGTCCGTCCTGTAATCTCGCCGGCCATGCGCAAGATCGCCGCCGTGCTGCTCTGCCTGGCGTGGCCGTTCGGCCTGCAAGCCGAGGGAAGCTTCCGTCATCAAGGCCAATGGCTCGCGGTGATACCGGCGGTTCCCTCCTATTCTGGAACTGTGCTCGTCGACGGCGAGGGACGTGTGACCTGGGAAGCGGCGTGGGATCCCATGAAATGGAACAAGTCGCGGGGTTATGTGCGGGTCGATGGTTCCATGGTCGAGTTCATCGTGACCGACGGAACTCACAACGCCAATCGCGCCCGGTGCACCGTCCAATCCAAGAACCTGTTGCATTGCTACAACACCCTCTCCAACGGAAAGACCAGCGACGCGATCTTTCTCACCCGGATAGGCCCCGGGCCCGCCACGCTCTTGTCGGGACACGAGTAGCGCCATCACCTCTCTCCAACACGAGGCGGGGCGTTGATGATGCCCGACGGCGTGCTCGCCTCGGGAACCTTCACCAGCCCGGCCCTGCGGCCGATCTTCTCCATGCTCGTCGGATCATTCATCAACTGGTTGGTCCTGACGCCCATTTTCTGGAGCATCGGCAGCGTGATCTTGAAGCACTCGAAGATGTAATTCGTGAAATGGCGCGTGGCCTGCGTCAATTGCTTGGGGCCGATTTTCACGATGCCGGCCCTGTCGGCGAAGTCGAGCGCCTGCAGCATCAGCGTCATAGCGGCGGGCGGAATGGCCTTTGCCGGCATCGTGTCGCGCGACTGCTTGCGCAGCAGCAGCACGATATTGATGGCTCCCCTAGCCGAATCCTTGAGCGGGTCCTTGCTTTTCACCAGACCGGCCAGGATGCCCTCGCGGCCGTCGGCCAGACCCACCTTCATGCCGGCCACGATGATCTTGTCGTAAGCTGCCCGCGTGTCCTCGAGCAGGGAGGACTCGATCTTCTGCTCGGTCGCCATCAGGAGTTTGTTGCGAAGAATGGTCGTCATGCCGTCACCTGACCCGTGACGTTGACCAGGCCAGATGGCTTCCTGACCGCCGCGGGTATGGATCCTTGCATGTTCTGCCTCTGGACCTGAAGCGTGGCGGCCTGCTGGTTGGCGAGATTGGTCTCTGCGAGGTTCTTCTCAGCCTGCGCATTGAGCGCCCTGACCTGCGCCGGCGTCAATTCGCTGGTGGCGCCCGCCAGGAACGCGCCCCCCGCCTGCACCGCGCCCGAGATTATCGGGGCAACACCGGGCTTGCCAATGGTGGACATGATATCGGACCAGACGTTGCTGCTGCTTGGTACTTTCGTGATATTGATACCGGGGACATTGGCGCCGGACGTGGTGCTCGTCAGGGCCTCGTAGCCCAGAGGATTTGCCGCCGGAGCAGGCGCCGCGCCGGCCGGCGGCGGCAGCGAGACGCCAGCGACGGTTTGGGCGGGCGTGCCAGTAGGGACGCCACCAGGAGCCGGCGCGGCGTCGGCATTGACGATGGTGCTGGTATTGGCAGGATCATACTGCGCCCCGATGATGTCGGACTGAGTCGCGACGGGTTCGACGCCCGCGGTGGTTGGAGTGACGACGCCAGTATCAATGGCAGCTGCTGGCGAGATATCCGGAACACTGGCGCCCGTTACGTCTCCCATCGTTCCCGACGATCCAGGAGCAATCGACTCGTTGCCTCCCGGCGGCAGGATAGCCTGAGCCTGCGGCTGCCCGCTCAACTCGCTGATGAAATCGACCGGTGCACCCGGCGCCGCGGCCGGCGCTACGGCGCCGGGCAGGCAACTCG
>ERZ1292632.4429-Hain-H43-01um-R2-4429-length-10090-cov-4_pt1 | contig 10090 bp, 6 predicted proteins | sample MGYA00564407_ERZ1292632 | MGnify/ENA primary metagenome ERZ1292632 (study PRJEB36523, sample SAMEA6512637) | groundwater metagenome | collected 2019-01-08 | study: AquaDiva: Metagenomics assemblies of 32 groundwater samples | reverse complement strand
ATTTGACTAACTTATACATTAGACTTAATACACGGTTTGATGATTTTGATATGTCCCAAGGTGGTAAGATTAAACTAGGAGAGTTACCTGGTGAAAAAGGTAACCTAGAAGGCTACTCAGTATTATCTAAGGAATTAAGAACTTGTCTTGTAGAATTAAACAAGATGAAACAGGATGAACAATTAAAGAAGAATATAATACACTTTACTATGAAGCAGTATACTTACGCAATTATCGAACATATAATGCGTGAGCTGGATGGTTTAGAAAAATCTTTACATTCACACATTAAGAATGAGGAAATTGTTAAAAGTTTGGTAGAAATGCTTAGGAATAATTTAGCAACTAACTTGTCAAAGTCAGCTAATGATGTAGTTAGAAAGGTAGAGGGACAATTTAACGTAAAATGATAATGACGCATCACTCTAAAGAGGATATAGAAAATTTAGTTCCTGATAAAAATTCTATTTTGATATCAATAACAGGAACATTAGGTGGGTTTGCTAATGTTAATGACACGTTATATAATAGCATATTAAGAATAAGATTTAGTGATATACAAAGAGATTTTGGAAAATTTGTTGCTTTTAAAGAATATCAGGCTAGTCAGATTTTAACTTTTATAGATAGTAATATAGATGCTGATCATATCTACATTAACTGCGAAAAAGGGCAGTCAAGATCTGTCGCACTACATTCTGCCTTAGAAAGAATTTATAGAGATAGATGTATAGATTTTCCACATCAAAATATGCATGTTAAAAATACTTTATTAAAAGTTGCTAAAATAATTTAATGGCTAATACAAAAGAAAATATTGAACTATCAGATATATCATTAGATGGTATTTCTGACGATATATCTTCATTAATTCAAAAACATGTTGTAGATCAAGAAAAAATTGATTGGAATGAGCCATCTGCTGAGCATGCTCACGAAAAAATTGATTTTACTGAGCCTGCTCCAAATGCTATAGAATGGGCAGTCGGTGCACAGTATTTAAATCAGCCGACATTGTACGCGTATAAAAGGCAATACCAAGTATTAAGAGATTTACTTAACTTACGCTGTCCATTATGTAATCCGTTAGGAAGAGAGCACACAGACTGTTGGGATAAAGGCAAAGAATATTTACAATCTGAAAATCTTTTGGTATGGTCTAAGAAGTACAATGACGATATTTGTCCTAAGTGCGGTACTACTAGAAAAGAATTTGAAACAGATGATTTTTTTAAAAAATATACCATGCTTGTACTTTGTGTTGGTCAGCGTTCTGGAAAAAGTATTCTAGGCGGCAGTTATTTATCTACATATGTTGAACATAGAATTATAACATCAGGCGATCCTGCTACATATTTTCAAGTTTTCCCTGGGCAGCCTTTTGAGGTAGCTTTTACGGCGACCACAGCAGCACAAGCAGAGGGTACTATTTATGCTTATTATAGGAGCGCCAGATCACGTAGTCCGTGGATACAAGCCTATATAGAAAAGTTAAGAACAGAAGAGCGCAAAAAAGGATTAGACAAAAATACTTTGTATAGAGAGAACTTAGACAGTGTTATTTATAAAAATTTAAACGTTGAGTTTAACAGCTTGAATTCAAATTCTGGTGGACTTGCCGGTAGAACAAGGATATTTTCAATAATAGACGAGCTTAGTAGATTTGATGATACAAAAGAAAGTAAGAGAAGCGCTGGTGAAGTTTTTAGCGTTTTAGAGAACTCTTTAGTTACAGTTAGATCAAAAGCAGCTAAATTAGGACTTCCACATTACTTTGGTATGATGGCAGCCGTAAGTAGCCCAATGTTTTATAATGATGCTACCATGAACTTGGTTAGAGATGCTAAAAAGATTAAAACTATTTATGCTATGCATTTACCAACATGGCAGTTTAATCCAGATATCACTAGGGCAGATTTAGAGCCATTTTATCAAAGAGACGCAATAGATGCCGAAAGAAATTTTGGTGCTAACCCGCCAATGGCATCAAAACCATTTGTGCAGGATGTTGAGAGATTTAAAGCTGCTATAAATATAGATTTAAAACCTAAAGCAATATTTGAAGATACTTATCCAATAGACGGCACCGGTAGAGCTTATGTTGGTAAAAGATTAACAACTTGTAGCTTTGATACCAAGCATGTACACTATTTAGGCGGTGATGCTGGAAAAAGTAAGGACTCATTTGCATTGGTGTCTGTACATGGTGAATATATAGATAGAGTCAATTCAGACGGAGAAAGAGATACTAAGTGGGTTACTGTTATAGACTGGTGCTTAACTATCCGTCCAACAAGTAGGCCAAGAAGAACTGTATTTTATGATTGTATAATAGACATTATAAAAAACATTAAGAATAAACAACGCATTCAGTTTGTTGGGTTTGACCACTGGAACAGTGAATCGACGATACAAGATATACGAACTTTAGGGATAGATGCTGATATAAGAACTATTAAAAGTGAGGATTATGTAACATTTTTAAATGACGTATATGAAGGAAAGGTGCAGTTTATTCCCCCCTTAAAAGAAGATGAAGGAAAAGATGCTTATATAAGTATGAGTGATTATGGTAGAACTATTCATGAATTTTTAAATTTAGAACGTACTACTGATATGAAGATCGATCATCGAGATGGAGAGCACAACGATATTGCACAGGCCTTACTTATTGCCCACACACAGTGCCAAAATAGTGTAATAGTCCAAGGTAAAACTAGAGCAGACACTAAGAAAAATATTGAAACATCAATGAAATCATGGAAACCTGTTATGGCAAAGCTTAGTTTTTGGTCCTAATTTAAAATTTTTAAAATTTCTATGTGCTATAATGGCTAAAATTGATAAGTTTAAGCGTTATCAAAAAAATTTAAAAATAGAGGATTTATATCCACATAGAAATGATGGATTATGCCGGTGTGGTTGTGGCAAGACAGTTAGCAAACCACAAAGAATATGGGCTAGTTCTGATTGCACAAGTAAGGCTATACATAACTATTTTATTATTAAAGGTGACATAACCTCTATTAGGATTTTAATTAATAAAAGAGACAATGGTGTGTGTGCTAAGTGCGGTATTAAAAAGGCTAAGTGGGAAGCTGACCATGTCGTAGAAGTTAGGGATGGTGGCGGTGGTTGTAGTATAGATAACTTTCAAACATTGTGCGTGGATTGTCACAAGAATAAAACTTATAAAAGGACAAAATAATGTCTAAGCTTAGATTAGGACTGAGATCACATAAATCAACTTTTGATCGTATCGGGGAAAACCTAATACAGAAGGACTACCTTTATACAGAAATTCAGAAAAAGATAGATGAAGGTAAACACAAAGATCAGATTATAAAAGAAATAACTATAGAGTTTAATCCTCCACAGCTGTCTATAACAGAGATAGAGAGAGATTTTTCTAATGAGTTATCACCAGAGAATTTAGGGGAATATATAGAGGTTATAACTGCACCAATAACTCTAATTTATCCTACATTCGAAAGACTTAAAGATAAGAATCCTTATTGGGATATTCAAATAGTAGCAGATGACTTTATAAATGGTCAATATAGAATAGAAGCTAGGGAAGGGTTGTGCCCTTGGGTTGAAGAAGAGATAGAAAGTATACTAGCATCTCTTAGGCAGGCTAGTATAGAAAAAGTTTCAATAATTAAAAAAACCCGTGGAAAAAAAGAGTGGTGCGTATATTCTAAAAAAACTAATAGAAACATGGGTTGCTTTGATAGTATAAAAGGCGCAAAAAAAAGATTATCTGAAATTGAATTTTTCAAACATAAAAAAGGACAAACTTGGATAGAAGATGCTAAACCTGGTGATAAAGTTCAATTAGACAACGGTGAAGTCGGTGATATAATAAGTGTAGCTACCGATAAAATAGAAATACGCACGCCAACCAAAACTGAAGCTGTGTGGAAAAAACAAAGCGAACAAGCTTTAATAGGTAGTGAAGTAGAAACTTTAGAAGAAATAGTTATAATTGTAGATGTGTTTGAGGTAATAATTCCTAAAAATTGTAATAGTGTTATTACTAAGCTAGTTAATAGTAAGTTAGATGAAGTAATTGTACAATTTGATATTGATGATACTACAATTTATATTATAGATGGTGAGAACCGAACCGAAGATATTGGCGCATTTGAAGACCAATTTGGGCACTATGTAGAGTTATCATTAAAGGACAGTCAATATAAAATAGTACAAGACAAAACTACTCTTATTCATTAAGGATTATTAATTGATAAAATCTTTTAAAATAAATGCTGATTTAGCTTCATATGATGAGTCATTTAAAAAATTACATGGTTTTCTACCTAACTATGAATATGTATATATGCATAAGATGACTAAGGACATACCCTTAGTAATAGCTTTTAATGACACAACAGATCATTCTACAAGGGTTGACTATTTTAATAGTTTCGATTTATCAAAATATAAAGATCGTATAATAAACTTAGATATACTTATAAGAGATATTGATATAGCTAAAAAATATGGAATAGACAATATATCAATAATTAAACCATCTGGCGAAGTATTGTTGCTTAAAAAATCTTTTAAACTAAATTCAGTTTTTACTGATATGTATTTTGAAACACACCAGCCAAACTGGGAACGAAGCTTAGAACCAAAAAATCAACCCGAGCGCACATTAGACCCAGCACTAAGAATAGTAAACATAGATGACATGTTTGACAACAACGTTACTAAGCCAAAGAATAAAAAAGAATTATCTAAAAAGCTAAAAAATATTAAAGACAAATCTACTACATCTACTGGATATGGTATTCCAAAGAAGAAGTTTAATTTCGTTGTAGATAATCCAGGCGTTGGTAATGGTAGTTTATGGCCCTCAAATCAAAATGAAGTCTCCGAACAAAATCGTACAAGACCAGCTCCTACAGAAAAGCCTCAATCAAGAAACTTAGAAACTAACGTAGAATGGCTACAGAAATTATCGTTTAAATTAAAATCCGATAAAGTTTTGTTTGAGAATAAATGGAAAACAATTCTATCAACAAGTGATGGGTATGTCTATGTAGATAACCCAGATGGTGTAGCTATGCTTCCATTTAGGACTGTAGATGGTAGTAAAGAGTACTTAGTTAGGTACGAGGCAAATCAACTATTTGGAAAAATGTGGACAGTTATCACTGGTAGGAGGGATGCAGCCGAGCATATATTAGAATCTGCTATGCGTGAATTATATGAAGAAGCCGGTATTAAAATAGATGATACTTCTGAGTTTATAGATTTAGGAAAAATATTTATAGGTAAAGATAATAAGAATCCAGATTATCTTTATGCGGTGAACGTAACATCTAAAGTACAAGAAGAGCCGAAAGGTGATGGCTCTAGCTATGAGGCTGATAGTTATAATGAGTGGGTTGATATAAATAGACTTAAAGAGTTAGTTTTAGAATCGGGCGATTGCTATTTATCTAGTATTGTAGCAAAATATTTATTAACTACTAATGAGTCTACAGATAGTACGATAATTGATAAAAAGTCATTTAAATTTAAATCAGACGAAATAGGAAACATAAATTTAGATGAGCAAGATCATATGTTAATACCACGTAGAGATTTAGATGATGGTTTTCATAAGAGGAAAGTACAGTATCCTGGTGAAGGACATTTTCCATTTATGCGCAGCAAACAACCTGGTGAAGGGTTATCTAAAATACCAATTAAAGATCTACCAATTAAACCATCATTTGAAACAGATCCGAGAGTATTAAAGCAATACGATGGCGATAAAATTAAGCCGTCTAAGGTAAAGTTTAAGTATGGCAATGATGAAACAGATAAAAAGAAAGTTAAACGAGAACAAAATTGGGGTAGTTTTTTATATTCATTAGGGGCTAATTTAGAAGAGTATAAAGAGCGTTTATTAAACATTGCGGCAGACGTGTGGCAAAAAAAAGGTGTATCAAGAGAAGAGATAGCAGATAAATGGGATAAATTATCTGATGAGCTAAATAGTGCTAAACGTGAAAAGTTCATTGCTATATATAATCAATATGCTACAGATTTGTATGGCCCCTATTCTGAGTTTAGGGAGAGGGTAAGTGGTGTAGAAAAAGATGAAGCACTAAATCCACAACCTTATTATGGAGATAGTAATGTATATCCTTATAAAGGAACCGGTCCAGGTGTATCCTCGCCAACCATGTATGACAACACCGGTGTTATGACACGCGAAGTTAGGGTCGCAGATGAACAAAAAGAATTTACAATGCGGGAAGCTACTGCTATAGGTTATACTTTAGGTATTGATTTTGAAGAAATAGACCCTGAACAATTTAGATTAGGCCTATCTGTAGAGTTAGAGCACGGTACAATAGACCCAGATACTAACGTAACATACGATGATTTATTAGCTACAGGTAAAATAGCTTGGAGGCATTTAAAAGAAGTTCGTGATTACTATACAAGGTTGGAACAAGTAGAAACTAAAAAAAGTTTTAAACTAACTTCTGACTTCATTGGAACTACCGCAGATGAATTTTATAGCAAGATAGCAGCGTCAATTAAATCAGTTTTATCCGGAGGCAAATTTACAGGAGCCCCTTGTCAGCAACAAGTAGCTAATGCTATACTATTAAATCATAATGCTGCAGATATAATTGTTTTATATAGCAGTAATGGTAAAGTTGTTCACACAGTCTTAGAGAACAGTAATGGTAGAGTCGTAGCAGATAGCAATATACAAAATAGATCCTGGTATATTACACAACTAGTAGAGTCTAATAGAAAACTTGTAAATGATTTACTTAATGAGTATAATATTTCTATAGTAGATATATTAAATTTTAAAAAAGAATGTAAATCGTTTAAATTAACCTCTACAGTAGATATTGATAATGATGATACATTTAAACATTCCCTTTATCATAAACTATCAGCAAAAGACAACGGTAAAGAAGTAGGATACTTAGTTTACGGTATTGATGACGCCACTATTTATGTAAAAGCTATTGGTGTTGAAGAACTATATAGAAGGCAACATATAGCAGATAGAATGCTTAATTTTGTTAAAAATGAATTTTCTAATAGAATTATAGATTGGGGGGTAACTACGTTAGATGGTTCAGAATTTAAAAAATATATAGAAACTAAATCATTTAAACTTAAAGCTCAGGATAAAGATAAACCAGTAATTTCTCCAGAAGCATACGATGCTTTTGCTGAAAAAGGTTATGTATTTAAGAACTACCAATTAGGCGCGGAACAGATAGAAGAGGCAATAGAAAAAGGTAAGGACTTATCTATTCTTCTAAAGTACCAAAAATTAACAGATGACCAAAAGAAACGTGCCATCCAAAGATCTTTAGAAAAAGGTGTTGCCTTAGTTTATATTTATGAAAAAGAAAAAGCTAATTTGACAGATGAACAGATAAAATTTCTTATTACTAAATTACATAAAAAAGCTTTAGATGATGGAACAAATATAATTTACCTTTTAAAGAAGTTTCAATTAACCATTGAACAAAAAGATGCATTAGTAACTCGTGCTATTAAAGATGGGATAGGATTACATTATATGTTTAAGAATAGGCTACTCTCTCCTGATCAGAGAGCTTTTGCTGTTAGTAAGGCAATAGAAACAGGTTATGGTTTGGTAGACTTACTTAAGTACGAGAAATTATCGGAAGAACAAAAACAAAAAATTATTAACAAGTGTATATCCCGTGGTGTGGCTCTAATATATTTATTAGAAAAAGAAACATTATCAGATGATCAAAAGAAAGTAATATTTGATAAAGCATTAAAAGAAGGTGTAGGTTATCATTACATTTTAAAGAGATATAAACTTCACCCAAACCAAGTCGCTATGGCCATAAGAAAGTCTAAGCATGACATAGATAATCTTAAGTATATTTTAAAATTCCAGGAAACAACCACAGAACAGAAACAGTATATAGATAGTAGAATTGAAATAGAAAAGAAAGAAATAGAGAGGCAACGTATGAAAGAAAAATATGGTGCTAAAAATGATGCTGAAGAACTATTCATGTCGCCAGGTTGTGCTGGTTTTGAAGAATTACAAAACTTTTTTAAAGATGCTTCAGATGACGAAGTTATACAAATGTACGAATTAATAGAAGTCGATAAAATGGACGATGCTAAAAAATTATTAGAAGATTGGGTAGGCTATGAAATTTCATAAAAGAATTATAAATTCATACATTGGTAATCCTGAAGTTGATTGTAGGATTGCATTTAAGTTTAACAAAGAGGCAGATGTAAAAGATATAATAGACAAAGTTTACAAGTGGACAAAAGATAAACTTTCTGAAGAAAAGTCCACAGAAATACAGTTAAAAAAAGATTTACCTAATGAAGTAGAAAAAATAATAGATAAAGAAGAGGGTGTAGAAGAATCTAAAGGTTTAGTTAAAAGAATTGTAGACACTGTTATAAAAAAGTTAAAGGATGAGGGTTCTGTACTTATAACAGAAGAAAAACCTATCCCAAAAGATAAAGAAGAAATAAAGGAAGAGATAGAAGAAGGTGAAGATGGTGCTGAAAATGACGTAGTTACAAACATTACAAATTCCGCTAAAGCATACAAATTATTATGGATACAGTATAGAGATAAGAAGGCAAAAGTAACAGAGCGTAGCGTAGAACCGTGGGAAATAGATGCTACAAAAGGGTACCTATATGCACATGATCCTAAATTTACTAAGCACCATAATAGCGATGTCGGTACGCGTAAATTTATACTTGCCTCTATAATGAATAGCAAACTTACTAATAAAAATTATTTGAAGAAAGATAGATGGGAAATGCGCATAGTTTAATTTACTTTTTTTAAAAATTTTAAAAAAATAATATGGTATAGTTTAAAGTAAAATTATTAAAAGGATAATATGGCTGCACGTAAAAAAACTGCTAGTGACATAAATGCTAATCTTGTGGAGTTTAAATCTGTTTTTGTCCCAGGGTCAAAAACAGGCCAAGAACGATTAGCGGCACAGGACATATTTAAAAAGCACGGCGATGCTATGGGTAACACATTTTTTAGCACGCCTCTTCCATATCAGCCAGAATTCGGTGACGACTCTAAGCTAAACTTTCCAATAGACCGTCATCAACAAAATCGTTACGCTAGGATGTTCTATCGCTGCTTCTTGCCGGGAACCACTGTGGTTATGGCAGATGGCACGAGAAAAAATATAGAGGATATTATAGTGGGGGATAGTGTTCCTACACATAGGAAAAATATTAAAACTGTTACAAAAACACTTCAACATAGTATTAATGAAGATGTATATTATATATATGTTGATGGCCAATCAGATCCTATTAAAGCTACAGCAGAGCATCCATTTTTAACTAATACAGGCGATAGTTTGACATGGAAGATAGTTGAAGAGTTATCCATAGGAGACCAACTATCATCATATTTATTAGGCAAGCTTGAAATAGGATTATACTTAGGCTATACAATAACTAACATTGAAATAATTAGTTATAGTGGACTTGTATACAACTTAGAAGTAGAGGATGATCATACATATTTAGTTGGTCACGCTGGTTACATAGTACATAATTGCGACCCAGTATTTGGCTCTGTTATTGACTTGTTTGCAGAAATGCTGACTTCAGACATAGAAGTGTATGGTGAAGGTGTAGTAGGGGATGTTAAGCGCCACTATGAAGAAATGATACATCAAACAAAGATTACTTCATTGTTTTCATATTTTATTAAAGAATTTTTAATAGTTGGGGAAGTTATTCCGCACTTGATCTTTGATGAACGTAAGGGCATTTGGACAGGAGTAATTTTTCATAATCCAGACCAAGTTAATGTTATAGACAGCCCGTTCATAGATATGGAACCTATTCTTGAATTTGTTCCAGATGAATTGCTGAGAAAGTTTACACAGTCAAGTCATCCACAAGTATTAGAAACTTTAGCGACATTATCTCCAGATGTAGTTGGTGCTATTTCTTCTGGCCAAAACATTCCACTTAATACAAAGTTAAATGTTTCGTTTTTAGCTCGAAAATTATTTCCTTACGATGTTCGTGGTACAGGAATATTTCCAAGAATGTGGCAAATATT
>ERZ1292632.4428-Hain-H43-01um-R2-4428-length-10090-cov-21_pt1 | contig 10090 bp, 9 predicted proteins | sample MGYA00564407_ERZ1292632 | MGnify/ENA primary metagenome ERZ1292632 (study PRJEB36523, sample SAMEA6512637) | groundwater metagenome | collected 2019-01-08 | study: AquaDiva: Metagenomics assemblies of 32 groundwater samples | reverse complement strand
CACTAACCACCAGCGCCAGAACAAATCCAAACAGCTGAAGATTCCTATTAGATTTTCTTTTAATCTCCGTATCTTTTATTGACATAATTATTTCTACTCAACCTTTTCCAGTTCAATCTCAAATATTAAAGTGGAATTTGGAGGTATAAGAGGATCCGTGCTTTTTTCACCGTAGCCTAAGGCGGGCGGAATTGTCAATCGTCTTTTTCCGCCAACCTTCATACTAACCACCCCCAAATCCCAACCTTTTATCACCTCTCCGGCTCCCAAATTAAAGGCAAAAAGAATACCCCTGTCATATGAACTGTCAAATTTAGTTCCGTCAGTTAAAGTTCCCAAATAATTAACAGTCACTTTTTTTCCGCTAACCGCTTCATCTCCTATTCCAACAACAATATCTTCAATTCTTAATTCATCCATATTGATCTGGGTAATTGTAGCAGAAGGGATAGGAGTTTGTAACTGTCCGTTATTTTTATTAATCTTCTTTTTAGAAGCATTTCCCAAAAGCAAAAGTGTAACTGTCGGAACAATAAAAACAAGAATTATCAAATAGACACCAGTTTTAGAAAAAATATATTTAAACATTTAAATTATTTACCCTAACTGTGGATAGCGGCAGTGTTCGAAATGCCATCCAAATAGGCTACCCGCCGCCGTGTCAATAATTCTTTCTTTAAAGTCAATTCCACCGCCCCAGATATTATCCTGCCTGCTGATTTCCTTTTTAGATAACGGTTTTTCAACAAATTTTATTTTTTTCCTTTTACCAATAACCACAGTCCGCCAACAAATATCACAATTTCTAAGGTTAAATCTAGCCAAAACCAAGGCTGGAAAATTGTCTGGCCAAAGAAATCAGCATAATATTGTGAACCTGGATAGCCGCGAATAAAGGCCCATTGGATGTATCTAGGAAATAATAAAAAATCAAAAATAAGAGCGCCTATTAGCATCAGTTTATAACTTAAAGACTTTTGCGGAACAGATTTTGTCAGGAAAAGAATTCCAAACAGCAATGATAAAGAGCTGGTCTCCATTGCAAAAGTACCCGTAAGCCATTCGATAATTGTTTTTGACCAGCCATAATGGGGCAGCCAGTTCACAAATCCATGGACAATCCACCAATACGCATTAATCAAAACAAAAACTGTAAACAGAATCATGCTTGCGAAAATCCATTTCCAATTCCGATGAAAAGTAAAATCCAATGACGGTTTCCAAGCTTCGATGAGTAAGCCAACCACAATGATCAGAAAACTTATCTCCGGTGCAACCAGTTCTTTTCGCACCACTCCCGGATCCCACGATGTCGCAAGGTAATACATCCAAGTAATGATGATTAAAGCGAAAATTATGGCAAACACCCTGTTCAAAATTTTATTCTTGGGTTTGTTTTGTGGCGTTAAATTATTATCCATATTGCGGATAGTGACATTTTTTATATTTTTTTCCGCTTCCGCAAGGACAGGGGTCATTACGACCAACCTTGCCGGATTTAGAATTTAGGATTTCGGATTTAGGATTTGCTTCAGAAAGACCGGTTTGATCGGATTTATCAATATTTTCCCTTGCTTGTTCAAGCGGAATTTCCGGCTGGGGAATATTTACTCCAATTCTAAACAGTCTCCTTGAAAGTTCCCCGTCAATTCGATCGATTAAACTTTCAAAAAGACTAAAGGCTTCGTTTTTAAACTCAACCAAAGGATCTTTCTGTCCATACGCCCTTATTTCGACTCCTTCTCTCAAATCATCTATATAGTCAATATGGTCTATCCAAAGGCGGTCAATTGCTCCAAGATAAGCATACTTTTCAATCTGCCTCATTATCGTCTCCCCAACTTGACTTTCTCTGGTTTCATGAACATCGTCAATTACTTTGGAAAGAAGCCTCATTATCTGTTCGCTGCTTTTTGTTTTCTTTAATTCTTCCTTTACCCTTTTTGACGAATTTTCGTCAAAAGGCACTACTTCCAAAAGAAGGCTTATTACCCTCTCTTCATCCATCTCTCCGCCTTCCCCAAAGCCAATCTCTTTTTCCAGCCTTTTTTTGATCTTTTCCAACACTTCACTCTTTATATCCTTTGATTCCAAAACTCTTCTTCTTAAGGTGTAGATAATATTTCTTTGCTGGTTGGCCACATCGTCAAATTCAACAACTCTTTTTCTAATGTCAAAATGAAACCCTTCAACCTTTATCTGCGCCTGCTCTATTGCTTTTGAAACCAGGGAATTTTCGATAGGCTGATCCTCGGGAAGCTTTAGCCTGTCCATTATCGAACTTATCTGTTCTCCCCCGAAGATCCGCATCAAATCATCCTCCAGGGAGAGAAAGAAACGGCTGGAACCGGGATCTCCCTGTCTTCCCGTTCTTCCCCTTAGCTGATTATCGATTCTCCGGGACTCGTGTCTTTCCGTCCCGATTACGTGAAGCCCTCCCGCTTTTACCACTTTCTCATGAGCTTCCTCCCACCTTTTGTACTCTTTGGACTGTTTAAACTTTTCATTGGATGTTCCTTCCGGCTTATCGGGAATTGCACCCCCCAAAACAATGTCAACTCCACGGCCGGCCATATTGGTAGCAACCGTTACGGCTCCCGGGTTCCCGGCTTCGGCAATTATCATGGCTTCCCTCTCGTGGTTTTTGGCGTTTAAAACATTATGGGAAACCTTTTTCTTTTTTAAGTAAGAACTTATTATTTCGTTTTTTTCAATCGAAGTGGTCCCGACCAAAACAGGTTGGCCTTTTTTGCGTTTTTCTTCTATTTCGCTTACAACCGCTCCGTACTTTGCCCTTAGAGTTTTATAGATTGAATCGGCATGATCTTTTCTAATCATCGGCTGATTGGTGGGAACCGCAACCGTCTCCAGTTTATATATTCTTCTGAATTCCTCCGCCTCAGTTGCTGCCGTTCCCGTCATTCCCGAAAGATGTTTGTACATTCTGAAGTAATTCTGAAAGGAAATGGTAGCCAGGGTCTTTGACTCCTGTTGAATAGTTACTCCTTCTTTGGCTTCAACCGCCTGATGAAGTCCGTCACTCCACCTGCGGCCTACCATTAACCTTCCCGTAAATTCGTCAACTATCGTTACCTGATTATCTTTTACAACATAGTCCTTATCTATCAAGTAAAGACTTCTTGCACGTAGGGCGTTCTCAATGTGATGAATCGAATCGAAATCTTTTTCATATAGGTTTGGTACTCCTAGAACTTTTTCCACCTTGGTTATTCCATGTTCCGTCAAAGTTGCGCTTTTTGCTTTCTCGTCAATTTTATAATCCGTATCGGAATTAAGTTTGTCCACAAGCTGGGCAAATTTATAATATTTATCGGTAGGTTCGGTATCGGGAGCCGAAATAATAAGGGGGGTTCTGGCTTCGTCGATTAGGATAGAGTCAACCTCGTCGACAATGGCAAAATAGTGTCCTCTTTGCACCATTTCTTCGACGCTTTGAACCATGTTGTCCCTTAAATAATCAAACCCGTATTCGTTATTCGTTCCGTAAGTAATATCGGCTATGTAAGCCGCTTTTCTTTCAGCAGGTTTTAAGTGAGCCAGCCTTTCATCCCCATGACTGGTATCGGAATATTCGGGATCGTAAACAAAGGATTTTCCTTCCTGAATAATCGAGCCTACGGAAAGCCCCAAAAGATGAAATATGGGGGCATTCCATCCGGCATCTCTTCGGGCAAGATAGTCGTTTACCGTTACCAGATGAACACCCTGCTCTGTCAGTGCCCGAAGGTACAAAGAGGGAACGGCCGAAAGGGTTTTTCCTTCACCCGTTTTCTGTTCGGCTACTTTTCCTTCAAAAAGAGCAATTGCTGCCATCATTTGAACATCAAAATGACGCATCCCCAAAGTCCGGTGAGTTGCCTCCCTTACCAATGCAAAAGACTCAGGAAGAAGTTCTTCCAGAGTCTTGCCTTTATGAAGTTCTTCCTTAAGAAATTCGGTTTTCTTTTTAAATTCCCCGTCTTTTAATTTTTTCACCTTACTTTCAAAGGAGTTAATCCTTTCGACCAACTTGGAAAGTCTGTCAATTTCTCTTTGATTTAAGTCCAGTAATCTTGAAAATATCTTTAACATGCCTATTTATTGTAGCAAAGAAACATAACATTAGCTTGAGGATAAACAGGATCGACACTGACAAATACTTTTTCCAGTCTTTTTAAAAATCTCATCGCCTGAGGCCTTTTTTCTCCATAATAAGCAGAGCTTGGCCAGCTTCGCTGGTAAAGACGATTAAATACAGCAATTCCATCTTTAGGCAAAAGTTTAGATATTGTTTTGATAAAATCATTCTCTTCAAATATTTCGGGGACTTTATCTCCGACATATAAATCAACCAATATCAAATCAAATTTCTTTCTTTTTTCCGATAACTTATTACAAACACCCTTTGCGTCCGATATTAAAATTGTCACTCCCTGTTCATCCAATCCTAAATACTTTCTACCCAACTCCACCATCACAGGATCGATATCCACCCCGGTTATTTTTGCTTCATGCCAGTATTTCCTGACTAATACAGCAGCAGACCCTCCACCAAGACCTAAAACAAGACAGTTGTTTATTTTATTCGCTTTTAATTTCTTGAGTGTTATTCTCCAGACATCAGTTACAACACCACCTGATTGGGTCAATCCCTCAACCTGGATATAAGTTCCATACCCTAAACTTTTGACAACTTTTATGTCGCCATTATATTTCGATTTTCTTTCCTCCAAAATCTTCGTCCCCAACATTATTGATATGCCTCGGCTTGAAGTTTAAATAGTTTTGAATACTTTCCACCTCTTGTTATTAAATCCTGATGGGAACCTTCCTCGACAATCATTCCACCATCTAAAACAATAATTTTGTCAGCATTTTTAACAGTTGAAAATCTCTGGGTAATAAATATTAATATTTTCCCCTTAGAAATCTTTAGAAGTTCCTTAAATATTTTCTCCTCAGCCTCCGGATCAACATTACTAGTAGGTTCATCCATAATAAGGATCTTTGCTTTCTCCCTAAACAACATTCTGGAAATCCCCAATCTTTGCCACTGCCCAATCGAGGGTTTTATTCCCTTTTCAAACTCAGGATCAAGAGGATTGTCATATTTAAGCGGTAAGTCTTCAACAAATTTTTTCATCCCGGTTTTAGAAATTGCTTCCTTAATTTCTACTAAATCATTTATTCTTTCTATATCTCCATAACCAACACTTTCTCTAACCGAAAAGGGATATAATTCAAACTCTTGAAATAAAATAGCCAGGTTTTTCCTCCAACTGACCGTATTTATCTTCTTAAGATCAGATCCACCAATCAACACCGACCCCTTATTAGGATCGTAAAAACGAGCCAAAAGTTTTATAATCGTTGATTTCCCCGCACCGTTAAGCCCAACCAGGGCAATTTTTTCGCCTGGAGAAATCTTAAAACTGATACCTTTCAGCACCCAAGACTGATTTTGTTTGTACTTAAACCAAACATCTTTAAACTCAATCGTTTTACTTTCGAGCGTTTTGATTCTCTTAACATCTTCAGATATAATTTTCGGCTTCAACTCCAAAAACCAAACTAAATCAACTACATAAATATAATTCTCGTAAATTTCAAGGAAATTCCCAACCAATCCCACCAAGTTCATCTGTGCGGAACGCAGGGCTCTAATAAACATCTCAAAAGAACCGATGGTGATTTTTTGGACAATAACCAAAAAGGCTAACCAGAAAGAAACTCCCAACTCAAAAACGGAAAAAGGAATAAAAGTTAAAAGCCTGGCCAACTCCCTTTTACGATACAAAATATTTTCCTTACTTATGGATTCATCTTGAATTTTCTTTAATTTTTCTATTAAAGGAGTCGAAATCCCAAGGAGTTTAAGTTCCAAAAAACTCCTATTCTTAATAACCAGATAGCTTATCCATCCCCAAAGTCGATAAAGAGGAGAAAGCTCCGTCATCAACTGATAATCCTTCTTAATAAACTTTGAATCTATAAATACCTGGGGCAGTGAAACTAATAAAATTCCCGCGGTGATAAATGGACTTAAGAAAAACAATATTCCTAAAGAGGACAGAAAACCGACAAAATAATTAGGGATGTTGCTTATAGACATCATTATTTCCCAGGCACGCTGCCTTGATTCTCTTTCAATTTTGTTGAATTTATCCTTAAAGGCCGGGTCTTCGATTGTAGCTATATCCAACTCGGAAAGCTTTCGGGCCATCAGGCGTTCCAGCTCGGCGCTAAAAAGTCTTGACATGGTTCGTCTCATATATCCCAAGAAACCGCTTAGGGTGTTTCTGATAAGTTCAAGAAAAAGCCGCAGCAGAACCAGACCAAATACCACATACAAAAAGGGGGTTATGTCAGGTTTCCCTATTGCCGAAACTAATTTATCAATAATCAGCTTTTCCAAATAAAAACCGGGCGCTGCAGTTAAACCCCACACAGCATTTAAAACAAAAATAAGAATAAGAAGAGTAAGATTAGCTTTTGCCGCAATCTTGGCCACTTCCTTTATGGTAAAAATTAACTGACCGAGTTGGTTAAATGTAATTTTCGGCTTGGGAAGTTTGAAAATATTTTGCCGAACTTTTTTATCTATCATTAATTTAGATTCTAACATTTTAGTTAGACTAAATCTTTACTTCGTATTATCTTCGGACTAAAATGGATTATGACAAATATACCGCTGGCTGAAACTCTGCGACCCCACAAACTTTCCGGCTTTATCGGACAGGAACACTTGGCGGGAAAGGACGGAGTTATCAGAAAACTTGTCGCAAATGCAAAAACAAGCAGATTCTTCCCTTCCCTTATTCTTTGGGGTCCTCCCGGATCGGGAAAAACGACACTGGCAAGAATTATTGCAAGGGAATTAAAAAGGGATTATTTTGAATTCTCCGCGGTTTCTGCTTCGATCAAGGAAATAGAAAAGATAATGCATAAAGATTCCCTTTTTCCACCGGTTGTGGTTATTGATGAAATTCACCGTTACAACAAAGCCCAACAGGCAAAACTTCTTCCTTTTGTTGAAAGAGGAGACATCACTTTAATAGGAGCAACAACCGAGAATCCCTCCTTTGAGGTAATTGCACCGCTGATGTCAAGAACCAGGGTAATAACTTTAAATCAACACACGCAAAGTGAACTTAATAAAATAATCAATAAGGCAATTAAGTATCTAAAGATTGGTCTTGATAAAAAGGCTATGCAGTTTTTGCTTGAATCTTCGAACGGTGACGCCAGGGTTGCTTTAACTGTTCTGGAAATTGCCGCAAATCTTTCACAACAAAAAAACCTAAAAATAGAAAACATCGAGGAAGCCCTACAGAAAAGGCAATATACATTCGACAAAAAGGGAGAGGATTTTTATAACGTCATTTCCGCTTTCATTAAATCAATGAGAGCAAGCGATGTTGATGCGGCACTTTATTATTTGGCAAGAATGGTCGAAGCGGGGCAGGATCCTTTATACATTGCCCGCCGGATGGTTGTTTTTGCATCCGAAGACATCGGTATGGCACAACCTACTGCCCTGGTCGTCGCCAATAGCATTTTCCAGGCATGCCAAACAATAGGATACCCCGAATGCCAGGAAAACCTGGCTCACGGAGTTGTCTATCTGGCTCTCGCCAAAAAAGACCGCTCTGCCTATGATGCCTATATGTCGGCACTCTCAGATGTTCAAAAATACGGTAATTTACCAGTCCCCCTTAAAATTCGTAATCCTGTTACTAAGCTGATGAAAAATATCGGATACGGAGAAGGTTATGAAAAATACACAGAAGAATCCTTACTTCCTGAAAAATTGAAGGGGAAGAAGTATTATCTTAAAAATGGATCGCCAAAGACGCCTTAAAGGAATTAACCAACAGGTAACCGATTGACAACCATACTTTCATAGAGTTAAATCAAAACAATGATTACAAAAAAAGACGTCAAAGACATAGTTTTAGAAGCCACGGATACAATCCTCGAAGGAGTGCAAACCATGTTCGATGAACACAATGTTACAAACAATAAAAGTTTTGCCAACGTCGAAAGTAAAATTGATACTTTATCTGTTAGGATGGATAAAGTAGAAGATCAACTTGATGGAATAAAAGCCGATATTTCTACAGCTCCAACAAGAGAAGAGGTCAATCGGCTAAAATCCAGAATGGACAAGTTCGCTCTTTCTTAACTTTTGACAATCTTTTCCTTCCCTATCCATTTTTGCAGAACTTCGGGAACAGTTATTGATCCGTCTTTTCAATTTATGAAACCTATCATGTCGAATAGAAGACACCCGACTGGAAAAATAATTAATAAAAGGTATTATAAAAAAGAACAAATGGCTTACGAAGAAATAATTAAAAAACTCAAAAAAGAATCCAATCCCAAAAATATTGCCGGGATGGCGAGGTTTGGGATAAATCCGAAAAACAAATGGATTGCCAAAGATGCCTTAAAGGAATTAACCAACAGGTAACCGATTGACAACATCGTTTTCATAGCGTTAAATCAAGACATGATTACTCAAAAAGACATTGACGAAATGGAAATCAGATTTAAGGAGATTTTCGCCACAAAAGGGGAACTTATGCAAATGAAAAGTGATCTTTTAGACAAACTAGATTCTATTCTAAAAGAAATACTTGCATCAAGGGAAGAACAAACTGTAATGGCTCACCAAATAGCTGGCCATGAGGATAGAATTATAACTCTGGAAACTGCGAGCACAAGTTAACTTTTAAGTATTCTGTCTTTCCCCATCCACTTTCTCAAAACTTCGGGAATAACAACCGAGCCGTCTTCTTGTTGATAATTCTCCAGAATTGCAATTATTGTACGACCAAGGGCAAATGCGGTCCCGTTTAGAATATGCACAAATTTATTTCCTGCGGGAGTTTTATATTTGATATTTAATCTCCTCGCTTGATAATCAGCAGTCGTCGAAATCGAGTGGGTTTCCCGGTATTTATTCTGTCCAGGCAACCAGACTTCAATATCATAAGTCTTTTTCGTTGGAAAACCGATATCCCCCGCCGCAAGGGTAACTATTTGAAAAGGCAATCCCAAATCTTTCATCAAACTTTCGGAATAGGAAAGCATTTTTTGCAGCATTTTTTCATCATCTTCCGGTTTACAAAAAACTACCATTTCCACCTTATCAAACTGATGAACTCTTAAAATTCCTTTGGTATCTTTACCATAAGTTCCCGCTTCCCTTCTAAAACAGCTCGAAAAGGCAACATATTTTTTAGGCAGAGACTTTTCTTCAAAAATCTCATCTTTATGCATCGGAACCAGGGAATGCTCACCCGTTCCGACTAAATAAAGATCAAGTTCCCTTTCTTTCTTTTCGGCCAATTCTTCATAATCTTTAACAAAATAATAATTGGCGTTCCCCCCTCCGCTCCAATATCCCAAGCCCTCGGTAATTTCTTTTTTAATCAACATCGGGGGCAAAACCGGAGTAAATCCCTCCTTGGACAATTTCTCCATTGCAAAATTAACCAAGGCAAATTCCAACAAAACCCCATCGCCTTTTAGATAGGCAAATCTGGAACCTGAAATTTTTGAGGCCCTTTCGACATCTATAATTTCCAAAGCTGTCCCTAGATCCAAATGATCTTTTGGAGTAAAACTAAACCAAGCCGGTTCCCCGACTTTTTTCATCAGCTTTTTATTTTCCTCAGGGCCACCAGGAACATCGTCATCGGGAATATTAGGCAAACTATACAAAACTTCTTTTAATTCAGTCTCAAGTTTCTTAAGCTTCGGTTCTTTTACCGATAGCTCAAGTTTAATCCTCTTGCCCTCTTCAATGTTTTTTTCACCTGCAGCCTTATTTCTCTGTGCCCGGATATTTTCTATTTCAACCTGAAGCTTTCTTTTTTCTTCATCCAAAGAAATTGCCTTATCAACCAAATCCAACTTTTCAAAAAGCCTCTTTTTAAGACCCTTTTTTACCTCTTCCGGATTATCACGAATAAATTGAATATCAATCATCCTTTATATTCTAGCAAAAATTTTGCCAACCTTTTTGCAACAGGCCTTTTATGACTATATTTTTTGTATTCTTCCTCCGTTAATTCCGCATAAG
>ERZ1292632.4427-Hain-H43-01um-R2-4427-length-10095-cov-6_pt1 | contig 10095 bp, 15 predicted proteins | sample MGYA00564407_ERZ1292632 | MGnify/ENA primary metagenome ERZ1292632 (study PRJEB36523, sample SAMEA6512637) | groundwater metagenome | collected 2019-01-08 | study: AquaDiva: Metagenomics assemblies of 32 groundwater samples | reverse complement strand
GCCGGTTGCCATGCCGGCCAGCCACTCGCAACGGATGATCTTGGTTCCGTTCGCACAGCCAAGCGCATTACAGCATCCGTCCGCTCGTCTCGACTCGCAGCCGTTTCCGGCAATCGCGGCCCGCTCCTCCTCCGTTCGCTCCGGCATTCCGGCGGCCAACCACACGCCGAGATACTGTGCCATGCCCGGCGGGATCGGGTCGGGCAGGCCCAAGCGGTCGGCCGCGGGTCTGATGTTTGGGGGGTTGGAACAGTTGCGATGGGGCCAACCGACGATCTTCTCCGGCTTCAGCCAGCCGCACTGAACGCATTCCTTTTTTGTATTGTCGGCGATGCAATCCATTACAATGCCGTCAGATACGCAGCGGGAAAGTTCGGAGACGTATAGTTGCACTTATTCAAGGGCCCAAATCCTTGCGGAAAACCGGATACTTCATAATTGGACAGCGTGTTGCAATAATCAATGGGGGGTGGGTCGCTAGTTTGTCGTTCAACTTGAAAGTAAGTGAGAGAACCTTCATCCTTGTCGATGACTAGCACCAACCATCTTAAATTGGTCGGGTTCGGCTGAAGATAAATGATTATTCTGTCTGGATTGCTTGGACCCGAGCCAAAACACACGGCGTCGGGAAAATCATATACCCATTTACAAAGATTCCCGGGAACGGAAACATCGTCACAAACGAAACCTGACAAATCATCGAAAGTGGTGCAACTAGAACAAGTTCCATTTGTAACGTTGACGAACTTAACGAGAATCTGTGCCGGCGTCGATACACAATTTTCGCACGGCGACTGATCACAACAGCACCTTCTCCGGCTCATCATCCGCCGCGAATCCACGAGGCTCCGCCGCCGCCACGGATCGGAGGGCAGCCAAACCTCCGGGGCCGGGATGATCAAACCGGAATCGGTTTTGGAAAAGCGTTTGGGCATGGGTCACGCCGGGCATTCCGCGTCGATGAACTCCCACCGCGTGTTGGTTTCGTTCCACACGATGTAGCACACGCCGTTGTCGTCGCCGGCAAAACCCGTGACGGTGTAGACGTTGTAGACGGTGAGATTCACACCATCGCCGGTGGAGGCAACCGGCAACCAGCCGCCGTCAAGGGCCACAATATTATCAACGCTTTGCGAGGCCGTAGTGGAGGTCAATGCTCCATTGAGCTTGCCCCGGCAACGCTGGGCCATGCCGCGGGGCACGATCTGCCCGAGTGCAATCTTGTTTGCAGCATCGGTAATCCCCGCTATCCACAGCCCGCAATCACCACGGGCCGTCATGGTTTTGCTGACCGTCCACTGCCCGGCCTTCGGCCCCCATAGCTCGCTGACCGCCGGCGTGCCCGTATCGTAGGCCACGCGACACCAGCCCGACGTGTAGCACTGGCCAAACTTCTTCGTTGGCACCTGTAGATCGCCGTTGACCGCATAGGCGCGGTAGAAAGTGGCCGATGGCTTGGCAATCGTCAGGTAGGGAATGGTATCGGCCAGCGCCGCCCCGGTAATCGCCATGATCCCGCCGGCGGGGATCGTTTCGGTGGTGGAATTGTAGAACGTGATCGAAACCGGCTGGGGAATTAGTAGCCGGGAATCGCCGGGCAACGTCAAGGCCGGATTGGTTTGCCCTTCGATCTTGCGGACGACCCGCGAAACGCGGCCGAAGTCTTTTTCCGACAGAAGATAGCCCGGCATCGACGCCTCCCAAATTAGATGGCCGTCGGCGTCCAGGTGCGGTGCTTGCCGATCTGCAAACTGCAATCCTCCAGGCCGGACGCCATCAGGTCCAGGCCCGTGGTCCAGGTCACCACGGCCGCCGGATCGTAGATGGCCGCCCCAGCGTAAACCTGGATGGCCGAAACCGTCTTCGCCCGCATGTCGCCGCGGAAGTCCAGCGTGGCATTGCCGCCGACTACCCCGGCCGTGAGCGTGCCGGACGTGTTGTAATGGACCGGGCCACCATAGATGTTCAAGGCCGTTACGGCGTTCGTCTTGCCGTCGATCCAGGTCTCGCCGGCCGTCTGAGTCAGGGCGGTCAGTGCTGCCGTGGTGTTGTCGCAGTGCAACTGACCGCCGTTCTTCGTCACCGTGCCGAGCGTAACGCCCGAACCGAGGTAAACATCGGCATCGGTCTCTAGCGAATCGCGGTAGCCGATCTTGAGCGTCAGTATCGTGGCCACCTCGCCCGGCAATGCCGCCGCGCCAAAGCTACCCTTCAGCACGTCAACGGTACTGCTGGCGTGCGTGCCTTTCCACAGAAGCGAAGGGATGTCCGTTTCCAAGGCCGTGCCGGCATTTAGAACCGAAGCGGCCGTTTGTGCAGTACCCGTGTTCACTTTGATCCGCCCGGAATCGCAATCAAACTTGAGCAAGGTCGCGCCGATCGCCAAGTATGTATCGCGGTATTCCGGGTAGCCGGCGGCGTTGACTTCCGGCAAGCCAACCGTACCCGTGCTGCAATTGACGAACTTGAGGCTGGCTAGCGTCACGCCCGATTGGGCCAGCCCGTAATAGATCGACCCGAACGTGGTATCCACGAACACGTCGTTGGTGTTGACCGGCACGGCACCGGTGTCCCAATTAGCGGCCGTTGACCAGTGATCTGGACCGGCGCTAGCCGTGGTGGCGGCGTTGCTGAGCGCACCGGTCCCGGCGGTGTTTTCGGAAACAGAAATTGTGAATGGTACGCCCGCGGTGTCGGCCGTCATGGTGATCGTATCGCCGGCACCATCGGCGGCCGTGATCTCGGCGTGTTCCGGCACAGTTGAGGCATTCCAGGCGGCAACCAGGCCGGTCACAACCGCCGCCGCAGTTTGCGTCCCCGCCACCGTGAACGTGATTGATTTCAGCGCGCAAGTGATGGTGGCCGTGTCGTTGGTTGCCCAATCGCCCGACACGGTGATCGTATCCACCTGCGCCACCGCCGGCGCGCCGCTCTGCCAAATCACCGTCGCCATGATCGTGTTCTCCTACGGAAGCCGCAATTGATTGAAATCGGCAAATTGGCCGCCGCCCCATTTTAAGGGAAACAATTTGCCGGCCTTCACGTAATCATTCCTGAGTTTTCCGCCTTCACCGTCCAACCAAACATCCTCGCCCGTGGGCACGCCAAAATCGTCACGGGCGACACATTTTACATCTTGCGCAGCTTGGCCGGGGATCACGTTGCCCTGCGCATCCACGGCCGACTCCGTACGAATGTACATTTTCCCGCGATCGGGAATGTAGACGGTCCAACTCTCGGGCGCGATCTCAAAACTGTAGACGATGGTCCAGTACCACCGTTTTTTCTTTTCATCCCACAAGGGGCCGTCGCCTTCCGGAAATGAACATTTTGCCGTATTCCGTTTGCAGCCGAGCCAAGGCAAGGAATTGATCTTGCCGGCAAAGTAGATGGCTCGACTGGGATTGTACAAGGATTCGTTGCGTGTGAAAGTGACCAGACCATGCTGCCATTTTGGTATTGGTGCGCCTTTCATCATATCGCCGAAACTGTTCAGAAATGGCTTTGGCTTCACGCCATCTTCATCCCAGCCCACCACGGATACGCCTTCCACCTCCTTGCCCGACCAGTGAACCTTGGTGGGCGCGAGCAAAATATCCGAGCCGCCCTGGGGTGGCGGTAGTGGTTCAATCTTCGTAGAGTAGCGACAGGCCGCCTCCCAAGTCACGTGGTCTGTGCGCCTGATTTCGATTTCATAACATAACGCCGTTCCATTGGCGCTGCTGCCAAAAACATAGGGGCTTCCGCGCCGCGGAACGCCGGGATATGCCCGCACCGTGGCCTCTGTATCTTTGACACTGTTGCTAACCAACGTCAGCGTGTATTCGTAGGTGGTTTCGCTGGCGTTTTCACGCTTCACGCGTGAATCGGGCTTTTCGACACAGCGAATAATCATAATGCCCCCACCTTGAAATTCAGGCCGTCCCGAATCTGCTCCTGCACCCGCAATTGGCGGCGACCGTTATCAAGGATGTCATTTTGTCTGATCCCGGCCAGGCTGTCGGCCAGGGCAGCCAGCGTATCTTTGCCGGAAGTTAGCGCGGACGTTGCCTCCGGCTTGCTGATCCCAAATAGGCGTTCCCGATTCAAGTGCAAACTGGCCGCGTCGAAGGCTTGCGGCGTAATCCGTTTTGCCGAGAGAGCCGCCCGCAAGGCTGCGGAACTTTCATTGAACTTGTCCGCCGCCGTTTTTGCCAGATCGACGCCCTTCTCAATAACCTCCCGGTGCAAATTCTCGCCAAAATCCAGCGCATCATAAACCATATCAATCTGGGCTTTGTTTAGATCATCCATTCCCACCCAAAACTCAGCAAACTCATCTTTTTTCTGTTGGGCGGCAAAGAGCCGAGACGCCTCATTTTTTTCGGCATTTATCTGGTAGGATGGCAACTTACCCTTGAACTTATCGAGCCGATCAAACAACAATTCCAATTCGGTCTTACCGCCTTCGCCGGCGATCTTTCCCTTTAAACTTTCCATAATGGACGCCACGTTGCCGGCGGCGTTTTCGGATTCTTTTAGTCGAATGGCAAATCGTCCCGCCGCCGCAGCCTGTTCGTCCAACGCCTTCCGCACGGCCAGGCCCTTGCCCCATATCTCGTCAAAGAACGAATTGATCCAACCCAACCACTCTCCACTGGTTTGTTTTGCTCCACTCATAAACTCAGCAGAAAACTCAATTCCTGCCTGGGCTCGGGCGGAAAATGGCGTTTTCCCCGTCATCTTCATCAGACTTTCGTAATTCATGCCCAACTCGTGCGCTTTATCTTTCGCAGATTTCAATTCGGCCGCAAAGCGAGAGGTCCCAACCTGTAGACCTGCGAAAATCGCCGTGCCGATTCCCAGCGCGCCTAATCCGGCTGATATTGATCCCAAACCTGTACCAATCGTAGTGAGATTATTGATCACGCTGGCAGTGCCGCGTCCCAAGGCGGTCCGTTCTAATCCGTCAAGGGCGCGTTGAAATTTGGAGGTATCTGCGCCAAAACCACCGCCCGCGCCGGCATACACGCCACCCAACTGCGTCCTGGTTCGGGCTGCGAAGCGATCTACGCTCATGCCTGCCTTTTGCAGACCGCTAGTGAACTCCGCGATGTGCGCGGAAAGTTTCACCACTAAATTGCCAACAGTTGCCACGTCAGTTACCCCACTGCGCTACTGCGGTTTTCCAAATTTCCTTCATTTCTTCCTGGCTCTGCCCGCCACCTTCACGCTCACCCCGCAACGTCTTCACGAACGGCATGTAGTGCAACGGTGGCTCCGGGCTGCCCTTCGTCCGGTGGCAGGCGTCGATTAAATTGCAGAGCACGCCGTGCAATGTCTCACGCCGCTCGTCACCCCACGGATCAATTGCATAAGCCGCCTCCCACTCCAACAATTCCTCGGCCGTTAGCGCTTCGTATAACGCCTGCCGACTCGTAAATCCCAACTCGCGGGCCAGCCTCAGGTGGAGTCGGAGGTCTGCCCGCCCGCGGAGTTTTTTTCCCGATCCTCCGCTGCCGCAACGCCCAAGCCGTTGTGTTCTTGAACGGCTTCGATCAAGCGATCCCGCACGGCCCGCTGCGTGTTGTCCCAACCTCGCAATTCGTCGGCCGTAAACACTGCCGCCCCTTCAGCATCGCACAGTCCAGCGGCCAGCAACTTACAGGTAATCGCTAGATTGTTTTCTAAAGTGAGGGGGATTTCTTCGCCATCCACAGATTCAACATCTATCGGTCCTGGCATCATTGCACGCATTTGCACCAGTTCCCCGGCCGTCAATCGGCGGACGCCGATGTCCCCGCCCCATTCCGGCACTTCGATCATTTTGATTGGCCCCCGGATGGCCTTCAACAATTCATCCCGGCTTAACATACCGCCTCCAATTCTCGTAAAACGTGTGAGGGTAAGGGAAAAAACTCATCGTGATCCCAACTGTATTCGTTGCCTTCTACTCGCGCGCGATCGGATGGTCCGGCACGCTGGCCGACCATCGACCGCCACGGCGCATAGGCGCGAATCAGGCCGTACTTGTGGAGCGTGGCGAAAATCACGTCGATGTGCAGGTACGGGTGAACGATCACGCCTGGCACGGACGCTAGAAAGGCATGAACTTTTGACAAGCCGCCGCGGCGCAGTAGATAGCCGGCCGTGACATTCGTTCCCGTGCATCGCAAAACTTGCGAATTGACGACTTCGGGGACGGCGCTGTGGTTCCCGCAAAGATACACCTGCTGCCAATCGTTCGGCACGGCCGCCATGAAGTTGTCGAATTGCTCCCCGAAGTCTGCGGGGAAAACCGCGTCGTCTTCGAAGATCGCTACCGACTCAACGCCCTCGCAAATACAATGATGATAAATATCCAAGTGACTCCGCAGGCAGCCCCATGCGCCGCGGCCAACCCGGTATTGCGGTGGTGGCTCCTCATCCACACCGACGAATCGCTCGGGGCGAGGCAATGGCCAATCGACCGCCGCCACGTTTTTAGCAAACGCAAGGCGCCGCTGGACGCTACGATCCATGTTAATGACGTAGCAGCGTTCGATCATCGTATTAGGTCACGGTGTTGACAAACTCGATGGTGCCGGAAATCTCACCGTCCATCGAACCCTTCACGTCCATATCGCCTACGGCTACGGTGGTAAGCGTTCCGAGCGAAGTGCCGTCGAACCATGCGATCGTCAGCGCACCCACAGTGGCCGTGGGCAACGTGCCCCCGACAACGTCCACCGTCACGCTTTTCATCGGGATTCCAATTACCTGAGTGCCGCTCGTGTCGCTCGCGTCAGTCACGTTGATTTTCGGGGCTTTGTGGGAATAAGTAATTCCCCGCAAGTTACCGATCGTGACCGACGCAAACACAATTGTAGAACCATTGAAGCCTTGATTGGCCATTGCTCATACCTCACGCGCCACCCGCGCGCGAGCAGCCCGAACATTAAAACGGGGCAGGCCTGCCGGGTAACAAGCTCTTCGGGTGCTACCCTAGCCCCGCTGTTTCATTCACAATCGCAAATACTAAATAGGTGTCCAAAAAACAATCCAGAAAGCCGCAATCTTTGGACTCGGCGATTTCGCACGCGATTTCCTCGTTAGAACCACCGCTCCACTCAATTAGCAGAGTTCCGTTTTGACCTTCGGGGTACGTGGTGCGCTGTAAGCCTCGCAGCTTCAACCTGACTTCTCGGTTTCCCAACGCAACGCATTCATAGAGGTACTTGCAAATGCGCGGTTCCTGTAAAGTCGCTGTCCACGTGACCCGCGTTCCATTGAACGGATTTACGTTTTTATCCATACCCGGCTCCTAATGCCAAACACTGTAATTCTGCACCACCGCATAGTATTCCAGCACGTCTTGGCCGGATTTAACCGCGCCAAAATCATCGCTTTGATTGTCCAGGTGCCAGACGCAAGAACTCGTATCGACAAAACCACTCATTGCGGTGGCGACCGCCGCTCCTAATGCCTTGGCTCCCGCGTAAGTCGTTGCGATCGACGAAACTACCAGATTCATTTCCGCGGTGCCCGTAGTTCCGCCCGCATAGTTCACCGGGCTATCGGTTGTCATTTCGTACACAATGGCCGGCAGCGCACTTCCTTCCGGCCGAAAGCCCGGCCAGATTCGGGCCGCAACCAGATCGGTCACGGCCGTTGTTGCTTTCAGTTTTGCCACCAGCCGAGTTTCGGGCATCGTCAAATCACCGTCAAATCACCTTTCCCCTGAAAGTCTGTCGCACTGCCGCCTTGTGCTGACATAACCGAGAGGCTTCCCCCTCAATCTTCTTCAGTTCGTTTTCAATCGTAATCAGCATCGGCCGTTTCATGCTCTCAAAAGCCGGCCGGAGCATGGGGAACTCGCGGGTCGTGCCGCCGGTTAATCGACCACCGCCGCGAATGGTGCGACCAAACATCTGCCGACCGATTTTTCCCGGCCCCTGCCCACCCTCGAGTATCTGGCCGGGAGTCATGCCTAGCCAGCTTCGTTCACCGGTGTATTTCCACGCGCCGCGCGCGATCCGAGTGCGTTTTTTCCCGGTCCGCGATCGGCCCAGGCGGTCCACTTTGTAGTCGCCTTGCACCAAACCGTGCTGCCCGAGCCACCTTTTCCCGGCTGCCGTTATGCCTGGCAGCCGGTCCTGGCCGCTGAGCAAGGCAGCAACCGCAGCGGATCGCGCCGTAGCATACTGCTTATGTTCTTTTTCCAGCGTGCCGCCCTTGACAATCCGATGTCCCAATTCCACGAAATGAGCGTGGCTGCCGCCAGCACGATAATCGAAACCCACGGCCACGAAAGTAGTATTTCCTTGGCGATAGGTCTTCACCCGCGCCGCGGCGGTAGTGTACAGGTGCCGCCCCGGTTTCTTCCGCTCGTAGCCGCGGCCCTCGGCCTGCTGCAATTGCCGATACGCCTCCCAGCGAGTCCGCTCTCTCAGCGAATTGCCGGCCTCCGTCATTGCCGGCTTCACCAATTTGCCGGCCACGTTCGGCGGCAATTCGCGGAGGAGTTCAATCACATTATTAACGCCTTCCAGGGTGGCCGTGGTTTTGATAATCATAGTTTCTCCCGACACAATACCCGCATTTCCGTCTTCTTGATGTCCGCCACAACGGACAGCGGATACAGGTAGCGGCTGTCGAACAGTAGCCGCTTGTCGCTGGTCATGTCCGTGTTGTAGCGCATCTTGACCTGTACCGTTGCCTCTGGTTGCGATTGTTTGGCCTTCCAGCCCTCGATGGCATCCAAGGTTCGCACTTCCGCCCATATCGTATCCACGTCGCTCCATACCTCGGCCTGCGCGCCGTAACTGTCGGCCGTGCCGAGCGCGCTCTCTTGGATCGTCACTCGGTATCGGAGGTTGCCGGCTTGCATTCGTCCTCGTCCTCATCCTCAACCACCGAAAACTCATTCACATACTCCGCAAACTCCGCTACAGTGGCCCGCGTCTTGTGTGGCCGATCCATGCCGTCCGCCCACCACTGGACTATGCCTTCCTCACCGCTCTCCTCCACACGGGCAATCGTATCCGGGTTCAGGGCAATCGTTTTTTCCACCGGCGGCTCGCTAGCCGAGTTACGAATCAAAACGTTTATCGGGATCAGCATCGGTTGAATACGAGCAAGTTATTTTGGAACCAGGGCAACGTGGCCTTGCTCCGTAATGTTTCGGTTGCGGCAACGTCAAACACAAAACCTTGCGCACTTATGCGCGTTTCGACGTAATCTTTCGTGCGGCAGTTCACGTGTCCCGTGCCGTCTTGTCCGCGCACGGCCCAACTGAGAATCAGCCGCTTTCCGCAATAGTCGCATACATTGTGAACGGCTATTTCCTCAAGCGTATGAGGGATATGTTCCAGCACTTCCAGGCACAGCACGGTCTCCCAATAGGGCCAGGAGGCCGGCCACGGTTCAACCAGATCGGCCACACAGCACTGCCATCGAGTGAGATAGGGCGTGTCGGGATTTCCATCGACGCCGGCCGCTTCGATCCCGGCCCGCCGCAATACATGGACGTACTCGCCCATTCCGCAACCGACATCCAGCACACTATGGCCGCGTAGCAGTTCAACCAGTGCATCGGCCAACGGCTTATCAAAATGATGCTCACCGTTGGGCGGGCCAATCCAATAGCCGTGATCGTGAATGGTCATGCGTACTGTCCCCACTCTTCGGCTGCCATCAACCAATCAACCGCAAATGGAATCTCGTTGATTACATTCTCAGTCACCGGCTCCCGCTGTTCATACCAATGAGCGATCACCATCATAATCGCGTGCTTGACGGTCTTCGGCACGGCCGATGCTGCGCCGTAACCCGCCGTAAACGTCACGGTGACAGCGTTATAGATGTCGCCGCGCGTGGAAGGCCAAGTGAGGCCGTAGGCCGGCTTGATCCGTGCCGGGGCGTCCGGGCTTTCCTTCTGGACCTGATAGCCGCTGGCCGCCAGAGTCTGTGAAGTGCCGTCGTTGTCGATGTAAACAACGGACGTGACCGTCGCCACCGGCAGCTTTTCCAGCAGGATTTCTGCCGGGAACCGGTCGAGATACAGTTTCCACGTGGCGGTGACGAACTGCCGCCCAAAAATCCGCTGGAATTGGCGAGTGGCCTTGACGATCAAAT
>ERZ1292632.4426-Hain-H43-01um-R2-4426-length-10095-cov-17_pt1 | contig 10095 bp, 13 predicted proteins | sample MGYA00564407_ERZ1292632 | MGnify/ENA primary metagenome ERZ1292632 (study PRJEB36523, sample SAMEA6512637) | groundwater metagenome | collected 2019-01-08 | study: AquaDiva: Metagenomics assemblies of 32 groundwater samples | reverse complement strand
ATTTCTGTTCATGTGCAGTTCAGTATATACGCATGAGGCTTGATTGACAAGAGAGAGAGAGGTAAGATCAGCTTCAATGTTTGAGCTATTGAGGGAAATATTGGGTAGGGCGGCAGCGCAGCAAAAGTGTTTGTCTGTCCGCGAGATAGCAAATGAGCGTGGTGGTCGAAGTGCTGTTAAAGTTTTACCTAGAGCCGTGGAGAGTGATGTCGTAGGTGAGGCTGAAAAGAATGGGAGAATTTATTATTATCCAAAGGAGGCAGAACAGCATTTAATAAGTGCAGGGAAGCTATCCTCACACAGACATGTAAATCTTTCTGCTGCCGGGCTTTCAGTAAGAGTAAATGAGGACGAAGTGACTAGGATACAGTGGGCCCGTATTCTTGCAGGAGACCCTCGAGCTATTTTGGATGTTGTGGTTGGGAAGACGGGTTCAGACTTGGAATAACTGGGGGGCGGAATTTGTAGCCGTAGACGATTATCCCCCGCTCCCCGTCTTCGCGTAGCCTCCTGGTGACCATCTCTACCGGCATGCCGATTTGGACTTGATTGTTATCTACATCTGTAAGCTGAGCAGTTACTAATGGTCCTTCTGCTAATTTAATAAGGGCCACAGTGTACGGTGCATATTCTTCGTACCCTTCAGGTGCATCATATACGGTGGTGAAAGAATATACTTCTCCGTTACCTGAGAACTGAAATAGAGTTTTAGCCTCTTTGCCACAGTCCGGACAAATATCTCGAGGGGGAAAAACTTTGTGACCCTTTGGACAAACCTCACCTACTAATCCATACCTTTGCTGTTTTGTACGATTCCAGCGGGCAATTTCCATATTACATTAGACGTAAACGACATCAAAACTACTTGACATTTGGGTTTTATTTGGTAATAGTTGGGAGGTACCTCACCCCTTCTGTTCCCCTCTCCTGATTCAGGAGAGGGGTCAGAGGAGAGGTATTTAAAGAATGAAGACGATTTTACATCTGGATATGAACAGCTATTTTGCTACGGCGGAACAGCAGATGAACCCGAAGTTGCGGGGTAAACCCGTGGGAGTAATTAAGGCTTTGGGCCGGGGGTGCATAATCGCAGCTTCTGTCGAGGCTAAAAAATACGGAGTAAAAACCGGAACTACAGTCTGGGAGGCTAAAAAACTGTGTCCACACATTATTTTAGTGCCTTCGGATATGAATAAGTATTTTGCCATGACTAAAAAGCTAATTAAGATAGCTGATGATTACTCCCCTATTGTGGAAGTGTTTTCCATTGATGAATTTTTTTTGGATGTGACCGATACACAAAAGCTGTATGGAGGCGGAGTGTGGGAGCTGGCCATAGAATTAAAAATGCGGGTGCGACAGGAATTGGGAGAATGGATGCGCTGTTCGGTGGGGGTGGCTTGGAGCAAAATTTTGGCTAAATTGGCTTCAGAGATGCATAAACCGGATGGATTAACTATGTTTTCCCCGGAAAATTATCTAGAAGAGACAAAAAACGTGGCGGTGGAGGAGGTGTGCGGAATCGGGCGGGCTAGAACTACCATGCTCCAGTGTATGGGAGTTAGGACGCTGGGGGAAGCCAGGCAACGGGAGCTGCCGAAGGAAATCGCGGATTTGGTGTGGCTGCGGGAAGAAAACCCCTTAGTAACGGTGGAAGATTTGCAACCCGCTAAAAGTGTGTCGAGAACATACACGACGTATAAAGTGCTAGGTGCTAAGGGCCAAGTGCTAAGGTTAATTAGGAATTTGGTGGAGGAGGCGGCGGGAAAATTAAGAGAGATGAATATGTGCGGACGCACATATTCGTTGTACCTCACCCCTAACCCCTCTCCTAATATCTCGCTTCGCTCGGGCCGTTGGCCAGGAGAGGGGCATTACAGAGTGACTGTTAAAATACCTACCGATGATCCGAAAATCATCTACGATTTATTGATTAAAGAGTATAACGCTAATCCCCTATTGGAAATTAGGTTTGCGGGGGTGACTATATCGAACTTAATTTTTAATTACCAATTTTTAATTTTTAATCAAAGACAAAAATTATTAAACTCTGTAGATAAGATAAATAAAAAGTATGGAGGGTTCACGATATATCCGGCGCAACTTTTGGGCGGAGAACTAATTCGGCCGGAGATAACGGGATTTTTGGGAGACAAATATTACCAATTTATTCGGTAGGAATATCGAGATTGCGGTCGAAGGAGGGAGCGGCAAGTTCCGGATCAGTGAGACGGAAAGATTTAATTTGTTCTTGGAGAGTTTGTAGTTGGGAGGGAACACGAGAGTTTGTGGTATTTGTGACTGCAGGAGTTTTGTTACCTGGTTGAGACGAAGTGGAAACAGCAGTTTGGCGCGGAGCTTTGGAGATAAGAAAAGCCAGTAAACTTAAAAAGATAAACCCGGGAAGAAGCAGCCAGATGAATTTACTTTTGGGCATATAATTGAACCAGAAGGCTGGATGCCTCTTTAAGTAGATCGTATTTAACTTGGGGCTTGTCGGTTTGGGCAGCTTGTAACTTGGATTTAATCAAATCTAAAGTAGATGACGGAGAGGCCGAATCTATGTAAGGCAGAAGTGAGTCTTGCAGTTTTTGCAGCCTGGCTATCAAAATTTGGTTTTTGGTGGATTGACTTAGAGTGTCTGATACGGGAAGGCGCATCTGCCAAGATTGAGACAGGTCTTTGGCTTGAGAAAGAGAAGTGATACCAGAGATATCAGACGAAAATTGTTCGAGGGTAGAAAGTTCTTTTTCCAGATTTAAATACAACGTAGTTTGGGAATAATTGGCTATATTGGTTGAATCTGCTAAAGCTTGACGGAGATTTTTTAGATACGCAAGCTGTAGATCGTTTCGGGATGACAAAAGAGTCTTGAGGGAAGAGATGGCTGTAAGACGGGTGTTTTCGGTCTGATATTGCTGATATTGATTTTTGGCCAACAAATACTGTTGGTAAGCCTGGCGGTAATTTGATTGAAGAGCAAAAAGAGAAACTAGTATTACGGGCAGCAACATATGATTATTGTATCACCTGCTTGCGCAGGCAAGCTTGTGCGGCGAGAGGGACTTGAACCCTGCCTGCCGGCAGGCAGGCTCCACCCCTTGTGCCCTCGAGAGGAGTTGAACCTCTATCTTCTTGCGAAGACATGCTCCTAAAGCATGCGCGTCTGCCATTTCGCCACGAGGGCATGATAGTCATATTTTACCATCAAAAAAGCCCCGGCTCCTGCCCGATGCCGAGGCTTTTAAAGAATCCTACCGCTCCGATGTTAATCGGAGCCGCAGGACCTGTTTTGAAGTGTACTATAGGATTTCCGAAATGTCAATGGTTCGACTACGCTCACCATTTTCTAATTGCTAAAACGAAGATACTGGGTCCGAAGTAGATACTAGATACTAGAGACTGGAAAATAGATTCCAAAAATAAAAGAACCGGGAGTGGGAGAATTTTTTTCAGAAAGGGTGAGCGAAAATTAGAAACTGAAAGGGTTTTTTTAATCACAAACCCAGAAGTAGAAAGCAGCTTAAAAATCACTTCCGGATGATGGTTAACAAAGGGAATTGACCTACGACGGATATTTACGGGCCGGCGGCGTTCGACGGGTAGCCTGGAGATGGCCTGTCCGGTAATTAAGCTTTTGAATCTGGCCAAAAAATGAAGTGAATTGGCAAATTCTAAAACTAATACGCCGTTAGGTTTGAGAATACGGTGCAACTCGTGCAAGGTGGGAAGAGGGTCTGGTAAATGATGGAGGACCCGAACTATGGAGGCAAAATCAAGGCTAGAGTCTGGTAAATTGGTAGCAGTAGAGGTGCCAGCTTGAGATTTAATGCTTTTGGCCTGGAGCCGTTGTTTAAGAGAAGGCTCGACGAGGACAACTTTTTGACAATATTGAGCCAGGGTGGGAATAAGGCGGCCATATCCCCCACCGATATCTGCCCCGGAAGTGAAATGTGAGCCCTTAAGAAGCTTGTTTAAGGCTATAACCTCACTTTGGTGCTCATACTCCCTGCCCTGCCAATATTTGGTGTAGGAAAAGTCGGGATCGTTGTAGTATGATGAGGTAGCCATAAATTATTCCATTTCAGCCAAAAATTGGTTGACGCCCCGGGCCCAGGGTCCTCCAATCTCAACAGACGGTGGGGTATATTTAGCCATAATTTCTTCAGGAGTATTAAGGCCTTTGTCGACATATTTTTCTTTTAGAGTTTTAGAAACAATTTCAATTGCTTGTTCGTAGGAATCAAATCGGGTAACTTTATCCCCGTAAATGCCAAAACCCCAACAATTATAAGATCTATCAGGAATGCGTTTACATAAATTTGACTCCTGTTGGGCGATTGCAACTAGGAGTCTGAAGTCTAAAGAATATTTGTCGGCGGTGGAGACTAAATAGTGAGAAAAAGACTCTAGAGGAGAGTTGTAACGAGATAAATAATTTTTGAGAATTTGGGGTCTGGCATCAGCTAAAGACACGAAAGTCGATAAAGATGGGGTGGAGAGAGAGTTGGGTAGCAGTATCCGGGAGGTACTGTAAGACAAAACTGCGGGAACAGGAGCTGGTTTGACAGTTGTTGAGATGGTAAGAAAAAAAAGAACAGAAGCCACAAGAGTGCTGGGCACCCCAATTAAGAATGAGACTATCCATAATAGACGATTCATATATGAGCGGGTGAGGAGAATCGAACTCCCGTAACCAACTTGGCAAGCTGGTGTTCTACCACTGAACTACACCCGCGAATTGGTGCCGAGGGTCAGACTCGAACTGACATAACTTGTTCTTCAGACAAGCGCCTTGACCATCTTGGCTACCTCGGCGAGGATGTTCCTCGCAAGTAACGAGCTGAGATACAGTATAGTCGTACCTCGGCCTGTCATTTGGAAATTATAACAAAGTGCCGGAGACAGGATTCGAACCCGCACGCTTTTTACAGCACTACCACCTCAAGGTAGCGAGTATACCAGTTTCTCCACTCCGGCTTTGTCCTCTAATTATACCTAATGATTTGCTGATTTTGGACTTTTTCCTTGTTAAGCATGTAACTTTTGGTGAATGATACATTTTGCGGATTATGATTAAGGAGCTTTTTTTAGCGAAAATTAATTGAAATGCTGATTTGCCATCGTCTTTTATAGTGCCTTTGGCTTTATAAAGATTCTCAATTTTTCCTTGTAACCATTTGAGAAAATCTAGGCTTGCTGAAACGAATGATAAGTAAAGCAAAAAACTGGATTTCCACCGTTTGTCCCAATACGAGTAGGTGCACCCATCACCATCAAAACATCCTCTTAAAAAATCCGCAAAAAAAATATCCGGAACAAGAATACTTTTGAGTGTTTTTGATTTATTTGAATGCAGGCCAATGGATATCAGATATCTGTAAAGGTTGACATCACTAAACTGGACCCGAGGATAAACGATACCGGTACTACTTTTTTTTGACGTGATTCTGATTTTGGGGTTTAAAGCTCTGACGAAATTTTTTACCTGTTCCAGATCCTTTGATGTAAAGTCTATATGCCTTCCGTCTTTGGATAAACAACCGTCGGTTGTAATCAAACCAACAACATATGCAAAATCACTCGTCCAGTTCATTTCTCAAGTATATAGCGTCTACCGAATGAAATCAATTAAGCTTTATAGTACAATTAGTTCGGTTTGGGCGGATGGCGGAACTGGCAGACGCGCTGGCTTCAGGAGCCAGTGGCCGCAAGGCCGTGGAGGTTCAACTCCTCTTTCGCCCACACTTCGACTTTGCTCAGTGCAAGCCGGACGATTGGCTCAGTTGGTTAGAGCGGTGCATTCACATTGCACAGGCCGGGGGTTCGAATCCCTCATCGTCCACAATTTGGCAATTGGCCATTAGCATTTAGCAATTAGAACTACCTATGTATAAATTTGAAGGACTACAAGTATGGCAAGAGGGAATAAAACTAGCCACCATTTGTTATGGGATAGCCAATACCTTACCAGACTATGAACGAAGTGGCCTATCGGATCAGCTAAGAAGAGCCGTTTCTTCGATCTTATTTAATATTGCTGAGGGTTCTGGTGCAGAAAATGACAAGGAATTCTTGCGATTTTTGCATATATCTAGAAAATCTCTCTACGAGACGATTTCAATTTTGAAATTTATCGAACACATTTATAAAAGAGTCGAATTAAAGAGTGTTTTTCAAAATTGCGATACCGTTGGAAAACTGTTAAACGGCTTAATAAGAAAGCTTAACAATGATAAAATCTAGCTATCAATTTCTAGTTGCTGGTTGCCAATAGCTAATTGCAAATTGGCCGGGGTGGCGCTTGCTTGCGCAAGCAAGAAATGGCTCGCCTGCGCGAGCAGGTATACGCAATGACATTTTATGTTTATCTCATTGGAAGTACCTTGAAAAATTGGTGTTATGTTGGTTTTACAACAAATATAGAGAAGAGAATCTCTGAACATAATTTGGGAAACGTAAGATCCACAAAACCTTATAAGCCTTTTTTATTGTTGTTTGTTCAAGAAGTTAGGACTAGAATTGAGGCTAGAAATCTGGAGAAATACTTAAAAGTCAGGTTTAATAAAGAAAGTCTGCTAGATTTATTAGCTTGACTTGCAAGGTAGGCCGGGGTGGCGAAATGGTATACGCAAGGGCCTTAAGAGCCCTCGAGCGCAAGTTCATGCGGGTTCGAGTCCCGCTCCCGGCACACTTCGCAGTTTGCGATCAGCTCAGTGTAAACTCTACTATGGCTCATTTTTTATACATAGTTGAATGTGTTGATAAAAGTTTTTACACAGGTATTACCTGGAACCTTAAAAATAGAGTTTCTGAACATAATCACGGTAAATCAATTGCTACCAAATGGAAACTTCCAGTTAAATTGGTCTACTGGGAAACTCATTTGGATAAGTCATCAGCTGCCAAAAGAGAGAAAGAAATTAAAGGATGGGGTAGAATTAAGAAGCTGGCTTTGATAGAAACTTTACGCCAAGCAAGGTGAAAGTTTACGTCGAGCGAAGCGAGACGGGGTGTAATTCATCGGTAGAATGCTCGGTTTGGGACCGAGATGCACAGGGTTCAATTCCCTGCACCCCGACCACGGAGATGTTGGTGTAGCGGTAACACGCTAGCTTGTGGAGCTAGAAATGGGGGTCCGACTCCCCTACATCTCCCCAATAAAATGCTGGTAGACGAAATTAACATTAAGATAACTGCTGGGCAGGGAGGAGCCGGAAAGTGCGGACCAGAAAAAGTGTTTCGGTCTGCGCAAACCGGGGGCGACGGTGGCCGTGGGGGTAATGTATATGTATCGGCAACTTCTGATCTTTCTGCTTTAAATAAATTTGTAGGGATTAAGGAGATCAAGGCCGGAGATGGAGGCCGGGGAGGAGAAAATAACCGTACGGGTAAAAATGGAAGTGATGTCGATATTGTCTTACCCTTGGGAACCGCCATCATAAATACTGAAACTAACAATGTTATCCGGGAGATGGATAAACTTGAGGAACGGTTTTTACTCTGTAAGGGAGGTCTGGGAAGCCGGGGAGCCAATTTCCGCCCCAAGCCTGGGCTTTTGGGTCAATCAATAAAAGCCAGATTTAGTCTTAGACTGATAGCTAAATACGGATTTATCGGTTTACCCAATGCCGGTAAAAGCAGCTTATTAAACGAACTGACCAATGCCAAAGCCCAAATAGGAGCATATCCTTTTACCACGCTGGAACCAAATTTAGGAGTTCTCAATGGCCAGATTATTGCTGATATTCCGGGTTTGATTGAAGGAGCATCTGTTGGCCGGGGGTTGGGCATAAAATTTCTTAAACACATTGAAAAAGTAAGCCTGTTGTTTCATTGCATTGCTTGTGATAGCAGTGATGTGGCAAAAGATTATCAAAATGTCACCAGTGAGCTGAAAAAATTCGGAGAGCATTTGGTTGATAAGCCCGAAGTAATAGTTTTAACCAAAACAGATCTGGTAACAGCAAGCGTTTTAAAAGCTCATATTAAAAATTTATCGAAGTTTAACCGCCAGATCGTATCTGTTTCCATAAAGGATCCTGAAAGTTTAACGAATTTTAAAAAGTCGTTTTGATGTGCCTCCGGGAGGAATCGAACCTCCACCATCCCGTCCGAAGCGGGATACTCTATCCGTTGAGCTACGGAGGCAGAGATTTTATGTTGAGCGGGATAGGGGAGTCGAACCCCTCATTTCACTTTGGAAAAGTGAAGTTATACCGATTAACTAATCCCGCAGTTTGGTAGATAAGTAGGTAGAACTGATTAATTATATCAATTTTTTGAGTATTCCAAGGCAAATGTTTTTATCCATCGCATCATTTTTATTTTTAATTCAGTACTGCAAACATAAATATTACACATTCCCCAAACTGATCTTTTTTTTCCGGGTTTCCGTTTGCCCGGTAAAATATGTGTCTTAATGAACTGATTTTGTGATAATTGTAACAAGCTAGCCCAATGACTTTGCACCCTAGTTGGGTCTAAATCTTCATAGACAAAAAGACCTGCCCTAATTTTGCTTTCTGGAACTTTCAATATTTTCCTGTAAAAAGCGATCATTACTTGCATCATTTCAGTATCTGTATTTATGACTGATACTCGTCCGGTATTAAACTTTTCTCCTTCCCCCCAGTAAATCGAAATCCCAGCAATAAATAATGGATTTCTTTTAATTTTCCTATACTGAAAAACGGCTTCTTGTTGATATGTATCATATCTCCCCTCTTTTTTGAGTGTTTTGGATTTATTCATTAACAAAATTCTGGCTCTATTCTTCGGTGAATATTTATTATTCAAATTTACCTTGACTGATTGTGACCATTGTTCTTTCGAAAACCAGTCACTTAATGTACTTTTAGCAATGCCGGTCACTAAACTTATTTCTGAATAACTTCTACCCTCTTTTCTTAAGTTTACAGCCTTATCTAATCTTTCTCTATTTTTTGTCACAGTTCACTTGTTATACTAGTATAGTAAGCGCTGTTCGAACTGTCAACATCATCCATGTTATCCCTGGAGATTTTAAGATACTGGTATTAGTTATACCAACATGACTATAATGAGCACATATGCACCAACAAGTGGACACTTTTTTGCAGGCTTTGAGCTTGGGAAAAACAGATGTCAAGCTTTCTGAAGACGGGAAAGAGGGTGTGATTACGGTATTGGCAAAGGCCTACGAACGGGCCAGAAATGCATTAGAATACAGAGCTGATCATCTGATCAGACGGGCGGCCACTGAACGGATTTTAAAACGCCACATAATGTTTGACCGGAATGTAGACGTATTGGCAGATCATCTACTAAGGGAGCTGTCCTGGGCCAGATATTTGTCTAAAGCTGAAGTAGATTTGGTATCTAAAGACGAGTTAAAGAAAGTCATGAGTAAGTATGTAGGCAACTTGGACAGCGGATTGCCTTACGATTGGATTGTGGGGATGGCTTCGGCTGAAATTGAGGAGCTGTTTAACCTAAACGTTGACTACCGGCTGTTTACTAATTTTGCCTTCCAGCTACTGCGGCAAAAAGTAAAATTAACCGAAGAAATAATTGATTTGTTGTTGTTTGTAGCAGTTGACCGGGTCTACTCTCAATCGGACGATCAACAGGTGGCGTATCATATTTTAAAAATCGTGGGAGATTTTAAGGAAGCACACAGATTATTTAATTTGGCCAAAAGCCACAGACTCATGCACAGATTGATGAGGTTTGTGAGAGAAAATATGTCTTCCTTGGTACTGCTTCGAGACATATATTTTTCGAACCCTTCCGAATTTAAGGAGTTAATTGGAAATGAGGAATTATTCAAGCTTCGAGGTAAGGAAGTGTTAATTGTGCAATTGAGGCACGCATCGGGAAGAATCTCTACTGCCGCTACCCGAAGTATTATTTACGTGTTTTTGACAAAAATGATCTTTGGATTTGGAATTGAAGTACCCTTAGACAGATTGTTGTATGGTGAAATTGCTAAAATTCCAGTAGCTGTAAATTTGATTTTTCCTCCCATTTTGATGTGGTTGTCGACAACAGGGATTGGTTTTCCAAACAGGTCTGAACAAGAAAGGTTAATCGAAAGAACATGGAGAGTAATGA
>ERZ1292632.4425-Hain-H43-01um-R2-4425-length-10098-cov-21_pt1 | contig 10098 bp, 12 predicted proteins | sample MGYA00564407_ERZ1292632 | MGnify/ENA primary metagenome ERZ1292632 (study PRJEB36523, sample SAMEA6512637) | groundwater metagenome | collected 2019-01-08 | study: AquaDiva: Metagenomics assemblies of 32 groundwater samples | reverse complement strand
CGAGGTAAGCCAGTGGTGCCCGAATTCATGAGTCAGGACCCAGGGGGTGATGTCACCTGTAACCGGGTCACAGGCCATACGGATATATCGACCCTTGGAATACCCTCCACAAAGTCCGTCGGCTTCCATGTACCACACTTTCTTGCCATCGATTACGTAGTACTTGACTCCCTTTTGCACGTCGATACGGCAATAAGGAGCCTTGCTGGGGAGTTTTACTCCGCATGACTCGATCAGCCGTTTGGCTGCGGCCTGACACTCTTTGGCGGTTCCATAGTACCGGGAATCGCATTCGATGGTCCCGTCTCTCTGCTTAAACTGGAACCACGAAGCACACCCGCAATTTAAACTAAGCATCACAATGACGACGAACACTGTCCGCATTTTCCGCCTCCTCTTTTTCCATTCGATCCAGGTCTTTCCTCTGAGCCTCTCTCCCCGCCTGTACATAGCGGTCTCTCCTGTCTTGCATACACGAGCGACATAACGTCAATTTGTAGTAGTATCGAGTGTCCAGCGAGGCCCCCTTTTCCCCACAGGTCTCGCAGGTATAGGTTGACTCGCTCTCCGCCTGGGCTACTCTTTCATATATGCGGGCTGCCGCCCGTTTCCAGATCCATCGTTTCAGGAAACCTAGAACCCCGGTAGGAAGGTCTCCCTTATCCGGACTCAGGTCATAATAAAAGCAAAGCATTCCAAACTTCTCTTTCACCTGGAAAACGATCGGCCACACTCCCGTCTTATGACCGACGGATGACAGATCGGCAGACAACTGGTTTAACAGGTCGAACCATCCATTGTCGCATTGAAACTCGTCGCACATTCTCGACTTCGTTTCCGGAAGAAGCCTGTTTCGATAGAGAACAGGATACTTATCAAATAATATTTTCGTTAAGGTATCGTTCATTTAAATGTAGCTTTCATTTCTATTTCTTCTTAATACCCCGGCCTGATCCGGTAAATCTTGTTCGGCTCGAATTTCTTGGATGTGTTGGGCGTCCAAACGTGGACGACAATATCCGGCGTTCCTCCAAATGTTCCGGTCAACTGATTTTGGATTTCTCAAAACGTACCGCAACGATGGTGCGGGTCGATAACTCTCCCTGTATGTCGAAATCATCTTTATTGTCTTGACTCCAGGGATCACCTTTGTCGTTAAATAAAACAGACCCCATGAACCACGCATCGTCCCCCTCGTACCGATAGCCGCCGAAGCCGTCTATTGCTTTGGCATTGGACAAGGTATATTGAAGACCTTGAAGCCTGAAAAGTCTCCTGCCGGTGTCAAGATAAGTCTCGCACACAATCCACTTGTCTCCCTTTTCCTCTGGTGGCTGGAAGCCGGGGCGGATACGATATGTTAAAACAGGATAATTATGCGGAGTTATTTCGGCTCGTTCCCATTCAGGATCAATGTATCTGCCGATAGTCTGTAAAACTAATAGTTCGCAACAGAGTTCGTTCTGTAATTCCTTTTCCTCTTTTGTAAGTAGAAAATAAGCAGTCTTGTTCCACTTCAACCCCTCAACCAACGCTCGCTTTTCAGGTGTCCAGTTCATTTTTCCTCCGTTAGTTTCTTGGCGCGGTCCAGCCAATCCTGTTGTCTTTGCCAATCTATTTTTGGAAGGGATCGAATAATAAAAACTTCCTTTACCAACCCCTTCAACTCCTTGTTCTCCTTCTGGCATTGGGAGAGTTGGGGAACCTCTTCACACGCGGAAATAGAACAGTCTATGCAAAATCTCTTATCTCCTGCCATTTGTACGCAAGATTCGTCTCCGTTGGGACTGTCCCAGAAAGGTCTTTTACATATTTCGCAGATCACCCTTCCCTCCGATCTTTGGGTTTTTCCTCCGTTAGTTTTCTTGTCTTGCAAATAGTGGTCAACCAACTCGTTGATTTCGGCACAGTGGATACAATTCTCGTTGTGCCCAACAAAGGATTCGTCCAGAATCTTCTTAAACAACCCCCTCAACTCCTTATCCTCCTTCTGGCATTGAGAGAGTTGGGCGCGGAGTTGGGGAAGCTCTTCGCACGCGGCAATAGAACAGTCTATGCAAAATCTCTTATCTCCTGCCATTTGTACGCAAGATTCGTCTCCGTTGGGGTTGTCCCAGAAAGGTCTTTTACATATTTCGCAGTTCATCCTTCACTCCGTTCTCAAACTTTGGTTCGTTCTTCTTCAATCGAGATACAATCTTCCGCAGCCTTTCGCGGTCAGCCTTTTTCATTTACTTTCTCCCCTTCTTATACCGCCTATTCCACTCTCTCCAATAGGCTTTGCTCACCCTGTCTCCGTAAGCCTTGGCTTCGCCTTTCCATATGGCATCCTCTCCGGCGTTCCAGGCGGAGGCTAACTGAGCTACCGTGGCATGCGGGTGTTTCTTGCGCAAGGCTTTCATGTACTTGGCAATAGCTATCTTAGTCTTTCGCAGGTCACGACAGTCGTCTTCAGTCATACGGATACCGGTTAACCGTTCAATGTCTCTGCGTCCAATGGGGCGTATCTGCCCCGGGCCTATGGCCTCGCCTGTCGGATGACCCCTGTCGCCTACGACATTAGGGTCTCCCTTCCATCGCTCTCCATGAAAAATGATAGCCGTCGCCAGGATACTTGTCAGGATTGTTTCTGTCATAAGCACCTCCTGTTTATTGACTCGCTGTCATTGCCGCTCCGCACTTAAGACACTTTACTATAGTTGTCCCGGGCGCGTAGCCTGTTTCTCCACCATAGTCGATTCCCTGCTCTCCGACGATCTCTATTTCCGTCCCTCCACATTTAGTGCAGATTATACGAAACGGACTCCTGGATCCGAACAGTTCGCATGCCGCCGCATCTCCCTCAACGCGATGGTGGTTACTTTTATAAAGCGCGTCTAAAAACTCACTGACAGTTTGTTTCTTGCTCACGTCTCTCCTTTTCTTAGTCTACGTAGCCTTTGTTCGGGACCCAACACAATTGATCTATAAGTTTAAATGCGGGAACAGGTACAGGCTCTCCCTCATCGTCCCACGCACATAGGTTGTGTTTGTTCTCGTGCGGGTGCGTCTCCAGACACGCTACACGGGGACCTGTATGGCCCTTATTACGAAAACAACTAAACCGCGTCCGCGATGGCCACACCTATGGTAGAGGTAGTCTTTGAACGTAGACCAATCCTCAGAATCCAGGTCTCCTTTACACATTGCACATATTCTACTCATGTATTATACCTCCACGTATCCTTTATTCGGAATCCACTTCTTGTTGGGGCGCTCCATTTAAATATAGAATGGACGTTTGATAACGGAGCACATGCAACATGGTCTCCAGAGTGGTTCTTTCTTCGGGTACAGATCCAACAAAGGCCGGTAGAGGTAGTCCCTAGCTCGCCACATGAGGTCTGCCCCCCATAGGGAAACCCCGCGCAATATTTACAACTCATATTAAAGATCTCCTTTCATGAGTATCGTTTTTCTAATGTCGTCTCCTTGAATAGAAGCCAGGTTTCTAAGTTTTCCGGACAATAAAGAATATATCCGCTCTTCTATAGGCGACCCGGCCAGCAGTACGAAAATATTCAAGGCTTTCGTTTTGTTCGTCGCCCGGTGGATGCGACCACAAGCCTGGTGCGCGGTAATCCCATCGATTGGGATATTAAGAAGACCCACCCTCGGCCGCTCGCCCCGTACATCGCCGAGATTGATTCCAATTCCGCCAGCGGCTGTGATAGCGCCAATGACTTGGATGTTGTCCCGGGCTTGCTCAGCCATAATTCGATTGCGTTCTTTCGTTGGCGTATCCCCATGAATGGAAGATACTTGATATCCGAGTTTTTTAATTTCTTGTTCATACATCTCCAAGGGTTCTCTGAAATCGAAAAAAGACACGACGCTCTTTCCTTCGTCCAGTAATTCTTTCGTAAGCTCTACGAATAACGGAACTTTAATCGCTTGGACTTGCTGTCTGTGTCTCAGTTGTTCGACCAGGCTGTTCGGAGCGTGTTCCGGTTTCTGTATCTCGTCGCGTAAAGCCCGGTAGATTTTGTTTACTTCCGATAAAAGTCTGTCCGGCATATCGTACAACCGGGCTTGGACATCGCATTCCGGGTACCCGGGAATATCGTCTACACTCAACTGAGTGCCATGAGCGGGAAAAAGATCCCTTCCTATCTGGGTCATGATCTCCATGGCCCGTCGTCCTTTAACGAACTGCCAGGGAGAGCCTGTAATGTCATGATTCCTGAAACATCCGTGTTCGACGGCCCACCTGGGGAAATCCTTCCACGGGACCAGGTTACACAGGCTCAAGATCGCCCGTAGGCGAAGAGGACTTTCGCCCAGGGTCCCTGTGAGTCCCAAGACTCTGGCTTCTGTAGCCTTGGTCCCAAAAAGAAGATATGCGCTTTGAGTGTCCATTCCTCCGAAGCGATGGATTTCGTCTACAATAATCAAAGTATCCCGTTCTGGTAAACGGTACTCGTAGACCCTTTTGTCGAGGGGGTTAAGGGTTACTATGTTCTTAACCCTACCCGTTCTCAGCATCTCGGGATTCAAACAGAAACCCAGGTGTACGCCCATGGCCTTCGCTGTTTTTGTCCATGACGTTAAAGTGATCTTAGGAGCGATAACCCCCACGTACTTGGACCCCAGTCTCCGGGCTACCTCGAGAGCCATTACCGTCTTTCCTACTCCCACGTCACCCCGTAACAAAGAGAACGGTTTCCCGGAAAGAAATACTTGTAACGCTTCTTTACAAGTTTCTTCTTGATAGGGGTAAAGCTTCATAGACTTACGATCTCCTTTATCGTCAAAATAAGCATACTATAAAATGAAAGAGTACGCAAGAGCATAGTTACTCTTGCGTACTCAAGAGACTTAACCATCTTCGAATAACGAAGAAGTAGTAACATCCGGTCCTGACCCGGTTGAGTGTACATCGGGTACTTTTATATCTTCATACCAGGAGGCTGCTACTTTAGATCCGGGGATGCTTCCGGAACCATTACAAGCTTTGCAAGTTTCGGTATAATTCTCATTGTAACCTGTGCCCATGCACGTAGAACAGTTTTCGTTCTGTTTCCTTAGAACCATGGGACGTACGTCAAGATGTTCCAGCTTCTTTTCGTCTGCCACCATTTCTTTGAAGCGTACCCACGACCCGTTAACAAGAGACGCAGAGGCCTTTTTGTAATCGTTAAACAGAATGGGTGCGTCGTGTAAGTCTGCTACCTCCTTCATGGCCCGAATAGACTCAAGAACCTCTTCATATGACAAGGTATTCAAAAAATGGTCTTGAGCGAACTTCGAAAGAATGCGTTCCACGGTACGACAAACCCTGAATAAGTCGAGAACGAAATCCGATAATAGGTAAGCGGATATCTTACCGATGCCGCCGTGTTTTTCTATAAGTGTTTTAACCAAGTAAGACGACAGCGCCCATACCCAGAACCGGGCTTCGGCTGCCTTTGACCCACCTATCAAGGAAGGACAAGCTGTAGTGTCTTTCTTGATCTGGAACTCTTTTTTCGAACGCAAGCGGATGGCGTTTCCGTAGATGTCGTACATGACGACCGCTTTTCCTAAGTCTTGACGGGCATCCCAATCTTCGGAAGAGTATCCTTCATTGAACGCGGAGCCGAACCAAACGTTTGATTTATAAGGTTTCGGTTCTATGACTCTCGTTTTCCACTCTTCCGGAAATGGGTAATCTTTCCACGGAGTAGTGAGTTCTTCCAACGAGGCAGCTATCCACTCCGAAAGGTCCACGGAGTATTGCAACTTCCTGAAGGTCGCTCTGGCATTAAGGGTAAAATACTCTTTATCCAGATTACCCAGAGTGATGTGCAATCCATTCTGACTTAACTCGTCGTTTTGATCCATTCCACTCTGAAAGGCTCCGGCATTGCAATGATGATGAATCGTTCCTATGGTTCCAAAACCTGCTTTAATAGCGTCGGAGATAAGCTCCTTACGCACATCGCTATCGGCTATTTCTTTCGTAGCCAGACCATGGGACAAGGACTGGGGTAAGACAAGAACCCTCCACGTTTTGGCCTCCCCATTGTAACAGAATCGAGCTTGAGCTTCAGATTTATGGGTACAGTGACTCCAGAGCATAAACGACGATATCGTTTTCCATACATCGAGAGGCATCTTAGTTCCCTTAAATTTGATTATGGAGAACCTGTCTTCTTTCAATTCGGGGAGCTCGATAGGGAGATATCCTTCGTAGGTGCTATTATCGGTTACCAGTTGTACTGGAATCCCGTCTCGTAAGAGGATGCCCGGAGGGTTAAGGGACAACGGAGAGGGGGAGGGAGTGGGAACTATAGCCAGAGAACTATCTGTGTTGTTTACGTTTCTTGTGTTGGGGTAGACAATGGGAGGCAGGGGGATCCCCTCCCCCTCCTCTGCCGTCGCCTGCTTAGTAATTATCATGATACTGGATCTCCATCTAGTTTATACAGGTGTCGGTATAAAAGTATCGCCTATTTTCGATACACGTAACTCTCGGTCTGTATCGCCAACAACGAAACTAACGTTGTCTTCGAAAGGACGGACGATTAGCCCCCTTATCCTATCTGTTACGCCATCGGTTTGGACGTCTACGTCTATCGTCTCGTTAGCGGGGTTGTCTGTGAACAGCGAGCCTAAAGCATCTTCGGTATCCGTGAGCTCGTTGAAGTATTGCTTAAGGAGACCGTTTAAAGTCAAGCTTCTTCCGGAATAAATACGATTAAGCTGTTCCACGATTATTTCCTGGTTTTCAAACGCGGTCTTTCTTGAGTCTACTAGGACAAACGCAAGCCTCCATAGGTTACGATGAATCCACGACATGAAGGCGGATTCTCCCTGAATATTATTGGGCTCCGGTAAGTATTCTTTAGGGACTATCGTTTTCACCGAGAAGTATGGAATTTCCATTTCTACCTCGTCGGGATCCAGTATAGGATATATTTCTTTTAAAAGAAGGCGTTTAATAGCTTTTTCTTCGAGTGTACCGGTCATTTGTCGAAAACGGTTCAGACTTACCTGTATCTCGAAATTTTGGACACCGATAGGTATTAGAGAGGTCTCTAGGGGTACCACATAGTGTGCCGGGAGCGGCAGATCGAGACGACTGGGAGGTTCGAGCCTCCTCGGTATACCTGGATGAGCCCCGTTATCCTGTGCGATAGCCGCTCTTCCTGCTGCGGTTAAGGCGGTCGATACTAGAAGCGACGAGGAGGTCCTGTCCAACAGCGTCTTGTACCCGACGTTCTTATCGATCCACTCCAATGGATCTTTATAGTCCGAAGGAATGGCAATTGCGAACTTAACCATGAGAAGCGTTCTTAATATAATCGAGTTCGGATTTTCGCGTAACGCCCCCCGCAAGGCAACAGGTAAGGCTGTCGAAGACGGAGGTATCGTGTCGGCTTCTCCGGTAACTGACTCTTCGGAAACAGGCCAGGTGAGCCAAATATTTTTAAGCTTTAGCTGTGCGGACGGAACCCCTGCCATAGAGAACGGAACTGGAGTCCACTCGGGATTAACGGCATTGCCATCGCAATACATCCAGGTAGCTTTTACGGTGGGACTAGGGAACATAACGGGCTCTTTCGTGTACCCCCTTGGGATAGCCTTCAGGGCTTGTGATAACGATATACTCATGTCTGATTTACCTGTATCCTTCCCCACGTGTTATTAAGTTTCCAAGGAAGACGGGCTATAGCTTCTTTGTCGTCCGTAACCAAGAACACATGTTTTGTCCATATCTCGTTCAGCCATAACATGTAAGTTGCAGCTTGCATATTGGCTAAACACGTTTGTTCTACGGTCGCAGCGCATCCGTGCCCATCGACAGGCGGATTTCGCATACGATAGACCTCTTCTTGCTCTTGTTGACTAGTGTACTTTCCATACTCGGGATAATAAGTTCTCGGATCCCTGTCGGTGCCCTTCCACTGGGACAAATATACGAACGCTTCAGCGGTCGATACTTCATTCGCTCCAACAATGGCTGTAAGGTTATACGTGTCAGCCAGACGCAGGGCCGTAAGACGCCCGATATAACTATCGGCACAGGAAAAAACTACGTCTTCAGGGCGAAAAGCTACGGTTTCTCTAGACCCTCGTACATAACGAAGGACTTCGGGCTGAAGGGGTATAATGTTACCTTCGTTTACCGTTACTTTATCGAGCCAATGTGTCACTGGGTTTGGGCTGTCGGAAGGCTTGTATAAAAAACAAGGGCTCGCTTGTATGTCAAGAAAACTGGGAGGTCGCTCTTCAGGGACAGGGTTTGCTTTGTTTTCTTGCCGCCCCCGCCAGCGTCTCGTTTCGGGTCGAAAAGGACGGAGTCCTGGGTTCATAAGCGACAAGAGTTTCACGCTTAGCGCATCGCACTTATACATGCCTACCTGATCCCGATCAAACAGGGTTTGTCGATGCAGGTTCTTCTCTTCCACGACATCCGCATCGTGAAGAACGAGGGTCTGGTGGAAAGACGGAGTTCCTGTCAAAGCGTTCTCTTCCGTTTTTCGAAGAAGAGCGGGGAGGAGGTAATTACACACCCCCCCACAACCTATAATGTGAATGTGTTTATTTTCCATGTGGGAGTATCCTTTTGTTCTCTAGCCGACAGTCGGTATAAACCCTCTTTCGTGCATAGCGAGGAGTGTTTTATGGATTGCAAAGGGAAGGTTTTCGACACTGTCTTCTGTCGTAAACAGCCTCCAGTCGGCCTCGGTTGAGTTCGAGGGGTCGAGCTTCTCGGAGGCATCCAAGGGGACCAGGTTGAGCTGTTTTCCCCCGGTGTCGAACCGTATCAATCGCTGTAATTTTTTAAGTCTGGTCCCCGTCATTAGGTGCTCAGTCCATTTGTTCAGGTTCCAAGCTTGGATTACGATGTCGAGAAGCTCCTCCACACTGACGACATGCCGGTTTCCTGTAGAAGCCAACTGTATTTTACGTACGGCGGCGTCCAGGTTTCCTGTACACAACACCCCGGTGGGAAACAAGTTAGGTAAAGGAAGGCGATGCCACAGGGTCTTGCTGTTCGAATGCCAAGCGACTAAGTAAGGGTACGCATGGTTCCTAGACAAAGCTTCTCCAAAAGCTTTGGGGTCAAACCCTCCCATTGTGTCTTGATGCGGTTCGGAAAAGAATGCGCCCACCTCCATCATAAAGAACAGGTTCATGGACTTGGGTGGGACCCACACGAACTTCATGTCGGCGTTTCCAAGCCGTCCCGACACGTCGTTTAGTGGATTCATAACGAAGGAAAAAGCCCCTTCCTTTCGTTCAGCGGAAACTTTAGCAAGGTCGGGTTCGATACTTTCGTTGGATACTACTTCCCAAATCGAATGAAGATCCAGGGCATGAATACGTTTGGCAAATACAACATCCCTGTTTCCGTTTACGAAGAAACAAGTCCCCCGGCTGAGCCCTGGAAGCAGAAAACCAAAGTCTTTAAGGACGATATCTTTCAAAATTGTTACAAAGTCAGACCCAAACAAGGAGAGCAATTGACCTGCGGAGTTAAGGGTAGCTTGCGGACCCAGTCCTATTCGATGGGTGCACTTTGTCGTAACCGAGGAGAGAATGAGTTCAGTAGTGCCTTTTATTTCTTGAATTTCGAAAAGTGTAGTTGACATATTAACAAATCCTTGTTTATTAAAGCTATAAAAAAACAGTTGGAGGAGAGGCTGGGGAGAGGGTACCTCCTCGTTTTTCCTCCAACTGTTATACTTAACTGTTGCCGGTAGGGAAGTCGCTTACACGGCCTTTTCGTTCGCTTTGTTCACCAGAACCACGAAACTGGCGTTGGACACCGTTCCTTGGGACAGGACTGCGCCGTCGACGTGGGCTTCCACGCGACCGGGGTCATACCCGAGAATTGCCGCATAGCAATCGATGACGTCGCCGATGGCGACCGGATCACGACCGAACTGCGCGTTGTTGTCCCGAACGACTTCATTACCTTCTCCGAATTTGACTTTCATGCTGTATCTACCTTTCTTTGTTTCTGTTTACTTCTCCGATACCCTGTATCATGTAAGTACTTCCGGCAGATCAAGTTATCGGTATCCTCAATTTCCTGCCTGCTCCGGAACCATGTTACAGGGACACTCT
>ERZ1292632.4422-Hain-H43-01um-R2-4422-length-10103-cov-5_pt1 | contig 10103 bp, 13 predicted proteins | sample MGYA00564407_ERZ1292632 | MGnify/ENA primary metagenome ERZ1292632 (study PRJEB36523, sample SAMEA6512637) | groundwater metagenome | collected 2019-01-08 | study: AquaDiva: Metagenomics assemblies of 32 groundwater samples | reverse complement strand
TAAGGTCCGTTTTGTTGCCACATCTTTGACAATTTTCCCATAATGTTCAACGTGCGCAGCAGTCGGCACTTGATTTACCAACTCACCCAAGTAACCCACGCCCCCAACTTGGCGCAATGTCCGATGTTTCTTAAGCTTCTCAGCAACTGTTAGCACATCAACAGGAACTCGTTCTTCATAGAGGTCAAGGATTGCGGCAAAAATCTTTGCATGGCGCTCATCGTAGAAGTGATGAGGCGCAAGAAATTCAGCGACCGATATGACCGCATCCTTATCAAGAAGCAACGCCCCCAACACCGAGATTTCCGCTTCTCTGGAATGAGGTGGGATTTTAATTGTTTGGGAACCGTTAGCCACGAAATTATGCCTTTCTTTCTAAAATAATAAGTTCCATCTCCTCAGGAATAGTATCTGGTTTTGCTTGATAGGAGGGCATGTGTTTTGGCGTTGCTCCCAGCGCTTTTACAAACTCATCAACACTCTGCAATTTCTCAAATACTTCGGGTAGCAATCCTGGCACTTGGTAATGCATAGGAATTACCACTTTTGGTTCAATTTGGGCTACTACTTGCGCGGCTGTTTCCGGCCCTATCGTATAAAACCCCCCTACCGGCACTAAAAGTATATGCACGTCTTCAATTTCAGATAATTGCTCCTCAAGTAGTTTATGGCCTAAATCCCCCAGGTGCGCCACACGAATGTTGTCAAGTTCTATGACAAATATAATGTTATTCCCTCTCTCTCGACCGCCAGACACGTCATGCCACGTCTTTACCCCACGTATATTTACGCCTCGCACTTCATATTCTCCAGGGTCTCGGATGACTTTGGGAGGAGCAGCTGTTCCCTGCACGAACTCGACATTATTATGATCCTTATGTTCATGCGATACCGTCACTATATCCGCAGTAACCCCAGGCATCGACAACCCTACCATCTCTTTTGCAAATGGATCCGTTGCCACAGTCACACTCTTCCCTCTCATCCGAAATGATGCATGACCGAGCCATGTAATATCCATAAATAAGGTATCTACCAACTACAGCAAAAGTAGACTACCATAAGAGGTGTTTGCTTGACAAGGGGTGATAGTAACAGCTATCATCTCACTAGCCCTATTTTGTGTGTAGGGCCTTTACCATGCGTAAAGAGGTACTTATTGCGATATTACTGGGAGCTACATTGGGACTTGCAATCGCATTCGGTGTATATAGGGCAAACCTCGCACTCCGATCTACCCCCACTACTACTCAAGCAACACCTGCGCCAGCGTCACTTCCTTCTTCTAGTACACTTACTATCACTATCACTCAACCAGAGGACGAGGCGCTTGTTGATACCGATAGCATCACTGTTGAAGGCAAAACAACGCCTCTCGCAACAGTGGTGATTACTAGTCCCGTTGACGAGGTTGTGACAGTGGCCGATAACAGCGGCGCATTTCGTGCAGAGGCAAAATTGGAACCAGGTGCAAATGCACTTTTGGTAACTTCATTTGGGGAAAATAATACCTCTGTTGAAAAAGAGCTCACCGTAACGTATTCAACGGAGTTTAAATAAGAATAATGAGAAAATCAGGTATTAATTATCAGGTATCAATTATCAGTTTGCTCGTAGGATTATTATTATCCACAGTTTCTCTTGTGTATGCGCAAGACGAGGCAACCCAACCCGGCAAAAGCATCCGGGATAATTTGCGAGAGCGGGTAGAGGAACGGCTCGCGCAGCTTTCCCAAAAACCCCGCGCATTTGTGGGCAAAATTGCCCAAATTACAGACGGTTCTTTAATGCTTACTACAAGAACGGGAACGAAACAAGTAAAAGTTACAGAAGACGCAATAATAATCCAAGTAGGCGCCAAGGGGCAGAAAACCGTTAAACCAAGCGACCTAGCGCTCGAGAATTTTGTGATTGCGATGGGAGTACTTGAGGATAAAGATACCTTGAGTGCTAGTCGGATTTTAATGAGTACCGAAAATCCTCTTGAGTCTCGTCGCCCTGTCTATGGAGTGGTCCAGGAAACAGGAAGCGCAGCGTTGGTGGTAAAACACCCGAAGAAGGATGAAACGTGGACAATAAAGTTCTCTTCCTCAACACGTGTGAGCGCAAGAGTTGATACTAAGATAGAGAAAGTAAATGCGAACATAATTGAAGTTGGCGACCGAGTTATTGCAGTGGGAAGTTTAGTAAGTGGGTCTGTTAATACTATTACCACCAAGCTCATTCATGTTATTCCCGGAAAAGCGGAAGGGTTGCTAAAATCCCCTAGCCCATCACCTACCCCTAGAGCCACCTCCACCCCCAAACCAACCCCAACACCTTAATCTAGTTTTTTCCCTATAAAAACGATATTATTAAAGTGTCATGCAAAAAGCACCGCCGACACCAAAAGGATTTCGGGATATTACACCTACACTTGCTCAAAAAAGGCGCGAGGTTATCGGGAAAATTGTTGAAGTTTTAGAGGACTTTGAATTCGTTCCTATAGAAACGCCAACTATTGAATTTGCAGAAACTTTAAAGGGAAAGTATGGGGAAGAGGAAAAGTTAATATATGAATTCACCGACCGGGGTGGTCGCCGACTTGCACTCCGTTACGATCTCACTGTTCCCCTTGCACGGTATGTTGCAACACACAACCCTCCACTCCCTTTCCGCCGCTACCAAATCGGCCAAGTCTTTCGTGGAGAAAATCCACAACATGGAAGATATCGAGAATTCACCCAAGTTGATTTTGATACGGTTGGGTTAACTGAAGAACGTGACTCCACCATTGAAGAAGATGCAAAAATAATTGCCACTGCATTGAAATCCGTTCAAAATATCGGTTTAAAAAAAGCGAAGATGGCTATAAATGATCGCAGAAATTTCTCTGGCATTCCGATAGAGGTTGTTAGAGCATTTGATAAATTAAAGAAAATTGGAATTGAAGGCGTGAAAGCAGAGATAGGAAAAACTAAATATTCTAAAGACTTTGAGAATTTCAAATACCTTTTTACAACTGGTAAAAAATCAACCCTTACTAGTCTCTTTAAAATCCTCAAAGATAAATACAAGTTAACTGAAGATGGAGATTTCTTCTTTGAATCCACTCTTGCTAGAGGACTTGATTATTATACTGGCGCAATCTTTGAACTAAAACCCAATGACGATCCCGGATCGTTAAGTATTGGAGGCGGAGGCCGTTACGACAGTCTTATTGGAATGTTTTCTAAAAAACAAATTCCTGCGGTTGGATTTTCATTCGGAGTTGATCGTTTAATAGAATCTATCCCCTAAGCTGTCCATGACCAACTCACGACTTACTGCCTACGTAATGCTCCTTGGAACAACCATTATCTGGGGAGTTGCAATTCCAGTTATCAAATTCACCCTCCATGACTTTCCCCCCATCCTCTTTCTCACCTATCGTTTTTTCCTCACGAGCGCAATTTTATTACCTATCCTGGTGCTAACTAACCAACAAGCGTTACCCCGCTCCCGAAACATATGGCTTATAATTCTCATAGGCCTTTTAGGAAGCAGCATTAATTTAGGATTGCTTTTTTGGGGCATTACCTATACCACGGCAATTTCTGCCTCAGTTCTTGGGGCTACCAGCCCTATTCTCATAGTTTTAGCAGGGTCTTTTTTCCTTAAGGAGCACATAACGAATTCAGAGAAAACTGGCCTTATTATTGCCTTTCTAGGATCTCTGGCACTTGCTGTTTCACCTTCGGTAGTCAACCATCAATCCGGTACACTGGGGGGTAATTTTTTAATTATGCTTTCAAATCTTACGTGGGTAGCATACGTAATCTTGAGTAAAATGACATTAAAACAAGCGGTTTCACCCCTTTTCTTGGTTACTTCATCATTTGTCCTTGGATTCTTAAGCCTTTTCCCACTTGCGCTCCTTACAACAGGATCACTCGCAGATCTTGTCAACGAGGTTGTAGAACAACCTTTCATGTCTCATATAGGAGTATGGTATATGGCGCTTTTCTCGGGTGCCCTTGCCTATTTTCTTTATCAAGAAGGGCAACGCAGAATCGAAGCAAGTGAAGCAACTATTTTTTACTATCTTACTCCAATCTTCGGTGTCCCCCTCTCCATTCTTTGGCTTGGGGAAAAAATCACACTTCCATTTATACTTGGTTCACTTATCATTGTTATCGGTGTATTTATTACGGAGTACAAGAGGAGAAAGCGCTAATTGAATCTAAAGCTACTTTCTGATACAATAGTTCTACTGTGAAAACAGCAATCCATCCCCAATGGTATCCTGAAGCACGAGTTAAGTGTGGTAGTTGCGGAACAACGTTTACCGTAGGATCAACGGTCCCTGAAATTCACATTGAAGTGTGCTCCAATTGCCATCCGTTCTTTACTGGCGAGGCAAAGTTTATTGACACTAAAGGTCGCGTTGACCGATTCCGAGAATTGCAAGAAAAGAAAGTTTCACAAATCTTGTCAAAGAAAGAAAAGAGAAAACTCAAAAGGGAAAAGAGAATTAAAGAAGAGCTTGAACGACCGGAAAGCTTGAAAGAACTACGGAAAGTTGCAACGTCAAGCGGTAAAGGGTAACGATGCCCGTCTAGTTAAGAGGTTACGTTAAACGTTACCGCCTCACGATACTAGCCTCGTAACCGTAACCGCCTTCCTATCCTATCATTATGGAAAATCAAACTATTTATCTCGAAACTCGTCCAGCAGCAGGGGGTGATGAAGCCTCCATATGGGCTTCTGATTTACTCCGTATGTACACACGATTTGCAACAAGATGTGGATGGAAAGTAACCCAAGTGGACGACAATGTAATTAAAATCACAGGGGCGGATGTTTCTAGGAAGTTAAAACACGAGTCAGGGGTTCATAGAGTCCAAAGAATTCCGGAAACAGAGCGCAGAGGAAGAATTCATACTTCTACCGCAACCGTTGCGGTCTTACCAGAAATTGCAGAACAAGAAGTAAGAGTTAACCCAAAAGACCTTGATTGGCAATTTTACAGAGCATCGGGACATGGTGGACAAAATGTTCAAAAGGTTTCAACAGCGGTCCGTTTACGACACATTCCTACCGGCATCATCGTCACTGCTCAACAAGAACGCTTCCAGGAACAAAACCGAAAAATTGCTCTCGATTTATTACGCTCAAAACTTTGGGAACGACAAGAAGACGAAAAAATGCGTACCATTGCAGGATATCGATCAGTTATTGGCCGCGGCATGAGAGCCGAAAAAATAAGAACGTATAATTTCCCCCAAAGCAGGATAACAGATCACCGAATTGGAAAATCGTGGGGAAATTTAGAAGATGTAATTGAGGGAAATTTGGAGAAGATTACAACTGCACTTTCTGCTTACACTGGTTGAGGCTGGTTAACTTGGAGTGGTATCCGCTTAGTCATTCTTATCTCATCAATCGTTAGGTTATACTCCTCGTATAAACTTTCATTCGTGCAAAAACCAATAAGCATTCTGCGCATAGAGTGATCCTTACCCCTGGAAGCGCGCAGGGTTAACACCTTCAATACGTGTCTGCTTACATCATCCTTTTTCCAACCGTTCCTAAAAATCACTCTCCAATGCATATAATAACCCCCACCGTTTGTTTCAATTAATTCGCAACTTACTCCTCTATCAGTCTCGCCCAGTTGAATTCCCCAACTTTCCCCCAATCGAAGTGCATGAATTCCGGAAGAAATTAATGGAACCTCCACTCCAAATTTCTTTAATAACGCCTCAGTTTCTTCCTCATTTAAATATTCGATAGTCTGATGAGTTAACCCTTCGCTCTTTTTCATATTAAAAAATTTATTCCCCTGACTCAACAAGGATTGTAGAAACTGTGAGGGTTTGACCATCGCGCCACAATTCAATTCTCACGCTATCCCCAACTTTTCTCTTGTTAATCAAGGAGGCCAAACCGCCAGTCTCTTCTTTTATCGCTTCTCCATCAAGTTTTGTCAAGATATCATTTTCCTCTATTCCTGCTGTCTTGGCAGGGCTTCCCCCAACTACCTCAACAACATACGCGCCTTCGGGAACTTTGTTCAAAATTGCTGCTTCCCCACTTATCATCTGATAACGAACACCTAAAAATGGACGTGAGAAACGACCGGTTTGCTCAAAGTTTTGGATTGAGTCCTTGACAACGTTTATTGGAATAGCAAATCCCACATTTTCCGCCCCAGCAGCCACCGCCACATTAACACCTATAACCTGTCCGGCTGAATTAAGAAGCGGCCCACCACTATTTCCCGGATTGATTGCCGCATCCGTTTGAATAACATTATCCAAACGCTCAACAAATCCTTCAAAAGGCGTACCCGCAGTAATTCCCCGTCCCAGTCCTGATATAACACCGGTTGTAACTGTGTGGCGGAATTCACCAAGTGCGGTACCGATTGCAATTACAAACTGTCCAACTTTAAGGTTACTTGAGTCGCCTAACTCAACAGGCTCGAGGATTGAGGCGGCCGTTGGACTGACTTTAAGAATTGACAAGTCATTGGCCGGGTCCCGATAAATTTTTTCAACAACAAATTCCTTATCATCTTTTGTAATCACCTTATATTGCACACCTGTTTCGGAAACCACATGTTTATTAGTAACAATAAGGCCTTCAACGGAGATAATAAACCCTGTCGCAATATCTTGCTCGCCTCCCTCCTCTCTTACTCCGAGTCCCCCAAAAGGAGAAAACTGAAGAACCCTTCTGCGGGGCGATTCCCGGGAAATGGTAACAACAGACGGAGAAACTCTTTCTGCAACATCAATCACTACCGATTCCTCGGTCAATATTTTTTGCTCTACCTCTCCTGTACGAAGACCCCCACTGCGAGGAAACAGTTTATCAAGAGGTTTTATACCAAAAAGCCTATCCGCAACCGCACCGCCAAGAAGCGATGCCAAAATCACAATACCAACTGCAGCACCGATTAGTAAACGACGAAAATTCATTTATTTATTTCCTCTATTGCTTTTTGCAATTGTTCGTCCTCTTCTGTATCCGCTTTATCTTCTACTTTTATATCCGGTTCAAGACCTTTCTCGTTTACCCAAGTTCCATTAGGGGTTAACCACCGAGCTGTTGTAATATGAAGTCCTGCCCCTCCAAGTAACTCCTGTGCCTCCTGGATTGTTCCTTTTCCAAACGTTGCCTCTCCTATCAGCTTTGCCCCTCTTAAATCGCGCAACGCCCCAGCAACAATTTCACTCGCCGAAGCCGACCCTTTGTTCATCAAAACAATTGTGGGAAAGTTAGTTAAGCGAGCCCTACCTGTTGCCGTAAAGTTTTGTCTATTCCCTTCTGAATTTTCTTGCATAACAATCGTTCCGCTCCTTACAAACTCCGACGCAAAGTATACTGCGCCATTTAAGAAACCTCCGGGATTATTTCTTACATCAAGAATCACGCCTTTTATTCCTGGTTTTTTAAGAATCTCGGATACCTTCGTATCCCACTCCTTATTCGTACTTTCGCCAAAGCGCAGGAGTTTAAGATGAGCAGTGGACTCTCCTTCTCCTACAAATGAAAGCTCGACAGAGGGAACATCAATCTTTGCACGCGTGACGGTAACTTCAAAAGGTTCGGGAACTCCTTCACGGCTTACCGTCAACTTCACTTCCGTCCCCGCGGGACCACGGATGGCATCAACGGCTGTCGGTAAATCAATTCCTACTGTCCCTTTCTCTATTCCTCTCTTTTCATCTTTTATAAACAAAATAAAATCGCCGGCCTTAAGACCCGCAGCCTCGGCGGGTGTCCCTGAAAGGGGTGCAATAACTGCAAGTTGTGTTCCTTTAAATCCAATCTGAATACCCACTCCTTCAAATGAACCGGATAAATCCTCAGTTGTCCTTTTTTGCTCACTTGGCGGTAAAAAGGTAGTGTAAGGATCACCGGCTCCCGCGACCATCCCTTTAATAGCCCCATAAATCAACGCGCGGTTGTCGAGTTTTTCTTTTTCTAGGTAGTCACGATGGAGTCGGTCCCACACATCCCAAAAGAGGGAAAAATTCAGCTCCTGTTTGCCGGGAGGCAGTTCTCTTGAAATAATTACTCTTGGTTTTGAGTCCTGGAAGTTGATAGTCAATCCTGCCTGCCCGAGCCAATATCCGGCACCAAAAAAGACCACCGCACCAACCACAAAAAACAGAACTCGGCGAGCAGTAGAAAGGGTAATCTTCATAGATGGACTCTTTGTGCAAAGGGAAGAAGCGCTAAAAAGCGAGCTCGTTTAATTTCTTTCGTCAGCTGGCGTTGATGCTTTGCACACACCCCTGTTCGTTTCCTTTCAACAATTTTACCCCTATCAGTTAGGAATTTGCCCAATGCGACAGTATCTCCCAAATAGGGGGCTGTGTCGCTATGACAAAATGGACATGGACGTCTCTTTCTCTGAACCATACTTTATCTACTCCTCCACCTCAAAAAGGCATCTCCTCATTTTCAGGTACTTCTTTTGAGACAGATGTATCCTCTGTCTGCTTTTTACCTTTACTCTTCTTGGGTTCTGACTGTTGGTCGGGAGGAGCGGCCAATGAGCCCTCTCCTTCTGCCGCACTCTCTGGCGGCGGCTCCCCGCCAACTTCTGCCGGCACCTCAATTTCTGCTGCAACTCCCCTGCTGTCAAGAATAATCATATCGTGTGCAACAATTTCAGTTATTTGTCGTTGTGCACCATCCTGACCAGTAAAAGAACGGTTTGAGAGCCGCCCCTCAATATACACTCTTCTTCCTTTGGCAAGCAACTGACTGCAGATTTCCGCCAACTTATTCCACGATACAATTCGATGAAAATCCGCCTCTTCTCTCTTTTCGCCACTATCGGTTGTCCACTGTCTATTGGTCGCTATGGAAAAGGTGCATACCGCACTCCCTTGAGGGGTATAGCGCAGTTCCGGATCACGAGTTAGATTGCCAATTAACTGTACCTTATTCAGTGACCGTGTTGCCATATACGAATGCTTAGCTACTCACCTCCCCTTATTTCTTCTTCATTTCTTCTTCGCGCTACTCCTTGTTTTTCGCTTGGTTTCTTTTACTTTCTTTGTCTCCCGTTTTGGTTGTGCCTCTTTTTTCTCCTTCTCCTTGGCTTCACTCTTTTGTTTACTTTCTTGCACTGTTTTTGACGTCTTTTTCGCAACTCTTTTTACCAATAAATGACGCAACACATGCTCCTCTAGGCGTAACTGTTGAGAAAACTGAGAAGAGTATTCGGGGGAAAGCGTGAGCTTTACCACAAAAAAAGAAGCGGCATTCTGTTTTTTAATCGGATACGTAAGGTCCTTTGTGCCCCACTCCACCACCTCATCGACTGCACCCTGAAAACCACCGATAAGTTTTTTTACGTTCTCAAGGACGCCATCGCCCTGTTCATTTAGCGTCAAAATAACCAACTCGTACTGTTGCATACTCTTGCAAGTATAGCAAATTCAATTTTCAATTATCAATTGCCAATTTTAAATTCTATCACATCCCCATCTCGAACCACATACTCTTTTCCTTCAGACCGTAATTTTCCTTGCTCTCGAGTTTTACTCCAGCCACCAACACGAACTAACTCGTCAAAGTGAATCACTTCAGCTTTAATGAAATGTTTCTCAAAATCGGAGTGAATAACTCCTGCAGCTTGGGGAGCTTTTGTGCTTTTTTTAATCGTCCATGCACGAACTTCCTTGGGGCCTGCCGTTAGAAAAGAAATAAGCCCCAAAATTTGATACGCCTTCTTAATTAGTCGCTCAAGACCGGTTTGCTCAAGTCCGACTGACGCAAGATACTCTTTCCTCTCATCCTCTGATAAATCCGCCAAATCTTCCTCCAGCTTTGCACATATAACCAATTCATCTTCGCCCTGGACATTTTCTTCACGATCGTGAACTTTTTGTCCATACTCTTCTTCGCTCACATTGTACACAAATAAAACTGGCTTAATTGATAAAAGAGGCAATTTTTCAAACCAAATTTTCAATCGTTCGTCTGAGGGCTCATATGTCATAACCGATTCACCTCTCTCAAGACTTTCTTTCGCTTTACCCAAAATTTCTAATTTTTGCTTCTCTATAGGGTCTCGGGCTGCTTTTGCTTCTTTTTCTTGCGCGTTTATCAACTTCTCA
>ERZ1292632.1455-Hain-H43-01um-R2-1455-length-22792-cov-26_pt3 | contig 10115 bp, 9 predicted proteins | sample MGYA00564407_ERZ1292632 | MGnify/ENA primary metagenome ERZ1292632 (study PRJEB36523, sample SAMEA6512637) | groundwater metagenome | collected 2019-01-08 | study: AquaDiva: Metagenomics assemblies of 32 groundwater samples | reverse complement strand
CGGCTTTTTCACTTGAGTGAAAAAGCCGTACTTTGCCTGCCTGGCGGGCAGGCAATTTTATCGGGTCGAGGGGTTGACCCGATGGATTTTTTGGTTAAAATAGGATAGACTGAAATATAATGTTATGGAAATTATAAAAGATAAAATCTCAATACAAGAATTGAAAGAAATGGCTGAAAAGATGTTTGGAAGCCTGGTAAAGGCAATGGTTGATGTGGACAAAGAAATTATGGCGGTTGACGCTCCAATGCACGCCGATTTGCTGGAATTCTTAATTGAAAAAGAAAACTCAGAGCCTAAAAATTTATGGGGAATAAATTTATATCCAGAAAAAACAGATGAAGATTTTATTGAGTTTGATTCTATTATGAATTTAAAGCCAGATTTAGAAAACAGAACCAGGGGGGTTGAAGACGAAAATATAAGGAAAAAAATAATTGAAATCGTAAAAAAGCATGTTTTTTCATAAAGATTTAACAAAAGAAAAGTGGTTTAGCCTCGATTTTTTTATGCAAATGGCAAACATTGGGGCCGAAATAGGCAGGGCAATAAATTGGAGCAAAAAGGATAAAAACTTAAGCCAGTCAGCTTTTTATAGGGGGCTTGAATTATTAGACCTGACAATTGAAGATAAAAAGAATAAAAATAAACTGAAAGAGCTTTGTCGTTTGCGCGAAATTATTGCCGATTATTTTTGTTTTGACAACATTTATAAATCAACAGACGCAGGATTAAATAATTATTTTTATTCGTTTGGCTACGCCGCTTCATTAAAACATTATGCCTAAAAATCCAAAAGAGACAATTATAATTTCGCTGGGGGGAAGTTTGGTGGCGCCTGCCCGCAATGGCTTCGCCATAGGCGATGCAGGCGGGCCGGGGGAGATTGATTTAGGATTTTTGAAGAATTTTAAGCATTCTTTGCAAAAATATTTAGGAGCTAAGAAATTTTTTATTATTGTGGGCGGCGGAAGAACAGCCCGGGTTTACCAGAATGCGCTTTTAGAATTTGGGGCAAACAATACAAATAGAGACTGGATAGGAATTAATATTTCAAGGTTAAATGCAGAAGTTATAAAACAGTTGTTTGGCAAATTAACGTATTCAGAAATTATTGAAGACCCTACAAAAAAAGTAACTAATAAAAAAGATATTTTGGTTGCGGGCGGATGGAAGCCCGGCTGGTCAACAGATTATGTTTCGGTTTTAATTGCAAAAACCTATGGAGTGGACACAATAATCAATTTAACAAATATTGATTATGTTTATGATAAAGACCCAAAACAATTTCCGGATGCTAAGCCAATTAAAGAAATAAACTGGAAAGATTTTAGAAAAATTGTGGGCGACAAATGGACCCCGGGCTTGTCTATGCCTTTTGACTCGCGGGCAACAAAATTGGCGGCAAGATTAAAGTTGAAAGTTATAATGATAAACGGAAAAAATTTAGAGCGCCTTGAAGATTTTTTAAACAATAAGCCGTTTGTTGGCACCACTATACAATGAAAGAAGAAATTAAAAATTTAATAAAAAAAGCATCTGGCATAGATAATTTTTCAGTTGAAATTTCAAGCGATAAAAATTATGGAGACTACTCAGCAAATGTTGCCCTGGTTTTAGCTAAAAAAACCGGAGAAAATCCAAAAGAAGTTGCTGAAGATATAAAGGCAAGAATAAAAGATGATTTGTTTAAAAAGGTGGAAGTTGCAGGGCCGGGTTTTATTAATTTTTTTATTTCAGAAGCTTATTTTAAAAAACAATTAAAAGCTATTTTAAAAGAAAAGAATAAATTTGGCAGTTTAAAAATTGGGAAAGGGCAAAAAGTAAATGTTGAGTTTGTTTCAGCCAATCCCACCGGGCCTTTAACTTTAGGGAACGGCAGGGGAGGTTTTGGAGGAGATGTTTTGGCGAATATTTTAGAAAAAGCGGGGTATAAAGTAACGAGAGAATATTATATTAATGACACCGGCGCGCAAATTAAAAAATTGGGCCATTCTGTAATTGGCGGCGCCGAGGCCGTTTACAAAGGAGAATATATTGTTGAGTTAAAAAATAAAGTAAAAGGTAACGACCCAGAAAAAGTGGGAGAAGCTGCGGCAAAGATTATTTTAGAAAAAATGATAAAGCCGTCTTTAAAAAAAATGGGTATAAAATTTGATGTTTGGTTTTCTGAAAAAGATTTATATAAAAAAGGAGAGGTTGATAAAGCAATAGCCGAACTTTCTAAAAAGGGTTTTACCTATGAAAGCGAGGGGGCTGTCTGGTTCAAATCAAAAGATATCGGCGACGATAAAGACAGGGTTTTAATAAGAGCCGATGGCATAAAAACATATTTTGCTTCAGATATTGCTTATTTAAAAAATAAATTTAAAAGAGGGTTTGGAAAACTCGTTATGTTTTTAGGGGCTGACCATTATGGCTATGTTCCAAGGTTAAAAGCCGCCTCTTCTGCATTTGGTTTTAAAGGGGAAAGCATTGACGCCATTGTCATGCAGTTGGTCCGACTTTTTGAAAAAGGAAAAGAAGTGCGCATGTCAAAAAGAACCGGAATTTATGTGACAATAGACGAGTTAATTGACGAGGTTAGTTTGGATGTTGCCAGATTTTTCTTTTTAACGATAAGCCCAAATACCCATATGAATTTTAATTTGGATTTAGCTAAAGAAAAATCAGAAAAAAATCCAGTTTTTAAAGTTCAATATGCATATGCCCGGATTTGCTCAATTCTTAAAAAGGCCGGAAAATTAAGCATTCAAAACCCCAATTTTAAATTATTGGCAGAACATAGCGAGCTGGAACTAATTAAAGAATTGGCAAGGTTGCCGGAAATTATTGAAGATGCTGCAAAAGATTATCAAATACAAAGACTACCTCAATATGCAATGAATTTAGCGGATGTTTTTCATAAATTTTACGAAAACTGCAGAGTTATTTCAGATGATAAAAAATTAACAAACTCTCGACTGGCTTTGGTTATTGCCGTAAAAATTGTTTTGAAAAATACTTTAGACTTAATGGGAGTATCAGCTCCAGAAAAAATGTAATCATGGAATTAAAAAACAAATATTTTTTATTGAGGCATGGGCAAACTATTTACCAGAAAGAAGGTAGAAAAATTAATTATGAGGCAGACTCGCCATTTAAATTAGAAATTACAAAAGAGGGAAAGGAAATGATAAAAAAATCTACAGAAATTCTGAAAAAAACCTGTGCTGAGCAAGGCCAAAGCATAGATTTAATTTTTGCTTCGCCTTTTTTGCGGGCTAAGCAGTCAGCAGAAATTGTATCCAAAGTTTTGGGCATTAAAAAAATTAATTACGATGAGTGCCTGGGCGATATAAATTTAGGAGAATTTATGGGCAAGCCGATGGAAGAATCGTCAAAATTTTATTTGGAAGGTAAAAATAAGTTTGAAAACAGGCCAAAAGGAGGCGAAAGCTGGGCGGATATTTTAAAAAGAACAAAAAGTTTTTTAGATGATGTTGAAAAAAAATATCAAGGTAAAAATATTTTAGTTATCAGCCATGCCGATCCAATTTGGCTTATGGCGGGCGTGTTGAAAGGTTTTGTAAAAGACGAGCAGTTTTTAAACAGCAGAAGGTCTGAAGATAAAAAAGACCTTTATCCCAAAGTGGGAGAACTGATTAAAATATAATTTTATATCGCTACGCTAAATTTATGGCATATAATTTTCCGGAGAATGAGAATAAAATTTTAAAGTTTTGGGAAGATAATAAAATTTTTGAGAAGCTGAGAAAAAAAAATGAGGGCAAAAAGCGCTGGTCTTTTTTAGACGGCCCAATTACGGCAAACAATCCAATGGGGGTGCATCATGCGTGGGGAAGAACTTACAAAGATTTATTTCAAAGGTATAAAGCAATGCAGGGATTTGATGAAAGATACCAGAATGGCTTTGACTGCCAGGGGCTTTGGGTTGAAGTTGAAGTTGAAAAAGAGCTGGGTTTTAAAAATAAAAAAGATATTGAGGCATATGGAGTTGATAAATTTGTTGAAAAGTGCAAAGAACGGGTTAAAAAATATTCGGCAATTCAAACTGCGCAGTCAATAAGATTGGGCCAATGGATGGATTGGGAAAACAGCTATTATACAATGTCTGACGAGAATAATTATGCAATTTGGCATTTCTTAAAAAAATGTTGGGAAGATGGATATTTATACAAAGGCAGGGATTCTGTTCCGTGGTGCCCGAGATGTGGGACAGCAATTTCTCAGCACGAAATTTTAACAGAAGAATATAAAGAAACAATCCACAAGGCAATATATTTCAAACTGCCCATTACTGTTGGTAAATTAAAAGGCAAAAAGTTTTTGGTCTGGACAACAACTCCCTGGACCATTCCCGCAAACGTGGCTTTGGTTGTAAATCCTGAGTTTGAATATGGAATTTATAAAAAACGATCCATTGGCGGCGGGCGCCCCGAAGAGCTAATTTTATTAAAAAGTTTAGCGAAAAAAATATTAGGCAAAGATTTTATTTTAGCCCAGAAAATAAAAGGAAAAGACCTGAAAGGAATAAAATATGAAGGCCCGTTTGATAATTTGCCAAGAGTAAAAAAAATAGCAGAAGAAAAGCCAAAAACTTTTCACACAGTTGTTTTGGATAAAGATTTAGTGACAGAAGTTGAGGGGACCGGAATTGTGCACTGCGCCCCGGGAGCCGGTGAAGAAGACTTTAAAATTGGCCAGAAAGAAAGTTTGGCGGTTATTGATGTTATTGACGAAACGGCAGTTTATTTAGATGGCATGGAAGAATTTTCTGGCAAGAACGCAAAGCAAAACCCGGAAATAATTTTCGATTATTTGAAAACATACAAAAACGGAGACTTCTTTTTTAAAGAAGAAGATTATACCCACCGCTACCCAACTTGCTGGAGGTGCAAAACAGAATTGGTTTGGAGAGTTGTTGATGAATGGTATATTTCCATGGATAGAATTAGAAAGAACCTGCAGAGAATCACAAAAAAAATAAATTGGATTCCCTCTTTTGGAAAAGAGCGTGAGCTTGATTGGCTAAAAAATATGCATGACTGGCTAATTTCTAAAAAAAGGTATTGGGGCCTGGCTTTGCCAATTTTTGAATGCGAATGCGGAAATTTTGAAGTTATTGGATCTAAAGAAGAATTAAAAAAGCGGGCGGTTGAAGGCTGGGACAGTTTTAATGAAAATTCCCCGCACAGGCCGTGGGTGGATAATGTAAAAATAAGATGCAAGAAATGCAAAAAAACAGTTTCAAGAATTAAAGATGTCGGTAATCCCTGGCTGGATGCGGGAATAGTGCCATTTTCAACAATAAAATATTTTGAAGATAAAAATTATTGGAAAAAATGGTTTCCGTTGGAATTAGTTTGCGAGTCTTTCCCCGGTCAGTTTAAAAATTGGTTTTACTCTTTGTTGGTAATGTCGGCTGTTTTAGAAAATTCAGCGCCCATGAAAACTATTTTTGGTTTTGCATCTGTAAAAGATGAAAGAGGAGAAGATATGCACAAATCTAAAGGAAACGCAATTTGGCTTGATGAGGCGGCAGAAAAAGTTGGAGCAGACCCGATGCGCTGGCTTTATTTAAGGCAAAATCCAGCAGACAATCTTTTATTCGGTTATAAAACGGTTGAGGAGATAAAAAGAAAACTATTAACGCTTTTGAATGTTTATACTTTTTTAAATACTTATGTAGACAAAAAAGATTTTCCTAAAACAGATATTGCAAAGCCGAAAAATATTTTGGATAAATGGATTTTATCAAAAATTGACCATTTAATTGTAACCTCAAAATTTAATCTTGATAAATATGACGCAGCAAAAACGGTCTTGGCGATTGAAGACTTTTTTATTAATGATTTGTCGCTCTGGTATGTGAGAAGGTCAAGAAAAAGATTCCATGAAACCAGTTCGGACAGAAACGAAGCAATTGCTGTTCTTTATTATGTTTTGTTGAATTTAACAAAGATGGTCGCTCCAATAATGCCATTTTTTGCCGAAGAAATGTATCTGAATTTGAGAAACAGCGAAATGTCCGAATCGGTGCATCTTTGCGAATGGCCGGAAATAAAAGGAGAAGGCCACACAGATTTGGAATTAGAAGAAAAAATGGATGAAGTAAGAACTATTGTGAATTCGGCGTTAGCTGAAAGATCGGCAAAGGCAATAAAAATAAGGCAGCCCCTTGCTTCGCTCAAAATTCGAAGCGCGAAATCCGAAATCCTAAATTACGAAGAGTTGTTGGAATTGATAAAAGAAGAAGTTAACGTAAAAGAAATTATTTTTGACGCAAAAATTGAAAATAAAGTTGAATTAGACACAAATATTACAGAAAAATTAAAAGAAGAGGGAACGGTTAGAGACATAATCAGGCAGGTTCAGGAAAAAAGAAAAGAGATGGGGCTGGTTCCTCAGGATAAAATTTCAGTTCAATTTTTAGTTCCAAAAAAAGAAAAATTAATAATAGAAAAAAATAGAAGCCTTTTGTTAAAAGAATTCAGGGCAACGGAAATTTTTACAGAAGAGCGCGACGGGGGAATCGAAATAAAAATTAAGAAGGTATGAACGAAAATATATTATTTTTTTTGATTGTTTTTTTGATTGCCATTGTTGTCTTAGCAATTTTGATTTTTATTATTATTTCTGTTTTCAGGCTGATAAAAAATTTAATAAAGAAAATATTTCAAAAGGATGACGATTTAAGATACGTAGAAAATATTGAAGTCGCAGTTCCGGAGCTGGAAGAAAGTAAAGAAGAGCGCCAAAAAATTGCTGAAAAGCAACAGAAATTTGGAAAGACATCTATGGCCGGATCAAAGCTGCAGTATTATAATAATCCGGCGTCGCCGGAAAATGAAAAAAGGACAGAAGAAGATCAAAAGCAGGCTTTTGACGAGAAAGAAGAAAAAGATATCGAAGAAGGCTTAAGCGCCCTCAAAAAATCAGGTAAGAAAAACGATGATGAAGGAGAAACTTTTTTTTCTAAGATAAAAATACCGCGGGCAAAAAGAGTTGTAGGAGGAGATGCAATAAAAAGCGCGAGAACTGGCGCAGAAGAGCAAGCCAATTTAGAAAGAATCGAAAAACCAGACGCCGGCAGAGAAAAATTAACAGATAATAAATCAGAAATATTAAGGGGCGCAGAAATAACAATACCTAAAACAGCGGAGGCGGGGCAAGCATATGAAAATAAAGCGCCGGATTTAGGCCGGGAAAAAGTATTTTCAGAAGTTAATAAAATTGGAAAAACAGAACCCAAGATTGCCGGAGATAATTCAATATTTGGTGGAAAATCTGAAGTATCCAGAATAGAATTAAGGCAAAAACTGAGAAGGGATCCTAAAGTCTGGATGGCAGAAAGGCAAGCCGGTTTGAACTTAAATCCAATAGAGAGGGCAAAATTAGAAAAGGAGGTTTTTTCTCAAGCCCTTGGCAGAAATATTTCCAAGACAGATTTAAAATGGGGGATTAAAAAGTTAAACCAAAAAATGTTTGGTACAAAAAATTTGGCTGAAAAAGGGAAAATCAGGAAAGAAATTAAATTTTTTAAAAAAATAGGAGGAATTAAATGACAACTTATTATAGGACAAAAGGCTTTGTTTTTAAAAAAAATGACAGATCTGAAGCAGATAGAATTTTTACAATTTTTACCGAGGATTTTGGCAAGATAGAAATACGCGCCCGCGCAATAAGAAAAATTACTTCAAAATTAAGAGGTGGCATAGACAAGTTTTGTTTATCAGAAGTTGAATTTATCCAGGGCAAAAATCATAAAACGCTTACCGACGCGGTTACGGTAGAGAGGTTCAACTGCATTGCGCAAAATATTGAAAAATTAATAATTTCTAATAAAATTGCAGAGGTTCTAGATAATTTTATCAAAGGACAGGAAAAAGATGAAAAGCTTTGGAATTTAATATTAGGCATATTTGAAAAATTAAATAGCCAGCAATCAGCTCCCATCCGCCACCAGCTGTTGTATTACTATTTTTTTTGGAATTTTTTTTCAGAACTAGGCTATATGCCAGAAATTCAAAAATGCGCCAAATGCCACGAAAAATTAGATCCTTGCGGCCTTTATTTTTCTAATGTAGATGGCGGAGTCATTTGCGATAATTGTGCAGGAAAAAAAACCGAAGGTCCTGAGCCGTGCCGAAGGATAAATTCAGATATAGTCAAAATATTACGGTTGATTCTAAAAAAAGATTGGCAAGTTTTAAGCAGATTAAAAATTGAATCGTTTTCGCAAAATTTATTGGGGCAGATATCAGATAACTATCATTTGTATATGTTATCTAACAATTCATTTTCATAGTATAATCATTAAATACATAAAATAATTTTTTAAAAATTAAAACATGTCAAAAAAAATAATTTTTTGGGTATTGCTGATAGTAGCCATTGCCGGAGTTGTTGCTTTTTGGTTTTATAGGGAAGGCGTATTTTCAAAAGAGATTTTAAGGCTTGAAATTTTAGGCCCGGATACAGCTAATGTGGGAGATGAAATTGAGTACACCGTTAAATATAAAAATAATGGAAATTTTGTTTTAGAGCAGCCAAAACTTATTTTTGAACTTCCGGAAAATTCTTTGATAGAGGATGGAAAAATAATGATCACCCAAGACTTGAAAGATATTTATCCGGGAGATGAGGAGTTTGTAAAATTTAAAGCCAGGCTCTTGGGCAAAGAAAAAGATTTGAAGGTGGCAAAAGCCTCTCTTTCTTACATTCCCAAAAATATTACCGCGCGCTACGAATCAGACACAACTTTTACCACAAAAATTGATTCGGTTTCTGTAACTTTAGATTTTGATTTGCCGTCAAAAGCAGAAAAAGGCAAAGAAATGAAATATTCGGTTAATTATTTTTCCAACATAGATTATCCGATGGAAAATTTAAGCATAAAAATTGATCCTGTAAATGGCTTTAATTTTGAAAGTTCAGATCCCTCTTCTTTAGACAATTCAGAGTGGAAACTTAAAACTCTGAATAAGGCTCAGGGAGGCAGAATTAATATTACCGGAAAAATTACAGCTGACCCGGGTTCGCATTTAAATTTTTCAGCAAAACTTGGCATGAGAATAGCAGGAAGTTTTATTGAGATAAAAGAAACAAAAACAGATGTTGAAGTTATTGAGCCTTTACTTTTTATTTCCCAGCAAATAAACGGCTCTGCAAACTATGTGGCTTCGCCCGGAGAACTGCTGCATTACGAAATATTTTTTAGAAACATAGGTTCTACGGCATTTGATAATTTATTTATGGTAGTGAACCTTAATGGCCCGGCCTTTGATACTTCTACTATTCAAGCTGAAGACGGCCAGGCTCAACCCAATAATAATTTGATTGTCTGGGATTGGAAACAAGTTCAGGGATTAAAACATTTAGACGTTCAGCAGGAGGAAAGCGTCAAATTTAATGTAAAATTAAAAGACAGCTGGCCGCTTTCCGATTCTGAAAAAAATAATATAGTTGTAAAAAATAGCGTAAATATTTCACAGATTACTCAAGATTTTGATACAAAAGTTAATTCAAATTTAGGAATTTCCCAAAAAGGATATTACCAAAATTCGGTCATTTCAAATTCCGGCCCAATACCGCCAATAGCCGGCAAAGCCACCACATATACTATTACATGGACAATTAATAATTATTTTAATGATCTGAAAAATGTTAAGGTGAAGGCAAATCTCGCGCAAAACGTTGCGCTAACCGGATTAATTTCTCCGGAAAGCGAGTTTTCTAATTTTTCTTTTGACAATTCCAGCCGTGAAATTGTCTGGTCAGCCGGAGATGTTGCAGCCTCTGCTGGCAATTCAAAGTCTATATCTTTTCAAATCTCTTTAACCCCTGCCAATAACCAGAAAAACTTTATTGTTGATATTATCAGCGGGGCGGTTATTTCTGGCGAAGACCAGGCAACGGGAACTACAATAACTGCCAAAAGTTCGGCTATAAACACAAGCATGCCTGACGACCCGACCATTTCGGGCCGCGGCATGGTGCAGTAGAAATATTAATATACATCCTATGAAAAAAGAAAATAATTTAATGGAAAAAATAGTATCTTTGTGCAAAAGAAGGGGATTTGTTTTTCCCGGGTCAGAAATTTACGGCGG
>ERZ1292632.4416-Hain-H43-01um-R2-4416-length-10117-cov-6_pt1 | contig 10117 bp, 13 predicted proteins | sample MGYA00564407_ERZ1292632 | MGnify/ENA primary metagenome ERZ1292632 (study PRJEB36523, sample SAMEA6512637) | groundwater metagenome | collected 2019-01-08 | study: AquaDiva: Metagenomics assemblies of 32 groundwater samples | reverse complement strand
TTCCGAAGACCATTATGACCGTGGGGGACATTGGTGCATATATTGAATCGGGGAGAAGGGAGGAGCTGATTATGCTGCAGGAAGGAAAAGCACCTTGATTGTAGAGGATATGAGCTTATATGCTTGAATATCTATCTCCCTGGATACAAACTACTAATCGTTGTAACCTGGCATGTCCTTATTGCTATATAAATAAGGATAAAATGGATATGTCAGTTTCAACTTATGAGCAGATATTTAATAAGTTAAGTCTTTCTATTGAAAAACATCAAGTTAAAATGGTATGTCCCCGTTTAGCTGGGGGTGAACCTTTACTGGTTTTTGAAGTATGGAAAGAACCTGTGAAACATTTCAAACAACGCTTAAAGGAGTGCTCTCTGGTAGAGGTAATTACAAATTTGACTCTGATTCCTGAAGGATTATTAGAATTTATTGCGGATGGCTATATTTTGCTCAATGTGTCCCTTGATGGTATAGAACATTCCAAGCCATATAAAAACGGGTTATCCTCTGCTGAGGTTGTCCTGCAAAATATCAGAACATTATCCGAGGTGCAACCTGAATTCTTTGTTATGACTACTCTCTCCGCTACGACTTGGGAAGGTTTAACAAAACTGGCTGAATATATCGGAGTTCATAAGTTTCGTTGGCACATAACTCTTGACAGGTTTTATAATGGGAACCCTCCATATTGGCGATTGCTTAATACGCTAAAAGAAGTTATATTAGTTCTTAAAGAGGCTGATTACCCATTGGGGAAACTACAATTTAACTTTTGTGGGATAGAACCTAATGGCGGTTGCCATATGGGGAAGGAATTATTTGCTATATATACCGATGGGACTATCTTTCCTTGTCATACACTATTTCACACAAAACCCTCCGGGAGTGTGTGGGAATCAAGGGATTTGATTGACTTTCTCGCAGTTGATGCAAAACGAGTATTAAGTAAAGATTGTCAATCGTGTTCTCTTATGGAAGTTTGTTGCGGGGATTGTCCCCTTTATAGTGAAACTGCGAAACAATATGGTTTTTGCCAATTAGCTAAAGGATTTCTCCTAACTCTGGTTGAAAATACGCTTGAAAAATATAAGGAGGTGTTAAATGCCAAGTGATTGTGCGAGTCAATGCAGTGAAAGGATTTATGTTCGGCCAACAAAGGAGGAGGCAAAGACGATTGCAAAAGGATTAGTCAATGATTTGCAAAAACTTCTTAGTGAAATACCTGAACTTGAAAAGCGTAAAAGTAAATTAGAGAGCGAAATAGCGCGATTAGAGAGCTTAAAGGGAAGAATCAAAGAAGAACTTATGTCTGAATAAAAATGATAGAATGGCAAGACCAGAACAAATATAACAGCTTCAACAGTTATAAAGGCTTGACTTATTATGAGCATTATACCCAGATTTTAGGTTGGTTGGAGGGGCGAAATCCATTGCTCCCACCTATTGAGGCATCCCTTGACCCTATTTCAGGCTGTAACCAGCGATGCTATTACTGCAACAGCCAGCGTTATTTGAAAGGACACTACTTTGGGCCTCGGCGTTGGGGCAGAGATTATCTTGAGGATATTTTGATTGACCTGGCTCTTTGGGTAGTGAAAGGATTCTGCTGGGGGGGTGGGGGTGAGGCCTTACTTAATCCTCGCCTTCCTGGAATGACAAAGTTTGGAGTGGATTTAGGGATGGAATGTGCCATCATCACTAATGGAGTAGCCTTCACCGATGAATTGATAGAAGAATTGCTCCTTTGCCGGTGGATTGGCATTTCCCTGGATAGTGCTGACCCAGAAGTTTACAAAAAAGTGCGAGGAACTGACGATTGCCTAAAGGTTTTGGAGAATGTAAGAAAGCTAACAGCTAAAAGAACCAAAACTGATATAGCTATCAAGGTTCTTGTGCTTCCAGAGACGATAGATGCTATCCTTTATACTTGTCAGGTAGCCCATGATTTGGGAGTTCAGGACTTTCATGTGCGACCTGTGGATTTTGAGAGAAAAGATTATCCTTTAGCTCAAAGGCTTAACTTAGATATGCCCAAAATCCAGGCTATCTTTGAGGCTTGCCATAAATTAGAAACCTCTACCTTTCATGTTTACACGGTAACACATAAATACGATGGAGAATTTCATGTTAAGCATGACTTCAAGAGATGCTTGGCTTCTCCCTTGGTTACTCAAATTTGCACTGATAAGAAAAGATATATTTGTGTTGACCATCGGCTAGAATCCCGCTTTGAGATTAAGGATTGGGGAAGTGAAGAGCATCGGGAATTGCTCTTAGGAATAGACCCTGTAAAAGAATGCAGTCGTTGCACATGGAGCGAATATAATAGGCAGATGGAAGAAGTAGTTCTCCGAGACGGAATGTGTCGCAATTTCCCTTAATTGCCCCCAAAGTCTGGGGCAGAGAAATTTGGCTGGTGAATGAGGGGGAATATTGCTGTAAACTGCTAGAGGTTAGGAAGGGTGCTTCAGGTTCTTTACATTATCATATCACTAAAAAGGAGACTTTCCTGATTGCCATTGGCAAGATTAGGTTGGAATATGACGGTAGCACGATGACACTTAAGGCAGGGCCGAAGGTAGTCACCATTTTGCCTGGGAAACCTCACCGGTTCAAGGCATTAAAGAATTCTGCTATTCTGGAAATCTCAACGCATCATAAGGATAGCGATGTAATCCGAATGGAGGCATCAAAGGCATGATTATTTCAAGAACACCCCTTCGGATTAGCTTCCTGGGCGGGGGCACAGATTATCCTCAATGGTATATGGAACATGAGGGAGCTATCTTGGGCACCACCATTGACAAATATTGCTATGTGATGCTTCATGATGGCAAATCTTGGAAAACCTTTGACTTGCCCACCAAAGCGGGATTAGGCTCCAGTTCTGCTTATACAGTGGGGCTTCTGAGAGTTTGCACTGAGTTGTCTAAGGAAACCATCTCAAGGGTAGCTACTGTCTGGGAGCAGGATAAGATGGGAGGGAACATAGGTTCGCAAGACCAATATCTCTGTTCAATGGGAGGTTTCCACCTTCTAAAGTTTAGTGAACATGGTATTTGGGATACCCTTTTAACTCCTGATTTAGTAAAACCTTTGCAGGATTTTCTTCTACTCTTTGATTCCCGCCAATACCGCCTTGCAGGGAATGTAGTTGCCCATCAACTTGCTGAGATGAAAAAACACAAAAAGCATTTAACTCGTCTAGCGGAAATGGTAAATGAAGGCTTCCTGTGTTTGAGAAAATCGGATTATGTTGGGTTTGGCGAATTGCTCAGGGATTCTTGGTTTTTAAAAAGACAACTTTCAAAGTTTGTCTCAACTCCAGAGATAGATTCCATCTTTGAAACTGCCACAAAGGCTGGGGCCGTAGGTGGGAAACTCCTAGGAGGAGGGGGGGGAGGGTTCATAATCCTTTTTGTTGTTCCCGAAAAACAGGAACAGGTCAAAAAAGCCTTGGAGGAATTAGACCCTGTGCCTTTTAGGTTTGAAACGCAAGGGACTAAGGTGATTTATCATGACTGATTTGGTGCTCGTCAATCCGAACTGTCTTACCCCCGCTCCCTTTTCAGCAATAGAACCTCCCCTTTGGCTTGGACTAATAGCTGGCTATCAGATGGTTAGGAAAAGTGTAGAAATTGTGGATGCCGAAGCTGAAGGATTGACAACAACAGAGACTATCCTGAGAGTTAATGGCCTTCATCCTAAAGAAATAATAATTGTGGTTATGGGTGCTAATCCTTCTGTGTCATCCACTCCCAAAATGCCTGTGGTTGAGGAATTACTAAAATACCTTGATGCCAAACTTACAGGATTGCATCCTATTGCTACAAAATATCCAAATACTGTAATTGAGCCATTCCCATTTTCCCAAGCTCCAAGACATCCGCACCAATTTCCAGACCCACCATTTAAGAGTGAGCTTCCATCTGTTCCTTGGTGGCTCCTTCCAATGGCTAGATACCGAGCCCATAACTGGCATTGCCTGGATGATTTATCTCGCCGAACCCCCTACGGTGTTCTTTATACTTCCCTGAATTGCCCCTTTAATTGTAGTTATTGTAATGTTCATTCTCTTTATGGGGATAGGCAAATCAGACATCGGGCTTACAATGATATTTACGCAGAACTCCATTATTTTGCCAGCAATGGCATTAGAAACATCAAGGTTTGGGATGAATTGTTTTGCCTTGAGGAAACGAAAGTGCTGAATATCTGTGATTATATAATTCGCATGGGATTTGATTTCAATATTTGGGCTTATGCCCGGGTGGACACTGTTACCGAGAAGATGCTGGTGAAGATGAAAAAAGCGGGGTTTAACTGGCTTGCTTATGGATTTGAATCTGCTGGAGAGGGAGTGAGAAATAGGGCGAGGAAGCGTGTAGCAGACTCAGTGGTAAAGCGGGCGATTGAAATGACACGGGATGCGAGCATAAACATTATAGCCAATTTCATGTTCGGTTTGCCTGGGGAAACTGAGGATGATAGAAACGCAAGTCTTTCTCTGGCAATTCGGGAAAACTTTGAGTATGTGAATTTTTCAGTAGCCCTACCTTACCCAGGCTCAGACTGGTATAACTCCCTAGAGGAGAAGCCCACCGATTGGTCGTCTTTTAGCCAATTTTCGCCTAATATCTGTGCTGACCCCAAAGTTGTGAGTTTCCGAGATAATGCTTTTCAGGACTACTTTTCCCGTCCCGAATACCTTTCTATGATTAAGGGAAAGTTTGGAGAGAAAGCCGAAAGGCATATCAAAGAGATGATTAAGTGGAAGATAAGATAATAGAGCCTCGTTGTCCTAACTGCCATCGGAAAGTGGCTGAATGGCTTAGAGGTGAAGCTGGCTGGACTTGTCCCAGATGCCATATGGGGTTTATCATTTCTATCTCAAATACCATTCAGGTGCGGGGCTTGACAAATCCCTTGAATTGTGCTAATAGTATTCTTAATTAAATAATCCTAGTGCTCGGAGTAGCCCGTTTTTAAGTGCGCAAGTCGCCTTAAAGGCGGGCTTTTTTGTTAGAAAAAAGGAGGAAAGGAATGTTTTCGGAAGCCGAACTGAAAACTCAGCCAAGAGTAGAATCTTCGGCTGGGGATGCAGGGACTCTAACTGACACCAAAACCTTTACTCAGGCAGATATGGAGCAAGCTAAAAGGGATGGCCGAAATGCTGCTCTAGGTGAGATTGGCAAGCTCCAAAAGGAATCTGCCACCGCATTGAAGAAAGCACAGGAGGCCGAGGGAAGAATAACCCAGATGCTCAAGGAACAGGATGCGAGGGAGTTAGAAGAGGCCCGAGATGACCCTGTTCGTCTGACAGCTCTCCAAGAAAGGCAAAAACGTAGGGCAGCAGAATCCGAACTTGTGGAAACTAGGCAAGAATTGAACTTGAAAAATGAACGCTTGGGGCAACTAGAAACCGAAAGGGCTGAAGCCTCTAGGGAACGTATTGTGCAAGAGGTGGCAGTTCGTTTTGGTGTTGATGTTGCTCGTCTGGCAAAACTGGCCAAGTTCACTGATGGCTCGGTTGAAACAATAGAGGATTTAGCCAAAGATTTGCCTAAAGGGAATGAAAAACCTCCTCTGAAGCCTGATTCCAATAGGGCACTTGGGGGAAGTATCTCTTGGGAGCAGATTAGAGCTGATTACATTAGAGACCCCCGAAATCCTACTTTTAAGGCACGCTATCTTGAAATGCGGGCAGAACGAGGGAGAACATAAAAAAGGAGGTTAGGTGGCTATAACTACTGATACTGTCTTAGCCGATACCGTTCCAACGGTATTGGAAAGTGCTAGGTTCACCTCCGAGTTCATTGCTGAGATGTCAAAGCTGGTGTGGAATATCCGAAAGGAACTCCACGATGGGAAAAATATCAACCTCCCCTTGTGGGGCACAGTTACCGCCAGGGCTTTGACTGAGGGAATAGATAACACGGTATCCGAAACGATGTCTGATACCCTGGTTACTATAACCCCAGGAGAGGTTGGCTGCAAAATCATCCTCACCGACAAACTGGTGCGGGACAATAATGAGGATGTCAAGGCAGCCGCAGGTCGTCTTCTCGGCAATGCAATGGAGGTCAAGCGAGACCAGGATTTGCTCTTACAGTTCCAGTCGGGGGGCACTACCCTTGGCGCTGGTGCGACAGCTACCTTGGGGCAATTTGCTGCTGCCAGGGCCATCCTTAAGGGTGTTCCCGTTACCTCGGGTGGCCCAGCCCCGGGCACGCCCGTCATTGTGCACCATCCCTATGTAACTCTTGACATAGTGGATGAATTGACCCCCCTTATTCCTTCGGTTTCATCCACGGTAGCAGGTGCCATTGGTCTTGCGGATGAAGTCATAAGGAACTATGGGGTGGGCAAGTTGTTCGGGATGCCCTACATAGAGGATGGAAACATTGACACTGTGACTGTAGCCAATAGTGCCAGAGGTGGGGTGTTTGCCCCAGGAGAAGGCGGGGCAATCATCCTTGCCACCGCTAGTGAATGGGGGGTAGAACCAGAGCGGGATGCTTCATTAAGAGCTACCGAGTTGAATATAGTAGGAGAGTATGGCGTTGGCATTTACGAAGCCGATTGGATTGTGGACATGGCCCATGACGCCACACTGCCTGCATAAAGAGAAGCATAAGGAGGTAAAGGAAGATGGGTTTTCCAGGAAGGGTTTACGGGTGGTTTGGGGACGAGAAGGTTGCCCAATCTACTAAGATAAACGGTTTCCCTTTGGGAATTAGAATGGAACTTCCTGATGGGAGAGAGTTTGTCCAAGCGAAGGCAGGAACGGCGGCTACTCTGGGTGCAGGGACATTAGTTCAAGCCCCAAACTGGGCAGGAACGGCTGCTGCTGATACGGCTGCCTCCCAGGGCAATTTGACCTGTGCCAGTGCTGTGGTGGGGGCAACCAGTCTTACCATCACCGCAGGAGGAACTACAGCTTTCGTCAAAGACGAGTTTGCCGATGGCTATGTAGTCGTGGCTTCAAGCGCAGGAACGGGAATAGGCCACATCTACAAGATAAAGCTCAACAACTCTGCTGCGGCTGGGGCCACTTGCCTGTTCAAACTGTATGAGAACGACAGTGTGAAAGTGGCAATAGAGGGCGGGACGACCAAGGTCGGTGTCAGAACTAATGAGTACCATAGAGTCATTGTGATGACTGCCGATACTGTCTATACTGGCCCTCCTGCAGGTGTTCCTCCAGTAGCGGTAAGTGCTGGCTTTTACTGCTGGCTCCAAAGAAAGGGCGTTGCCCCACTTAAATCGGGTGCGACTGTCCTGATAGCAGGTGAACCCGTAGTGGCTAGCACGGCTACGGTGGCTGGTGTGGGGCACATAATGGCAGGTTCTGCCCAGGTAGACATCAAATCAAAGGTTCCCATTGGCTATGCGATGGCTACTGCGCTTAGTGCTGGCTTCGCTACCGTGTTCTTGACCTTACCGTAACTGAATAGCTGAAGGGGGTGGGGGGTCTCACCCCCTTCAAAAAAGGAGAGAAGGTGGCAGAGGAAGACTTGGGTCAGATAGTAAAAGCGAAGCCTGGTGAATTGAAGTTTGATATTTTGGTGCCCACGCATGGGCGCTTGGATTTGACCATGCGGTGTATGGATGCTCTCTATGCCCATACTGGCACGCCTTTTCATCTGATCGTGGTGGATGATTCAACTGATTTAACGCCTCTCTACTTAGAGAGATTGGCTAAAGAACGAGGCAATATAACCTTTGTCCATTCGGATGTGCCTTATAAGAACGGAAACCAGATTTTTAACATTGGCTTAGCCAATATGAGTTCTGATTACTTGGCTCTTGTAATGAACAGCATCCGGGTAGAGCCTGAATGGGAACTGGTAGGTTTGAATATCATGCAGAATAATCCCAAGGTAGGTCTTATCGCTTTTAAATGTGTCTTTTCTACAGGTTTTATTGAGAGTGCTGGTATCAAGATGCAGAAATGGCTACCAACAGACATGGGACGGGATTGGCCTAGCCACCGTCTTAGCAATGTCTATGAACCCGATGCAGCTCAATGGGCGTTCTCTTTACTGAGAAAGGAAGCTGGGCTGGGCAACTTAGATGAAAATACCTTCCATGGCTTCAGGGGATGGGATGATATAGATAACTGCTTTGTTTTAAAAAGCAAAGGGTGGAGGATAGTCTATTGTGGCCTTGGGGTGGGCTACCACGAACCCAGAGCCACAAGGGGTAATAACAGTGTCCTGGCTGCCAGGGAAAACAGAGAAAACGGAATGGCCTTTTATAAAAGATGGGGATTCTGGGAAGAGTTTGTCCAGCAACATGGGGAAAATGCCCCGATTCATACCCCACCTAGGATGAGCGAAACCCCCCAGGAGATAATTCCCGCCCAAGTGATAGAACCTGCCCAGGTGAAAGCAAATTGAAAATCACATCTGCCATTGAAAAAGCAGGCTTTGGCTTCGGTGGAGATATAGGGGGTTTGCCCCGACAGACCTATTACACACCCGATGGCAGGGTTATAAAAGCCTTCCCAGATAGCAGAGAATTTGTTAGAAGGCGAAATGGAGAAGTTCTTGAACAGGGCACCAGAGATGCTAATTTAGATAGAGGTTGGCTTCTATCCCCACCTTCGGAGTTGAAACCTTTTTGCAAAAATTGTGGCAGATGGCACGATACCCCAAAAGAGGTTGATATTTGCGGAGAGAAACAGAATAAGTTCATCGCCCAAGCGGAAAGGTTTGCTCGGCAGGAGGGGATAGATAAGACTTCCGCATTAGAAAAACAGGTTGCCCAGCTAACGACTTTAGTGGAGAAACTTACAAAGGAGGTGCAAAATCGGCAAGTTCTTCAACCAGGAGTTGATGAATCTATCCAGGTTCCCCAAGAAGTTGGAGGGGAAAAGGCTGAAATTCATACAGGAGCAACGTGAGCAGGCTTTACATAGCGAGACGCCCTCAGAGGCGGGGCTTACTTCTGGAAACCCAGGGAACGAAGGTAGCCCCCAACCTAATCTTCCCTCTCTACAAAGTAGGACGAGGAGAACTAGACGAACTAATAAGGGCAATCCTCGCAAAGCAAGGGGTAACTGATGAGACTGAGGTGCAAGCTATCGTTGAAAGAGCCGAACAGGATAGCGAAATCCGAATCAAGGTGGCGGAGGCAAAGGCCGAGGTTCGCCGGTTAATGAAAATACGGGAAGCTGGGGGGAGACTAATGCAATTTGGATTCAGGAAATGGAAACAGGTGTTTTATCCTGCGGTGAACATAAAAATCTAAAGAGGTAGGGGTAGCCAAGTGGGGCTACCAAACCCGAAAAGGAGGAAAAATAAATGCCACAAAAGGGAGCAGCAAACCAGGACTTAATCTCAGGCAGACTCGCTTATGGTCATGATGGGACGGATACCCGTGCTATCAAAGTAAATACTGATGGTGCGATAATCCTCCCTGCCAGCACAGTCAACATCGGTGAGGTGGATACCCTTGTTACCGAGACCATTCAAACAGAGCTATTGGGTATCACATCCATCGCAGCCAGCGTGCAGCAACTCTCATCTACCTTATCGGTGGTGGGAATAAAAAAGGCCACTTTCTTTATTGACCATGCTAGAGCAGGGTCGGCTGCCTTTACCGTTAACGGCACAGAATACAGGATAGAAGCATCCCAGAAAGCTGCTGGGAATGAAACTTGGAGAACACTTGCCTCTGTTTTAGCTAGTTCGGCTGTAGCTCAGACCTGCGCTGCCAGTGGCAATTATGCTGTGGGAGCAGAGACAATCACTATCCTCAGTGGCACAGCCTTGACTTTGGGGGATGTCTATTTCTGGCTCAATGGGGCTGCTGCCTCCAGTGAATGGCTGAAAGTAACCGCCATTTCAGGAACAGCCAGTTTTAATATCCAGGATGGATTGACCAATGCTCAGGCTGCTGCCAGTGCTATTGTTGGCAAAGCAGAGCACTTCGTTCTAGTTGCGGACATGGAACCCATCACCAGGGTAAGGGTGGTTGTAAATAATAACGCTTCAGGCACTACTCAGGCTATCTATTCTCGCATAGCCTGTATCACGGAGAAATAGGTGGCAGGAGAGCAAATCCTGTATCAACGCCCCTTGCCAGGAGCTAGACTGAATATGGCTCA
>ERZ1292632.4415-Hain-H43-01um-R2-4415-length-10119-cov-5_pt1 | contig 10119 bp, 13 predicted proteins | sample MGYA00564407_ERZ1292632 | MGnify/ENA primary metagenome ERZ1292632 (study PRJEB36523, sample SAMEA6512637) | groundwater metagenome | collected 2019-01-08 | study: AquaDiva: Metagenomics assemblies of 32 groundwater samples | reverse complement strand
TTTTTAGGTAAGCTAGGGCAAAAAAGATACATGGCATTAAAACGTCTTTCAGATAAAACTACCAAAGAAGTACCATTAGACCTAGAGAAAACGGAGCAATGGTTAAAAGAGCAAATAAAGTTCTTGGAGGCAAAGTGAGCAATTATTATTATCGTGACAAAGACGGCGACTGGTTTATCTCTGACGGTGAAAAGAACTACCCGATAGATTATGCAGGGAGTATGGAGCTAGCTTATCGGCAAGGTATCATGGATGCTTGCAAGGAATTCTTAAGCACACCCGTAATGAAATCTATCCACCAAACTTTAGCTGAATGGTGGGCTGATGAATGTGACAAAGCCCTTGGCAACCTCAAAGAACATAATGATAAATTAAAAGAAAGATTGGACTCTCAATGTAAACCTTCGGAGTCCTTAAGATGAAGCGTGAATTAGGTTTATTACTTTGCGCCATAGGCTTTCATAAGTACGGCAAGTACCAACTGCACCAATTCAACGGTAGATATGTTTACAGAGTTTGTAAAAGATGTGGCAAAGTCCAGGATAGACGGTTGTTCTAGGAGTTTTGTATGATTTGTGATGTGAAAGGTTGCAACGAAGAGGCAACTAGCGGAGGATGGTCTTGGCGTGAAACAGGTTATTGGGCATTATATACGAAACACAACACAGATGGCAAAAATGGATTGCCTCAACCTGAAATGAAACAAGGGGTAGAAAGAGTCGTAATTGAGGAGTAACTAGAATTGGATACTGAATTACGTTGGTTCGGTCACACATTAAGCAAGGATTTAAAGCAAGTTCGTATTTTGCCCTTTGGTGACTTTCATTACGGTAATCCTTTGTGTTCATTGAAACACGCAGAACGGGCGATTAAGTTTGTTAAAGATAATGAAGATGTCTACATGGTGCTGACTGGTGATTTATGCGAGGCTATAACCGTAGCTTCCAAAGGAAACATTTACAAACAACTTGTAGAGCCTGAAATGCAACGGGATTTTATGATTGAATTCTTAACCCCTATTAAACACAAAATACTAGGCATGGTCACGGGCAACCATGAGATGAGAATTAAAGAGATTGATATTTCAAAAGATATAGCCAAAGCCTTGAATGTACCTTATCGTCCCGAAGGTATATTGTTAAAGATTTCATTTGGCGATAATAATAACTTTACACAAGGTAAACCTTACACCTATTGGATTTATGCTACTCATGGTTACGGTGGGGCTAGGACTAAATCAGCTAAAGCAGTCAAAGTTGAGAGGGTCGCTACCTGGATTCATGCGGACTGTTTACATCCAAATACTACTGTTCTAAGAGGTAATTTACAATGGGCAAAGTTAGGAGATATTAAAGTAGGAGATGAGCTAATAGGTATCGAGGAAAATCCACAGTTTAATAGATGTCGTCGGGTTATTCATACCAATGTTACTTATGTGCAAAATAAAAAATGTGAAGCTTTTAAACTGTTCCTTAGTGATGGGACGGTATTTATAACGACTCCTGAACATCTGTGGTTAACCAAACGTAGACATGACGGGAATAGATTGGGAGGTAGATATAATTGGTATCCTACGAGTGAACTTTCTAAGGGTGATTTACTTTTAAGAGTCTTTGACGTTTGGACTAATCAATCTGATTGGGAAAGTGGATATATCGCAGGACTTCTTGATGGGGAAGGATCAATTACAGTTACAACTCGTCATAGGAATAGACAGCTTTGTTTTACGCAAAAAGAAGGGATGGTATTAAAATACTTTGAGGATTATCTCATAAAAAATGACATTTCTTATTATAGGTATAAGAATATTAACGAAGTGATTAATTTAGTTATTCGTACTGATGCACCTAAACTAGTTGGTTTGACTCAACCCTTAAGACTAGAGAAGAAAGCACGGGATTTAATAGAAAGAGGATTGCAACACCCACGTACTGTTAGTGTGGAACATATAGAACCTTGTGGTGAGCAAGATGTGGTTCGTATTGAAACTGATAAGCATACTTTTATAGCGGAAGGAATAGCTACTCATAATTGTTATGTAATGGCGCACGACCATGTAGTGTCAATTTCCCCTGATGTCTACCTGTCGCCGGACAATAGAGGCACGTTAGACAAAAAGACAGGATTTTTCACTGGTGCTGTAACTGCAAAGCGCAAAATGTTGATTAAGAGTAACGCTTATTTAAAATGGGGAAGCTACAGCGAACAGGGGGGGTTCCCGCCCGTAGACCTTGAGCCAGTAGTTATCTATCTAGCAGGCAAGGGTAAACCAAGAGTTAATGTAGGAGTGTAATGGACTTAACAGAAACTATATTAAAGATAGGAAATGACCCAAACTTCATTCAGATGGTTGAGCCGAAAGTAGCTTTCCCGTTTCAACTTCAACACTGGATGGTTGTTCGTTGTTTAAAAGCTCTTGGGATGTTGGAGGAGGAATATGACAATTACATTAGAAAAACTAAAAGACAAACTGATTCAAAGGGAACGCCCTAAATTATTATTAGACCTTGACGGGGTAGTTATAGAATATAATTTCCAAAAGATAGTAAAGGACTTTTTCGGAGTGGACTTGACTAAATATCAAATCTATGCCTACGATTTAGCAGACGTATTGGGTGTTGCGCCAATGATGATAAACACAATGTTCAAGGAACAGGTATTCGGGAAGCCCAATTTCGTAGAAAACTCTATGGAGGTATTAAATGAACTAAGTCCAAGATACGATATTTACATCTTTTCAAACAGGCTAAAGTATATGTCCTATTACGAATTGGCTATGTGGCTGGACGAATACGATATACCTTATGACAGTATAGATGAAACAGGTTCGGGTAATTACTTTGCACACATTGACGATAGCCCCGCTAAACTGATGTCCACTAACAGTCTAGTTAAACTCTTATTCAATCAGCCTTGGAATAAATCTTGTTGGAATATAACAAATAGATTGAAGAGGGTAGATTCATGGGAACAAATAAGGAAAGGGTTAATATGAAACAGACTTGCTTAATGGCGCACCATTGGATTTATGATTCGCCAAACGGGACTTACTCTGAAGGGGTGTGTATTTATTGCGGGGCAAGACAAAAAGCCTTGAATTGTATGCCCCAAGATTTAAAAAAGAAAGACAAAATGCACCCTTCATTTATGAGGAACTATTTCTATGTTGACAAGGAGTAAGTTATAAGGTAAATTATAAGCGATGGATATTAAAACACTAGGTTACACGGTCAAAGATAATAGTGGCGAGACACAGCTTATTCTAAAGGGTGATTTACCCCCTGATTGTTTTGTGGTGTTCATATCTAAAGAGGATTGGGATGAGGCGTGTAAACTATTACGTATTTACCAGGCAAAGGATTAAGTTGGAAAAGAAAAGTAGACCTGCAAGGTATCCTTTCACTTGAAATAGGCAAAGTTCACTCTTTGACTCAATTTAGGCACTATTACTAGGATTTAGTTATTGAATACAGAATACTATGATTTGGGTTATTGAGTATTAAATATGGACAAGAGACCTTTATGTTAATAATTCCTCAATATTGTGCTAGAATATGCGCATGTTACGAAAATGGATTATCAACAATAAAGTGGTTACAGTTGCGCTTATCTTGGCTATTGTTGCCATCGGAGCTACCATGCTAACTATATCAAGTACAATCACCACAATGTCAATTTGGCAAGTAATCGGGTTTATAGTATTGTCTCTTGGCATGTTCCTTTTGATATTAGTAGGCATACATTTATTTTGTAATCGTGTACCTTCTCTTAAAAGTTCTATTAAAAATTCCCAAAAAGTATGGGGATTATGGTTTACTGGACATTCACATTATGAAGAAAAACTATTGGAAAATTACGATAGTGTCAAAAAAATAATGGTTTTAAACCCTGAATCAGAAGCCTTTAATAGAAATCTATATACTAGCCAAGATGACAAAATAAGTGCTAAAGAGGAAATTATTAGTATTACTAAGCAAGTAAAACAGAAAAATAAAGCATTCCCTATAAGATGGTATTGCATAGATAGGGCGGTTAGTATAACGTTTTATGATAAAGAAGACTTGGGTGATGAATTTTCTGATAAGGCATGGTGTGTCCGTCAGGTATTAGGGTTTGGACAATTACTAAATGAAAGAAAAAAAGAGAAATTTGTTAATAAAGGATACCAAAAAGAGACTTTTAAAAAATGCCTTGTTGTATTTAATAATCTTTGGAACGATAAAGGAACTATAGAACCAACGCCAGAACAATATAGGGAAATTGTCCATTAATAGTACTCTTGTCAAATTGGTAAACCAAATACAAATCGTAAAGTATAGTGCCTAAATAAAAGAGAACGATTGTACTTCGCCGAGAATGTGAAATATTTATGAAGAAAACAATTTGTAACATTACAGGGTTTGTTTTAGACTGCCAGAACTGCAAGGCCCCGGATATAGTGGGTAAGCCTTGCCCTATCTGGCAAAGGGATGAACAGGGAGAGAATATAGCCTTATTCACACGTGTTTATTGCGAGCGCACTAAACAAGACTTTAAAGACAGGATTGTTAAGAAATGAAAAAGGTTGAAGTTCAATGGGATGATATTAGCGTCGCTCATGGGTGGGCTTGCGAAAATGAACCAGAATTTGCAGACACAGCACATTGTAGTTCTATAGGGTATTTATATTCAGAAGATAATGACAAAATTGTCCTGGTAATGGCAGTTAGTAATTTCGGTAATATGTTCGAACGTAAAGCAATCCCAAGAGGGTGTATTAAAAGCATTAAGGAATTGAGATTAAAATAAAAAAGGGGGAGGCCAAGAACCTCCCCCTTAATGTTTATCTATTTATTGATTATCCCCAAGCCATAACTCCAAAATTAAGAGTAGCACCAATAGTCGCAGTAGGTTTAGACCACGTAAGAGTAAATCCATCTGAATCTAAAGATAGGATTGAAGCATTTTGCCCAATACCTACAACACCACCACTACAAGCACCTATTACATAAACGGATGAAAAATTCTGTGTTGTTGCGGTAAATATAGTCCATGTAGATTGAGATGAATAATTTCCTACCGCAGCATAAGCAGCATCAGCTACGCCAGGACTGATAAACTGCAAAGAATTAGGGGTGAATCCATATCCCCCATAAGTGGCTGTTGCAGGTGCAGACGCTCCCAAGTTTCTACTAAAGGTTAGAAGTTTAGAATTAGCGGCCACCGCCCCCCATGCTGGTAAAGAGGCTGTATTCATTGTTAAAAACTGGCCTACCGTACCTTTACCTAATCTAGTCCATGCACCTCCGGCAGAAGCATAAGGTATATCACCAGCAGAAGTTAAAACATTCTGGAAGTCATACGCCCAATTTGAGCTTATGGGCGCAGTCGAAGCCCCATCAACAGGTGTATCATCTATATCGCTGATGTTTATAACAGATTGTATCGAACCAATGTCTCTATATTTAAGTCTGCTGGCAGTGCCATCATAAAGGATTTTAGCGGTATCTGTTGAAGCACTTAATACCGAACCTGTTTCTGTGGTGGTATGGTTGGGGAGTTTAAAGTATTCGTCACCATCCGTATTGTCTAAAGTTATACCAGAAAGAATTGTGGCAACGCCATCGTCACCGTGTAGAAACCTTAATTGGTCTCTTAAATGCGTGTTGAGTAGGGCAGCAGTGACAATTTCTCCGGCCACCCAAGTTCTGACGGTTGACCATGCCATTTATATCACCTCTAATCCGTGAGCAATATTTTCGTTTTCTAAATCTTCCATCGTTTCTTTAGAAGTCCAGTGTCGGTTTTGGATTAATCGTTTGCTCAAAACATTTTCTATCTGTTTTCTTTTATCGGGCATTTTAACCTTTCGTACCTTATTCCCTATGTATGAGTTTTTACAAGTGGTGCAAAGGAACAAACCATCCTCAAAAGCAAACTCGGCATTATTGCAGTTGGGACAGTCAACAATAAACCTTGCGTACTCTATCCTTGCCTCTAAATCCAGTCCGGTGTACAAGTCCTTTTTCTTTATCCGTTCCCGCTGTAGTTTGATTTTAGAATCAACACTACCTGAAATAGCTTCTTTGGATATTTCATTAAAATACGTATCGCCAGTGTCTACTGCAAACAAAGTCCCTGCTAGATACATTATGCAACCTTCCTATAGCGGATTACCGAGCCTGCCTTGATTGTAATAGTGCCAGTTGTTTCTGCGGAAAATCTTAACTGCCAGGTAGAATCACTCCCTGCTGTTTTTATTATCGCATCTAATTTCCCGAAATTATAAGTGGCAAACGGGGAAGCAGCAGTAGTTACTTTCACGTCGTTGGCATTATAAGAAGAACTATCCGGCGTTCCATTCGCAGCATTTGTAATGAATTGCCCTGCCATAATTGTGGGTGAGTTAGTGGCGGTAGCACTTAATTGGATGCCCACTCCTGTACCGGATGAGTTCCATAAAATAAACCCTTCAATAATATATGTGCTATTAGCTAAAGCCGTAAACGAAAGTCCTGTTGCATTGGCTAATGTAGTAGTTGCATTAGCGGTATCTTGGGTGGCTACTATTGTTATCTCACCATCCGCCCCGCCCGAATGAGTATGGCTAGATATTTCTCCAGTTAATTTAGCTTCTATTTCCGCTTTGGTTATGTCTGAATTCTTTTGAGCGTTACTTGGCGCATGAGCAGATATTACATGAGATTGAATATTGGCGTTTGCAGGTTCGTAAATTCCAGTATGATTATGTGATTCACTATGTTTTAAACTTATTGCATCAGCTATATCAACACCACTATATAATTGAGAGTTGGCAATCTTGCCGTCATCATCAGGGTCATAGGTGGACTTTAGCATATCCCCGCCGCCTACTCCCCCAGGCGTTGCCCATGTCCTATCGCCTTTTAAATATTTATCAGTTGTAACCCCTGCACCTAATTGATTAGTAGGGATTAACCCGCTATTATCAAGGCTGGCATAACCCCCGGCCTTGCCTCTTTTAGTTCTCTTCTCAAAAACACTTGTTATTATTTTTTCAGACATTTAATATCCTAGTTTCGTTTGACCACTAGTGGTTACACTAGCGAGAGCAGAGAAGTCCAGACACCAAAAATCTTCATTGGTTGTGTCTACTAATCTCCATGTAACTGTATGGTACTTACCGCTATCGGTAATCTGGTGTTCTTCATGGTCTATGAAGTAATCTTTGTTTAAACCCAGGACACTATTTACAACCGTTACCCTATCTGATATTCTGCGATTTAGAATCTGCGCCCAATTTGTTTCATTCTTATTAACTAACGTTACCGCCAACTCTCCTCTAGGGTCTTTGTATTTAGCTATTGAATATTTAGCTAAATCTTGTGCATAGGTGCTGTTAGTGATATATTTACCATTGATTTCATAAGTCCGCTTCTGATAAGCAGTTTGAGAAGTAGCATCTTCTTCTTTAACGGTTACGGTAGTTTCATCATCATACCAAGTCCCTCTGGCTTTCAAGAGAGTCACATAAACGTCACGGGACGCACTATTTGTTACCGCCAATTTAATAGCTTTTGCAAAATTAGTTACGGAGACTGTTATATTGGCAGTCTCATTATCTCCTAATCCAGTAGAAGCTGAATTAGCAGTGTAATCAGTTGAAGCTACAGGCGTTACCCATTCATCAACAAAGACAGATGAGTTACCCCACCATGTTATTGTCTGGCTGGAAGTTATAAGAGGGACTTCCTCAAGTCTAAATAACTCGGATTCTGTTTGCAAAGCCCAAGGTGTGACTGTGACCTTAACGATATTATAAACATTTTTTGTGTTAAGGGAATACTTAATCCCCGTCATTGTGTTTGAAAACGTTGCTTGTGAGGTTTGATGTGTTGCGTTGGAACGATGATACCTGTTTTCAAAGACAAAATTCCCTGTGCCATCTACATAAGAAAACCCCTGTTCGTTATCATCTAATTCTTCTTGGGCGAATCTGGCTTTTACATTTGCCCCGTACCAATAGGGGATAACCGTCTGCCCTACATCAAGAGTACGTAAAGTAGAAGACCATCCAGCATCGTTTAATGTATAACCGTAGACATCCCCTATACTGGCAGACTTGTATAGTGCAGTAGTTAGGTCATGTCTTGATAAGTGGTCTAGCCCGTCTACTGCCGTTATGATACAATCCTGTTCGTCTAAATGAGGATGCGGGATGAATTCCTCTATATAGCCGTAAAACAAATCATAATTAGTACCACTAGAGGAATAGTATATTTTTAAAGGTCGTTTGGGTAAAAGATTATCATATAGAATACTATTAGAATTAGGCGGGGAATATTTGCCTGTTGAATTTTTAAGAACTAGAGAGCATTGTCCTGTTATTGCTTTTCCTGTTTCATTATCCCTGCCTCTTGAATAAGCAATATACTTAACATCGGAGGTTACATCATCGGAAGAACCAGTGAAATTGCCGCTATTATCCCAAGATATTTCAACAAAATATCCACTACCGAAATCAAATGGGAAATTATACGGAAATGCCATATTGAATCCTTATTTTAGGAATTATGATTCTAGCCACCAAACCCAAACAGCGTCACCAAAACACGTAAATTTATAAATTGAATATACTGTTAAAAGGACAGATGCAGTTTGAGCGGCACTTCCCCCTGTTCCATAATGATAAAGAATGTCAGATGCAGACCCGTGTACTGCTGTGTCTGAATTCTGTGCTGTAATCGTGAAAGCCATTCCAGCAGTAATAGTAGACGCAATAGGGAGAGTTAGGTCGCCACTTGCGCCACCCATAAAATAGAATTTGCCCATATCTGACGCCGTACCTACTATACTTGCACTTACAGGATTATTAATAACATATTCGTTATATAGATGAAGAGACGCAGATTCAAATTCTGCTTGTGTTAAATTTGTTCCTACTGTATTATGGACTATTCCCATAGTTATCTCCTAACCGGAATAAGCACTGCCAAATCTTAGTCTATTATTCCTTTGAATGGCCTGGTTGATTTTATTAGCTAATGAATTAATTTGGTCTTCTCTTTCAAGGTAAACAGGTTGTGTAAAAGTGATGTTAACTCCCCCCATCATCCCCCAATCATGTTCCGGTATAATAGCCTCTTTACCATGCTCCCCTACCATAGCTAAAGTTGGCTGGGTGACTATCCCGCCTTGTGCATAGCCGTATATTGAACCATAGATTGAGCCGGGAGTTCCAGGGGGGGTAGAACCTGGAGGAGGCGGAATAACATCTATCCCACCTTTAGCACCACCACCTATTGCACCACTAACCCCGCTAGCAATTTCCTGTAGGTAGATAGTAACAACTTTATCCTGCAAGGAATTGATTATCTCTTGCATCTTGGCTATATGTTCTAGAGTTTCCTTTTCCCGAACTCCATAAGCTAATTCAAGAGCCTTAGTAGCTTCATCTATACGTTCAAGTTCATCTTCAAGGGATTTATCTAGTGTAGTTTTTTGGGTATCATACCAACCTTTTAACTGTTCACGCTTTTGTGCGTAGGTATCTCTAACTTTGTCTATTTCTTCTTGTAAAGCGTCTATTTGGTCATTGCGTTGTCTTAGTAAAAGGTCTCTTTCATGCCGTGCCTCAAGTTCGGTTAACTGTTCTTTAAGCCTTTCCCATTCCTTTTGGTCTTCAGCAATATTCAGTAAATACCGAAGATTTTTCCTTTCCTTTTCAAAATTAGAATCTTCTAGAGCCTGTTCTTCTGTTTCAGTTTGTTTATTAAGAGCATCAATCTGGTTTCTTAATACTCTTGTAGCTTCATCTTCTTCTAACCCTAGAATCTTTAATTGAGCATTGTATTCATCTTCCAGATTGTCTATCAAGATACTATGATTTTTCTGTGCTTGTTTCGCCCTGTTTTCAGAAACTTTAGTTAGTGCCTCGGTAATCCATTTGAGTTCTTTAGCTTTATCTGCTTCACTTTCAAGGTTTTCAATAATTTCTTCCGTAGTTTCTTCAACTTTTCCAGCGTAAAGTTCTACACTATAACCAAGTTTTTTGTAGTATTGGGCTTGTTCCATTGTATAAACTTTTACATGGTCACTGAAACCTTTAAGTCTGCCATCAGTACGTTCCATAGTCTTTTCAAGTTTAGCCCAACCAATTTC
>ERZ1292632.4413-Hain-H43-01um-R2-4413-length-10120-cov-3_pt1 | contig 10120 bp, 23 predicted proteins | sample MGYA00564407_ERZ1292632 | MGnify/ENA primary metagenome ERZ1292632 (study PRJEB36523, sample SAMEA6512637) | groundwater metagenome | collected 2019-01-08 | study: AquaDiva: Metagenomics assemblies of 32 groundwater samples | reverse complement strand
ACAATAGAGATTTTACTTGGTGGGCTGCTTTAGAAAAACTCCCTTGGGCAGATGAACTTGTAGAAAGAGCATCTAAATTAGGAAACGTTTCTTTCTTAACTTCTCCAGGAAATATTATAAAGCATACAGATACAGCAGCAATTGCGGCTTATGGAAAAATTAAATGGTGTGCTAAGCACTTCCCAAATATTCCATTAGTTATTTCTTATGAGAAATATCCTTGTGCTTGCAGAAACAGCATTTTAGTTGATGATTCTATGCACAAGATTGAGGCTTTTAAGAAACACGGAGGAAATGCTTTTTGGTGGCCTAATCAGTATTCTTTTTTTGATAAAGATTTAGATGTTCAAGAAGTAATTGGGGCATTGATATATAATGTTGAAATTTGCAAAAAGGTATAATTTATGTATTCTTTTTATAATAAAGTTATTAACGATTTAAAAACAAGACAGATCTTTTTGCCATCTGTATATGACAAGATGATAAAAGAAGAAGATTTTAAGTTTTTTAATGATATAGATGAGTCTAGCTTGTTAACTCTATTTGACGTTATAGAGAGAATGCCATCTTGTGTTGGAAAAAATACGAAATATAAATTTATAAAATTTAGTGATTGTCCAGAAATTGATATTGTATCAATAGAAGAACATTTTTCTTGTTTTAATAAATTTCAAATTATACATATAGAAATAGATGAGGATGATTGTATTGTTGGTGAAATTGAAGTTTAATTGTAAATGAAAGGAATTGTATGAATAATTTAGTTGAATTAAGCGATTGGTTTGAGGAAAAAGTAGAAGTAGGAAAGTTTAAAGGAAATATTATAAAGACTAGATGGGTTCTTTGCCTAGATAATTGGGGCTGGATAATTGCAGAACAAAACGAAAAGAGAATTGATTCTCCTGTTGGACAAAGATTTCATGGTAGTTTAAACCACATCATTAATTGTGATTTTATAAAGGAAAGGTTTGAAGCTAAAGAACTAGAGCCTTTGTTTTTAAAAATAGTAACGGCTCTTGAGAAGCAGACCGGCAAGAAATACGATAAAGAAATTTCTATAGCAGAAGCAAAGAACATAGATACATTTTTTGGAACATCCTATTTTAAGGTTTATCCTCCTAATGTATTAGCAAATTTAGGATATAAAGAATAATGCACGGATCTATAGAGGTTAAGGGAAAACATTCTATATTTGTTCCAGATAAAGATCTTAAAAAAAGACCTTATTGGGCCGATGGTTGTTATTCTCCAGACTTAACAGATAGAGAACTCAGAGAATACGGACTTGTAGATTATTTGCAATTTGAACTTGGAAGAATAGACCATCACCTTCCTTCTTTAGAAATAAGAAAAAAACAAATATTAGAAGAGATAGAAATTCTAAAAAAAGAAGCAGATAGTTTGGGTCTAATAATAGAAGAAATGAAAAAATTCAGAGATAATGTTAAATGAAAACGGTAGTAGTTAACAAATATACTGATGAATTTGATATTCTAATAACAAGAGAGAGTAAATGGGGGAATCCATTTATTATTGGAAAAGATGGAACAAGAGAAGAAGTTATAGAAAAATACGAAGTATATTTAAGAGAGAATATCGAGCTGTTATTATGCTTAGAAGAATTAAGAGGAAAGAGACTCGGCTGCGTCTGCGAACCATTGCCATGTCATGGCCGAATTTTAGTTAAGTTGTTAAATGAAAAAGAAATCTAATATAATATTTTTAGATATAGATGGAGTTATTAATCCTTTGTGCAATTACAATTGCACTTATAATGTATTTGGAGAAAGCTTTCCTTCTGTATTCTGGATAGAGTTTAAAAACTTTGTTTTCTTGAAAAGAATAATTAAAGATACTAATGCAAAAGTGGTAATTTCCTCAAGTTGGAGAGCGGACAAGCCTTATTTGGAAATTATACTAGAGTTGTTTTATAATAATAGAATTGATGTTATAGGAACAACGCCTTGTTTTGGTAAAAAGAATGAAAGGTATAAGGAAATTAAGCAGTGGCTTGAAGACAATAAGAGCAACTATAATATAGAGAAATTTCTTATAATAGACGATCAAAAAGACGCCGGAATAGGGTTTGAAGATAATTTCTATCAAACAGACGGAAGTACAGGAATAACAGAAGAATGTTCAGTAAAAATAATTGATTACTTTAAAAAGGAGAAAGATAATGATTAAAAAGAATGGCTGTTGTAGTGGCGGAATAAATAAAACTGGTTGCTCAGAAACTCCAGAAGAAAAGGCCGAAAGGCTAGATGTTCCTTTGATTCCAGAAAGAGAACCCTCTTGTCCTAACAATGACTCAAACCCAACAGTTGGAGTCTGTGGTAAGTGCGGAATGGAATTAAAGAAAGTAATGGGCTATGTTTGCCCATGTCACGATTGTCCATGTCAAGAAAAAATAAGCTGTTAATACAAGAAAGATGAAACTATGCTAACTAAAACATTGAAGAAGAAAAAGACTTTATTAAAGAAGAAAAAGAAAATATTGACTAAGATTGAAAAGAAACAAGTTAAATACGATACTGTTTCTTTTCAACAGATATTTGACTTCTATATAGTTTCTTATCTTTATTCAAAAAGATCAACGTGTCCAGAGATTCAGTTTGAACTTTATGATTTTTGCTCTCATCTTCTTAATATAGCAAGAAAAGCTGCACATGGAGAACTTGCACACGCTTGGGACGGTGGATCATGTGGAGAAGATAGATATTCATTGTCTAAAGTTAATGAAAAGAAAGCTATAAAAGAATGGACGTACTCTCCTTTTAGTAAGAATATCCCAATAATTAAAAAGCATTTAAAGATAAAGTCTTTTAATATAAAGTCTGTAACAGATTTTAAAACAATAAAGAGAATATTTGAATTAGTAAATTGGGAAGAGTCTTATGGTGGTCCAAAATGGATTGAAATCATAAAATGCTGCATTAATTTAGAGCAAGCTATTGAATCTAAAAACATAAAAGACATGATAGTTTGGGCAGACAATTATATAGATTTATGCCACAACTCAGATTATGTTTTAGCAGGATTCACAAAGTATAGTGAGCTTTTTTACTCAAAATGGCAAAAAATATCTATTTTTTATCCTAATTTAAAAGAAGTCCTAGATTACAAATCAAGGTGCAAGATTGAAGACTTACTTGTTTTCTCATCTAAGAGAGTTTCGGTTCTTTATAACAGGAATAAACAATGAAAATATTTGGAATAGAATTTAAGAAAAAGTTCATAGTTGCTATTGAGCCGAGGATTGACAGAATGTCATCTCCTTGGAGAGAAAAGTATGTTATACTTTATTCTCACTATTACTTTTTGCCTATTTTAATTCCAATTTGTAGATTTCATAATGGTGGAATGTATCATTGGTTTTTCTATGATGAAATAGAAGCCGAGAAAGCTGCTAAAAATTTAACTTTAGAAGACATACGTTCTTTTGAAGAAGAATTTAAAAAAGATCAAAAAGAACATAAAATAAAAGAAAGAAAGAGATTTGAAATTAAAATTATTAAGGAAGAAAGAGTTTAAAAATGAAATTGCAAAAATTATATTCTAGAAGATCAGATGGAAAAGTTCAGTCTTGGGAGATTGAAGTAGAAGGAAATAAGTTTAGGGTTCATTCTGGAATTAAAGACGGTCAAATTGTAACTACAGAGTGGACAGTTACAGAAGTAAAAAATTCTGGAAAGAAAAACGCTACAACTGCGGAAGAACAGGCATTAGCAGAAGCTAAAGCTATTTTAAAGAAAAAAATAGACAAGGGTTATTTTGAGAATGAATCGGATATAGATAATGAAATTCACTTTGAGCCAATGTTGGCAAAAGTATATCAAGACTATAAGGAAGACATTGATTTCTCAAAAAACATAACAGTAAATCCTAAACTTGACGGAATGAGATGTATAGTTAAGTCAAATGGTATGTTTAGTAGAAACGGAAAGCCAATTCTTTCTTCTCCTCATATCTATGAAGCTTTAAAACCCTTGTTCCAATATAACCAAGATTATATTTTTGACGGAGAATTATACGCAGATAAGCTTGCAAACGATTTTGATAAATTAATGTCATTGGCTAAAAAGTCAAAGCCAACAAAAGAAGATATTCTTGAATCTTCTGAGGTTTTGGAATATCATATCTATGACTTTCCTTATTGGGACGATACGTTCGTTAATAGATATAATGAATTAGAAAAAGTATTATCTCATTGTAAATCTGATAAGATTAAAATGGTTAAAGCATATGAGGTAAAAACTCATGAAGAAGTTGATGATTATTACGGAAAGTTCATGGAAGATGGCTACGAAGGTCTTATGGTTCGCTTAAATGAGCCATACGAGAATAAGAGAACAAAGTCTCTGTTGAAGTACAAAGAATTTAGAGACGAAGAATTCTTAATTCTAGACGTATTAGAAGGATTAGGAAATAAATCTGGAATGGCCGGTGCTATAGTATGTGAGTTGAAAGACGGAAGAACATTCAATTCTAATATTAAAGGAAATAGAAAATTCTTTAGAATGATGTTAACTAATAAGTCTGAGTTTATAGGGAAACAGGCAACGATTAAGTATTTTAATCTAACGCCGAGCGGAGTACCCAGGTTCCCATATTTCTTAAGATTAAGAGAAGAAGAATAATGACTAAGAATATTTTTAACAAAGTAATTTTAATTTTATTATTTTTTTGTTATTTTTCCTATGCAAATGAACAAAAGATTGATGATACAATTAAATATAAACTTGTATTAAGAGATGGTTCTCCAGAATCTGTTAAGGAATTTTTCGGTAAATTACCAGATTTGGGAAAAGATTATATAGAAAGAGAAAATAAAAAATTACAAAATAAACTAGAAGATGCAGAATTTGTATTAAAAGAGATTAAAAACAGAAAGGTTGGAAAAGTTCCAACATCTTCTTTGGGCGGCAAGGAAACAGATCTAAAGGAATTAAAACAAAAAGGTCAAGATTATAAAGAGCAACTAGAAAATATTAAAGCGATTAAAAAGTCTATATTGGAATTTAATAACAATATAGATTCTCCAGAAGTCCAATTATGGAAAAATAGTATTAGAGCACCTTGGATTTACGAGATAAAAGTTGGAGTTTGGGGAAAACTAGTGTATAAGACAGAAGTTGTCCAAATAATAAGTAATTCAGAAGCCATAATAGAAACAGAGAATGAATATGTCTGGCTTTCTGGTTTTGATACATCTAAAATTAATCAAGCTGAAAAGACTATTTATTTTAGAGAAATAAAAAAATATACAACCGATACTGGTAAAATATTAAATTGCTATTACGCCGAACCATTTATAGCAAAAGATTTTATAGAATTAGTTAAGGAGTAAATAATATGTGTCCAAAAACTAATAAGTTAAGTTTGATTGAAATTTTAGCTATTTTGGTAGTTGATTCTGAGGAATATTCTCATCATTTAATTAAAGAAAAGATTCCCGATGAGGTTTTTGAATCTCTTCTTGAGAGAGGATTTATTGAAGAATACAGAGACGATTGGTTGGATTATAGAGATAGACCGTCAGATAAGGGTCTTAATTATATTACGGATCTTGTTAAAAAAGGTTTAAAATAATATGAACGATAAAATTGACAAAGATTATTATTTTTCTGTAAAAGAAAAGGGAGATGATATTAAGTTGTCAGAACTTAAAAACTTTAGAGATCTTATTGAAAATAGATATATTTATATAATAGGAAAAATTAAGAATAGATATAAGATATATCCTTCTTGGTGGTCTTATGAATATTATGATGACGAAAATACCCCTGAATATGAGTTTCCAGAAGACGGTATATGTAGCTTATATGTAGAAGTTTTTTCTGGCCCATCGGATTGCGAATGCTTTATAAATGATGATTTTATAGATGGTTCTATTAACTTGTTAGGCGGTTTTCCTGAAAGATGGCTGTGGGAAGATTTTGAAGAAGAATTAAAAGCAGGAAAGGCAAAGGCAAAAGAACAGAAAGAGTTAGAAAGAAAAAACAAAAAAGATAAATTATCTAAAAAGAAGCAAGATGATAAAGATTTGCTCTTAGCTATTCTAAACAAGTTAGACCCTATTGAACAAAAGTTTATTAAATCAAAGGTTAAGGTTTAAAGGAAAATATACTATGAAAGATATTATAAACGATATTAGAGAAAAAATGGAAGAAAATTACTTTGTAGCATTTTGTGTAGGCGGATTTATTGCATTATGCCTTGCAATTACTACAGCATGTTTAATGTTCTTATATTCTGTTTTGGTATAAAATTTTCTTGGATTATTTATGTCATTAGATTTTGAAGATGAAGATTTTTGTGAAATTTTTGACGACTCAGAAGATTTCGATGATCCTTTTATAATATTTTGTTTATCTTTGTTCCTAATAATATTTTCTTCTATAACATTTTTTAGTCTATATTTGCTAATATCAACGGTGTCTTAAAATGAATATTGAAAAAGAAATAGATTTTGGAATTGATAGTCATGAAACAAGTAGAATAATTATAAAAACTGCTGATGTTGATGTTAAAATAATTCCATTAATTAACTGGTTGAATAGTTTTGAAGCCGTAACTACAAGATATTGTTGTCAGGGTGCTGGAGCCGAAGACGTAAAGAATAAAGATGAAGTTTCTTCACGTATGGCTAAAGACATGTATCGTCCACATGTAATATTTTACTGTTCCGATCAACTATCTTTAGCATGTATATGCAGAAGAGCTTTTTCTTATGCTAATATAACTGTGGAGTGGTACGAGGGAAGTATTAGATACAACATGAAGTTTGTTAGTCAAGAATCTCTTTTAGACATGATTAAATATATAAATATAAATGCAAACTATATGCAGAATGAGGACTTTATTAAAATATGAATCATTATTATAACGTAAGATGTCCTAGCTGTCTAAAAAAGAACTGGATAGATAACGGAGACACAGAAGACTTGACAGTTATGGATGTTGAAGCATTTATATGCTGGAACTGTAAGGAAACTGCCGTTTTAAGTGATGGAGAATTCGGAGAAATTAATAGTATTCATATGTTAGGTGAAAGTAAATGGGATGATAAAAGATGTCTTTATGATACAGAAGGATTAGAGAAATTAGAATAAAAAGATATGAAATTTAAAAAATCACTTCCAATTCATCCAGAAATTCCACATGGGCCATATTGTTATGACGAAAAAACATGCCCTCATTGGGAATGTGTTGAGTCAGATGAACAGGGCAGAGTAGTAAGGGCAAGATGTAATTTTTTAAATGAAGAAGATGAATATCCTCAAGATTTAAAATTGCTTTGGGATAAGGTTAAATTGTGCAATGTGCATGATTTAGATTTTGACAGTTAAATAAAGGTAAGTAATGGAAAAAGATTTTATTATAGAAAAAAAAGAAAAAGACTTGCATTGCAAATTTAATACAAGTCATATAATTCACTATGAGGATTCTGAATATTTTAAGAATAGAATAATTGCAGAAGCTAATGGATGCGTTAATGTTATTATTGACATGGCTGGATTAAAACACGCATCAAGCCAAATATTTGGAACAATAATCTGCTTGGTTAAAATAACTAAAGAAAACGGCGGATTCGTGTATTGTTTAAATACAGAAGATACAATCAAAAAATTATTTGAGATAACTAAAATTCAGAGGCTAATAAAGTATTCATTAGACTTTGAAAAAGGAGAGTAGAATATGGAAAATTACGTATATTACAGATCATTAACTTCTAATAACGACAAAGATGTTCTTATTGGAAATTTTTTAAGCAAAGTAGATGCGGATTCTGCTTTTGATTTATTTGCAAAATTAAGAAAACCAATAAATGGAAATGAATTTGTGAACAATACAAAAGAGGTAAGCTTACAGATATATTCGTCTTTTGATGAATATTGGGAAGTTCGCAAAGCGTTGTTGAAACAATCTGCTTTAAGTAAGTTAAGCGATGAAGAAAAATATGCTTTAGATTTATTGAAATGATATATACGGTTGGAAAAACATCTATATATGAAAAGTCTTTAGATTCAAATCCTAAATTAGATAAGTTAAAAGGCGGTTCTGTTTGGAAGACTATAAATGACGTAGAAAAATACTTAGAAGAATCTAATGCAAAAGGATATTCTATATATGGGATAGAAGCAGATTGGAATAAAGATACATATAAGGAAGATCATGGGTTTTTTAGATCTCTAAATAGAGATGCAAGGATTATAAGATTATGATAGGTTACAAAGCCACATATAAGGGTAAATGTTTAAATTTAAATTACGAAGTAGGTAATTTATACAATTTTATCGGAAATAACGTTAATATTTGTGTATGTTTCAGAGGATTCCATTTCTGTAAAAATTTGGAAGATTGTTTCTTTTTCTACAGCTTAACAAATGATACTGTTATTTTTGAAGTAGAGGCATTAGGAGCTGTTCGTTCAGATGAAAATAAGTATGTTACCGATAAGCTCAGAATAATTAGGGAAGTGCCTAAAGAAGAGATAATGGATAAAGTATATTTTGAATATTCTAGTGAGTCAAAAGATAAGATTTTAAAAAACAAAAAAACAAGAAATGAATATTATCATCTTAGATATGATGATAATTATAATATTATATACGAAAAAAATACTGATCTCTATGGACGAGTTATTTCTGAAAGGCATTTCGAATATAAAGATGATATATTAGTCAAATTAAAAGATAATTTTGGAGGTATTTTTACTTTTGACGAAAAGAATAATCCTTCTTCATATATTTGTGAAGATAGAAAAATACATTATAAATTTAATAGTTTTAATTTTTTAGAAAGTCAAAGAACAAGTATTGGTGAAGATTGTGTTTACGGTCAAAGTTTAGAGTATGACCGCAATAATAATGTTGTAAAAAAGATTAATTTCCTTGGAAGCGAGGAAAAAATAAATTCAATAACTGTTCTTAAATATGATGATAAGGGTAATATGGTTAATATTGTTAATTCAGGAGATACATTCAAAGATTTTGGATACGATATAGAGGTTATTAGATTATGAAAGTTATAAAGCCGCCTAGCGAATTATTTTTCGATTCAAATGAATATACTATCTTTCTTGCCGGAAGTATAGAAATGGGTAATGCTACAGAATGGCAAAAAGAAGTAGAGGACGAATTCGAAAAATTCGATACTAAGGAGAGAATTGTAATTTTAAACCCTAGAAGAGACGATTGGGATTCTTCTTGGGAACAAAGTGCGAAAAATAAACAGTTTTCTAAACAAGTTAATTGGGAATTAAGTGGATTAGAATGTTGCGATTTTGCAATTGTTTATTTCGATCCAAATACAAAATCTCCAATATCTTTAATGGAACTTGGTCTATTTAAAGACAAAAGACATATTATCGTTTGCTGTCCAGAAGGATTTTGGAGAAAAGGCAACGTCGATATAGTTTGCAATAGATATGGCATAAAGGTAATGCCTAGTCTAAAAGAAACAATAGAAGAAGTTAAAAAAATTATTACAGAAGAATTCTACAGGTATATATGAAAATAGATAAAGATGAATTTTTAGATATAGTTAATAAATGCGAAAAAATAGTTAAAGTTTTTGGAAAAGACAAAAATGATGTAGATAGTGTTGGGTACGGTAATATGTGGAGAGAGTATAGAGATAATGACGTATATATAAAAATATATTGGTCTTTTTTGGCTTCTCCTCATATAATTGTAAGATTAGTTGAGAAGAAATTTTTCTTCTTTAACTGTAAATCAGAAACCGTTTTTAATTGCAAAAATATAGATGGTGGTGCTTGCGGTAGAAATAATTTACTTGATTGTTTTTATAGAAGCAGAAAGCTTCACATTGATTTTCAAGAATATTTAGACAAACAAATTATTTCTTTTAGAAAGGGAGAATGGATGGATCACCTTACTAAAATATACGGTAAGGCTATACTTTCAGAGCAGCTTGAGCAAGAAAGAAGATTCAGCAATGTTTAGAACAGAGAAAACTGGAAGAATTCTTAGCAAAAAAGAATTAGAAAAACTTCTTAGAAAAAACATAAATTGCGATATAGATGAAGAGCGTGCCGGTGTTTTACATCACGGTACTTATCTAACTAAATATTATGCCGGAGTTAAATACACCT
>ERZ1292632.4412-Hain-H43-01um-R2-4412-length-10123-cov-5_pt1 | contig 10123 bp, 8 predicted proteins | sample MGYA00564407_ERZ1292632 | MGnify/ENA primary metagenome ERZ1292632 (study PRJEB36523, sample SAMEA6512637) | groundwater metagenome | collected 2019-01-08 | study: AquaDiva: Metagenomics assemblies of 32 groundwater samples | reverse complement strand
AAGCGTTTCATAAATTCTGCATCGGAGCCCGCTGCCCCAGCGGGAGCAGCAGTGGTAACTGAGTTGGCCTCAATATTGGCAGTCTTCTGCTGCTTGTCGAGGTCTTGCAGTCTCTTTTCCAAACCACGCAGGGTCTGTATGGTCTCCTTTTGAATCCCCGCTACGGAGGTCTGTATTCGCTTCAGTGCTTCTAAAGGCGATGAAGCATCCCCAGCCCAATCTATCCGTTTGTCTTTAGGGTCAATCCCCAGACTCTCTACAAACTGAGTTTGGGCAGCATAGAAATCACTGAGAAACGCATCTTGCGCTTGTCTCTGTGCTTCCTCTTGTTCGAATGTCCCCCGTGCTTGGTCTTTCGCTCGAAGTTCAGCGAGTTCTAGCTCCTTGGCTACTTCGGGGTCGGCAGTCTGAAGACGACTACGAACCGCCCCAAGCGTATCCTCATGTAGCTTGGCTCGCCTTTGGGCAGATTCCACCTCCGCCCGTGCCTTGTCTTTGGTTGATTGAATCTCTCGCCGTGCCCGCTCCGTTTCTGCCGTTACTGCTTTGGCGACTGCCTCAGCAATTTTCTGGTTAAGAATTTCATCGGCTGAAGGGGCTTTGGGCGGTTCAACAGACACCGCAGTATCTGTGCTTAACGGAACAGGCTCCACGGTCGAAGGCTGTCCCCCCGGTTGAACGACTGTATCGTCCGTCATTGTGAAGATTTCCTCCCTTTACTCCTTTTTCTGTTTGGTCTTGATTTCCCCCATGTGGGACTTGCCCATCTTGTCATAGCAGACATGGGCATACTTGTTTTTACCAACCTTGATGGCTTCCACTCGCCCGTTTTCTGCAACGCAATGGTCAAAATCTGCTGGCATTTTCGTTCCCTCCCGTAGTCTTTTTGTTGTGCGCCCGCTCCCCGAACCAGTAACCAAGAATCATCAACACTGCCCCAGCGAAGAACTCAAAAACTGCTGTGGGGTACTGCAAGACGAGGACAAGCACAACAGCCCAGCCCGATAACATCACAATTGGTCTAACTAATGCGCTAAACCATTCCATCTGTCTACCTCCCTAAGACAAACATCCGCCAGTATATCCAAATATCAATCATTGTCAAGATGGTTTGGATGCCTAGAAAGACAAACCCTTTCCTGTTCTTGCCTGAACCAAAACAAAACCCGATAAGCATTGACAGGGGGGACTGGATGGCAGACAACAGGATAGTAACTATCAGCCATAGGTTGAACTCTACTTGGGGGTTTATCACCAACATCCAATTTGCCCTCCATCATTTCTTGAGTTCCTCCCAGTATTCCTTAGTAAGCCGCTCGATAGGGATACGGAGTTTAGCAAGAACCTCCTCCAAAGCGGCTGCGGCCTCCTTCAAATCCAATAGGAACGTTACCAATTCATGTTTATCCATAAAACAACCTGTAGGCAGCACGAATAGCTGGGTTGGTGTCTCGCATCTGCTTCCTGTAAAGCGCAATTAGTTCTCTAGCCCGAAGAATTTGCGGGTATTGCTTGAGCATTAGGCGGGCTTGCGCCTCATCCTGCCTCGCCATTTCTCGTATCTGGTCAGCAATCGTCTTCAACTCCGGGGGGTATCCTGCCCAAACGGTGTCAGCAATCTGCCAGTATGGTCTAAGTATCTCTCTAGCGTGCTCAAGTGCCTTCAACTCAACTGGCTTATTAACCCAAATCGCCCCCGAATATGCCTCAATGAAGTTAAGTGCTTGCTGTCCGTGCTGGCTAAGGAAATCCCGTTCTCGGCTTTCAGCTTCCTCGAACCTATATTTCCCATATTCATCATACATATCGGGGCCAAACACCACTCGGTAGTATTCCCGCCGAAGAATGTCCCCAGGGTGCATCTTAGCCGTTTGCTCAGGGCCTAGTGGCTGGTTGTAGCCTGCTACGATTTCTTGATATTCTTTTCGTTCTGCTCGTGAGGCATATGCTTTTCGCCTAAAGTTTTGGGCATCTTCTGTGTCCTCTCGGAATTGACGACCGTTGTTCGTAGCACGATATTCTTTAGCTGCTAACTCTATTGCCTTTCGGTAAGCATCCTCGATTGCCTTGCCCTCAGCCTGGAAGTGGCGCATTATCGTTGGAGTGCCCGTGGCGAAACGCTCCTCCTGCTCTCTCTCAGCCTCAATAAGCGTGGGTTCGGTTTGCTCTAGCTGTAATTGAGCAGCTTTCCCAATCGTTCTACCAACCTCGTCCCAAGACATCCCATACTTTTCCTGAGCGACTACATCTCTTTCGTATTTCAAGGGGTCGCTGTAAGTCGTTACCCCAACACCAGCAAAACCCACAGAGGAGACCAGCGCACCCAAGGGGCCGTCTTGAAGATAAGCATCTACCAAGTCCTGAATAGCAAGCGGCGCTATCCGTTGATACACCTGCTTAGTGAAGCTTCGGCCAGACTTCGGGGGCAGTTCCTCACCAAGGTAAGTTTCTCCCTTAACAATATCCGCCATCAAACCAGCAGCGGGGGAAAGTTTCGTTTGCATAAAGCGGTCGAGGAGGTCTTTCCGATTAACTGGCTGCATCCACCCACCTGCCGTCTTTCTCTGGGCAGCAGCAAACTGTGCACCAAAGCGAAAATACTGGGCGTAGCCCGTCCAAATGTCCAATCGAGTCTCTGTTTCGGGCAGACGCATTTTACCAAAATCGGCTGAACGAGGGTCAAGTTCAATATCGGCGGCTCCTGATAACTTAGCTGCTGCTAAAATTGAAGCCCCAATGCCAAGAAACGACAGCATGGTTTTCCATGCCTCAACTCGTACCAGCTTTGACTTAGTCACTGTGGGCAGAATAGTCAGAGGAAGTGCCAAGCGAGACATAATCAGTCTAGGGGCAAACAAGATAGCATTGGGTAGAGCGCCCATGCCAGCAGTGAATGGTATTGCGGGCCCACGCCCCGACGCCCAGTTTATCAATCGTGCCAGGTCTCTGTAATCCTGCTCCAGTGGCTTCAACCCCGCCTTTGACCAAGCAGCTAAGGTGGATTCCCACATTCGGATTCGCATGTCGTTCAGCACAGTGATATACGCTCGGTTGGAAGCCTTGACAAACGGCAGCATATTTGCTATTTTGCTCATAAAGGCTTCCTCTCGCTCAGCAAGTGCCACGGCCACCTGCCCCGCTCTTGGCGCAATATACAATCCCGATTGCTCAGCAAGCCTGAAGTTCGGCCGAGACCGAATGATGCTATCCATTACAGCCTCATTTTTGTCACTGAGCAGCGCCTTCAACATCGGTATAACCGTCTTAGCTGCTTCCAATGGGTGCCGGGCGGTCAAGATACCCCCCTGCCGCAGAAGCCCTGAAACATCAACAGAAGCCAACATCGCTCTAGGAGCATTGATAAGGCCGAGGAACTCCTCCCATGCCTTGGTTAACCACGGGCGTTTTCCCAAAATAGCTTTAGCGAATTCGGGGCCAAAAAGCCGTTCAAGCAGTTTGAGTTCAAAATCTCTGGGTATTCCTGCTGCCTCTGGTTGCAGCAAGCGCACTAGAGCGCCCCGTGCGCTTATCCTATCCCAGACGTTCTTAAATGGTGCTTCATTGATAGCACCAAACAATACTTGCCCCATGTCCTCAGAGACCTTATCAGCTAAGGAGACAAAGCCTTCTGTAGGTGTAGCCTCTGGAAGTTTTCCGCCGACATAAAGAGCTTTCTCCGCCTCTGCAAGTGTCTCCCTTGGAGCAACTCCAGATTCCATAAGCCGTTTGCGGACTGCCTCATACTGCGCCATCTGTTTTGCCCGTGCCTCAGTTTGTAATTTGGCAGTCATCCCTCGAATTGGTTTCATTTCTTTAATTAGCTGGGTCAGGGTTTCTATATATGTCTGAAGTTTCGGGTTGACTCCTTCTGGAAACAACTCAGATGTCAACAACCTTCGCTGTGCTTTAGTGGGAGGAACACCGCCTTTTGCCACTATTGAAGCAGATGGTAGCACCGCCCTTTTGGTCGTTGTTCTTGCTGCGAGTGCTTGTGCTCCTTTGAATGGAAGCTGCATTCCTTTCTCAGCTAAGCCCCAGGGGGAGTATTCAATTCCCTTGGCAACACCTTTTACAACAGGAGCAAACCCTCCTGCCCCTTTTGCTAATGCTCCAACCCCCCTAGCAAGTGCCCCCGTTCCGGGGATTGCAAGCCACGGCAGCATCTCCAATGCGCCCTTCACGAACCGTGGAGATTCCCACTGTTTATATTCCTCTAGCTCCCGTTGAAAAAAAGGCAAATTCCGAGTCTCTGGGGTTTCTAGCGTCCATGGTGCTGTTGCAAGCGCCACCGTTGGCTCGATAGCCTTCTCCTGAATAAACCGAAACGGAGCAGTGAATAAATCAACCCCTCTTCGCCAAAGAGGTACTTCTTCTGGAGGTTCCTCAGCAACTTCTTGTATTGGCGGTGGTCTGTCCAAAATGTCGCTCAATCCCGTCATTCCAGACAGCCTTGAGAACGCTATGGATTTCTCCTGCGCTGGTAAAGCAGCAAGCTGGCGTTTGAACAAGTCCAACGCTGCTGGGCGAAGTGAGCGTATTTGCTCCTCTAGCGACAGTTCTCTACCGCCCATAAGGTTTCCTATATGTCAATCGTGGGGCATTTCCCCCTGGCGGAAGTGTAGACCGCATCTTCCATAATTGTTCCTCAGGCGAAGCACCTGTCCGCATTCGCTCATAGCCGAGATATTGCTGTTGAGCATCTGGCCCCATTTGTGCCCAGGATTGCAAGGAGGGGGTAGTAAGCTCAAGCATAGATGCTGGGTTTGTTTCCTTGCCCCGCCAATTTGGAAGCGGTGCGCCTGCTTTAAGTGGCTGCCCGCCGTAGCGAACATAGTCTCGTGCGCCAGTATTAGGCTGTGAGTAGTCTTGGGGCATAAACCGCAGCATCCACGGCTGAATCGCTGGAGTTGTGCCCCCAAGAATAGCGGATTCAAGCCAACTCTGTGGGTTTGCCCGAAGGTTAGCCAACTCTGTTTCCCGTTTGGCGGCTAGCGTCAACTGCACCTGCTCTTTTGCCCATGCGAGGGCCTCTTTGCGCCCCTGCTCGGACTGTTCTAGTCCTTGTCCCCTCCGTGCTTCTTCTGCTGTCCACTGTCGTTCCTCCCTCCCCTCTTTCTCTCTTCCTAGGGCGAGTTGTGCTTGCGCAAAGGTAGACATTGTCCCAAATGCTTCCCGTTCTGGTATTGGTTGCCCCCGCCGTTCGAGGCCATCGGGCATACGATAAACAGGGATAACGTAGCCAAACCCCATTGGTTCTATGCGAAGGAACTCGCCTGATTCCGCAGGTGCTTGCGTAGTAGGTGTTACTGTCTGCTGGGTCAGCCGTTTTATTTTAAGTTGCTCAGCAAGAGAGGGTGGTTCTCCACCTCCTGCCACAGTTGCTCCAATAGGAGGAGTTAGCCCCTGTGCCTTCAGTACTGCTGCGGCGTATGGAGATATTTGGGCAATCTCCTGTGAGTCTCGTTCCCCAAGCCAATTCATCAATGCTCGCCCGCCCCAGAGACCCGCTGTCAGGCCAGCACCAATTCCAAGTCCTTTTACCCCAGCGCTTGGTTTTTTAAACCCAGTAGGACGCCACCGAGAAGGCCTTTTAGGCATTGGCGTCTCAGTCAAATCAAGGGGCAAACCTGACGGCGCTGCTGCGAGCGGCTGTGGCGGGAACTCAAGTGGCTGAGGTCCGCCTAGCGCCTTTGCCCCCGGCCATACTGGTGTTCCAGGGGCTTTTGGCATGGGTATTTTAGTCACACCAAGGGGGTAGCGTCGGCCGGCCGCCTTCGCCGCAGCACCACCGAACATCCCGGATGTCTCTGGGCGTCTCTGCCAAAAAGGTAGTTTAGCTGCAGCCTTGCCTACTGCGCCCACAGCCCCAATACCGCCAGCCATGGGGCCATAAGAGAGCAGTCTATCTAAGGATTCCGCTGTCCCCAATTCATAGTAGCGGTTTATAAGCTCTTTTAACCAGTCGGGGTAATGCTCTTCCTCCCAGTTGGTTAACCATTGTTCAATTCCGTTTGGCATTACGTCATCTCCTCGGCCTCAAGAGCTTTCACTCGCTCGTAGGTCTTTTTGAAGATTAAATTAGACAGAGGCGTCCCATCCTGTGGGCCATAAATCTTTCCCAGCATCAGCAAGTCCTGTGGCGTCCACTGCTCATATTTCTTTCCGATGAGTTCTTCAGGACGACCAATCTTGGCTAGTGGCTCGACGAGGTCTTGCAGCACCCTATCTATTGCTTGTGATTTAAGGGCAACAACTTCTTCAATGGCTTTAGTTAATGATGTAGGTTTCATTTAGCTTCCACCGCCACCCATGCCTTGCTCTGTCATTGAGGTCTGGCTCCTCAGTGCCTCTAGTTTGTTCTGAAGGTCTTCTGCCGAGCCTAACGGAGCAACAGCAGGAATCGGGGGCACAAGGCTTCTCCCCGGCTCTGCTTGTGTAAATGGCGCAGCCAGACTTGGCGGTGCTAGCGGTGGCGGACTTCCTATGGATTCAGCTGCTCCACGCTTGGCTATTGCCTCTGCCACTTTGCCAGCGAGGTATTGGTCAATCACTTGCTGCACAGACGGGCTGTTTTTGAGTATCTCAACCTGCTCCTCGACGTCCATTGCTTGCGAGTCAACGTTGCTCATTTGCTTTCGTGCCCAGTTCTTTGTGACCAACCCGCTCTTCATCAGACGCTCAAGGTCATCGTGGCGCCTGTATTCATCTTCCTCAGAGATTGGGGAGAACTCTACATAGAAGGTAAAAGGCTCTTTCATCTTGTCTTTCTTGATTTCAATGTCAAATTCATCGGTAGGCGTCTTTGCCCAAACATTGATGTCACCTGGGACGACATTCTTCATAATTCGAGCACAGTTAGACAAAACCTTCGCCACACCATGCCGAAACGCCTCGTTACTGTAGGTAAATTTCGTCGACGCTTCAGCAATGAGCAGGCGTCGGTCTGCCCCAGAGCGAACCCCCGCCTCACCAAGCCCTTGGAGCGACCTCGGAGCACCATGAGCAGCAAGATAGTTTGCTGAGATAGCAAGCCAAGAAAGCAGAGCATCTGGTGGAACTTTCGGAGCCATGTCGTGAAGCTCGACACCATCAGGCAGAGGGTTATACTCGCCGAACTTCTGGAAAATCTGAGTAACGGCGGCCGCCCCCGGCCCTGATAGATAACCCCAAGGGAACCCACTCTTTTTTAGAATGATGTCCCCAACGGAATAGTCCCGTGACTCAGACAGAAGGAGCTTTCGGATGTAGCGTAGGATGCCCACATAGCGTTTCTTGTAGTCATTCGTGGCGGAGATGTTACCCAACCCAGTGTCGATAGGCACATAAGGGATAAAGCCATAGTTGTGCTTTACGACACCTCCATGCAAGACGGGCTCAAGGTCGTAAAGTTCACAACGATAATCCTTTGTCCAAAAAGAGATGTGTTCTACCTTATCGGTTGTCTGCTTGCTCTGTGGGTTGCTCCATTTTAAGAACCGCTGCCGGGTGTCATAACAAAATTCCTCTCGAACCTCAAAAACGAACGACCCACCAGCATAATAAGGGTCAAGCAAAATCTGTTTAGGATTAACAGCTTGAATGACAATAGGAATTGAGTCACGCTGCTCTACTCGCCAAGCGTCTATACGAGCGGCGTAGTCTGCGTCAGATTCACCTGTTTCTTTCTCCGGGCGGTCAACCCAACGGTCGGCGTCCCAAACAGTCTTGAGCACGCCTAGCCCATGCAGCCAATAGTGCTTCGCAGCAACCCGAATCGGGGAAATGGACGCCTCTACGTTATTGCGGTAGAGAACGCCAAGACCAAACTTGCGCAGGAGGTTCATCTCGTCCTCTGACCTCTGTGATTCCCCCTTACGATTCGTCCAGACTCGAACATTCCCGATGTCAGTGTGGTCAACACAGGTATCAACAATGTCACGAGCGGTGGGCAGGATAACTCCCTCCGCAACAAACTCCGTGGGCAGGAGCAAATCCTTGACGAAGTCAAGCTCGTAGTATCGCTCATCTTCGTCGAATTCCTTAAAAAGCCCCGACTCTTGATACTTGGTCAAGCAGTCTTTATAAAGTGCTTTTACATCATCAACTGTTGGTTTTGCTGGCTTCATTTATTTCTCCGAAGCAGTTTATCAAGTAGGCTCGTCTCATCCCCTGGAAAGTGTAGGGATTTAATCGGCTCTATTGAGTGTGGTCGAGCCGTAGCGAAGCCGTGACGCTCAGTGACACCAAGAGTGCCATAGCGAGCAGCGTCCACGGTGTCGTCTCTAAACTTAACGGGCTGCTCAAGAACAATACCGTTTTTGTCCACTTGTCGTTGGTAGCCCCGAATCTGCTTGATGAGGTTGACGCTGTCTTTCGTAATATGAATCTGTTGCCGTCGGCACACGTCTATACCAAGCCTAACGTCTTTGTTGGCTGCCAAACAAGTGAACCCAGCATTGTTGATTTCTCTTATCCGCTGTGGCTCGGCGCTATCGGCGTAGATGTCACCTTTGTCAAAGTGTGTTAGGCGCTCAATCAGGTCAGAGTTGGTCATCCCAGACTGACAAAGATACTCATGCCAGTAGAGTTTCTTGTCAGATATGACAACTTTGATTAAAGCCGTTGGATGCACAAAGCCAAAGTCAAGGCCGTAACACCAAGCGTCGAACTTCTCTGGCAAGGCATCTACGAGCGTATAGTTCGGAAAGATAAGGTTTTCGAGTCTGCCCCACTCGCCAAGGACGTAGACTCGGTAGTAGTTCTCGTCTTCTGTCGCCAAATTCTTGAGCAGCTTAACATACTCTGGGTCAGCGTAGGGATTGTCGTCAACAGTCGAATGAATAACTGCTACATCGGGCTGACCTATGAGCTTGGTTGGTATCCAGCCGCTGCCGTCAATAGGATTGAAGGTCAAGAAAATCTGGTTGACTCCCCCCTCCGTTTGTCGACGAAGTTGTAATTTGAAGGCGAGGTAATCCTCGTAGGTGAACTCATCTGCTTCCTCCATCCAGATGTAACTTGCTCCACCAGCAAGAGATTTCGCCTTTGTTGGCTCGTCGATGCCAAAGAACCACATGGCATTGCTTCTGTAGTGGATGACGTGGTCTGTTTTGTTATGCTCCATTTGGTCATACAGGTGGTAGGCTTTGAACAAGTCAACAATCAGGGCATAAGCTGACCGTTTAAGGGCAGGCAAGGTCTTACGAGTGATAATAAGCTGTTTGTCGTCCTCGTTAGTAAATTTGGTGACTAAAAGCTGCGCAACCGAGTGTGATTTTGAGCTACCAGCCCCCCCAACATTAACAAGCACATTGGCTTTGCTCGCTTGGTTACGGGTAAAGACATTTGTAAAACCCACTTGTAAAACATCTGTAGGATTAGCCTCCACGTATGCTCCACGTATCGGGGGCAGCACCGTTGGTATTGGCAAGCGGGGTGGTTCGGTAGTAGGTGATTTGGTATGGCCAAGGGTAGTAGGGGTAGTAAGGCGTGACAGGGAAGATAGGATAATCAGGGTAGTATGGTGGACAGTAGGGGCAGCGATTGTGCCTGCATGACGCACAGGGGTTGGTGGGGCTGTGGCCCACATAGGGACATTCTTTGGTTTTGGCATCGTTGTCGCCCATTGTTTGTCTACCCTCCTTTTGAGAAATGATAGGTAACTGGTTCAGGCCCCCACCCGCCCTTGATTTCGTGAATCAGAACCAGTAATTTTCCCACCGCCGGAGCGGCACACCCGTATTTTGTAGTTTGGGTCTATCTTTGGGGAAGCGTGTCAAGTCTTCCAAGCCCAGCCACGAAGCGAATCTTCAGCCATACGGCTCGGACTACTAGCTTTGCAGTCTTCTACGCCGTAACGAGGCTTTCACTCGTACCGTGTCGCCTTCTGATTCATGTATTTTACCGACACTGGCACTAGAACTGGGTGAGCCAGCAGCTTAGCCCCAGTCCCAGTGGCTTTATTCTTTAAGAGGCCGAGCAACCTACAAGCTGGTTGTAGTGCTGTTTCCCCGAAGGACGGGTTTCTTGAGCCACCAAAGATAGATTGTTAATGTTCTTTATGTCAAGTTGGGTAAATGGCAAAATTTCGGTGGGCACGCCTATAGTCCAATAATGTCTCGTCTGCCCAAGCCCACTTCCCCAT
>ERZ1292632.4408-Hain-H43-01um-R2-4408-length-10126-cov-69_pt1 | contig 10126 bp, 11 predicted proteins | sample MGYA00564407_ERZ1292632 | MGnify/ENA primary metagenome ERZ1292632 (study PRJEB36523, sample SAMEA6512637) | groundwater metagenome | collected 2019-01-08 | study: AquaDiva: Metagenomics assemblies of 32 groundwater samples | reverse complement strand
GGTTGGTTAGGCCAAATCGTCGGGCCCAAAGGTGAACTCCCTGCGGCGGATCCCGGCGACGACCGGGGAATGCCCTTGCTCCTCCCCGGTGAAGGTCAACCAATCGATCTTGTGCAGCCGACGGGCGATGGAGATCGACGACGCCGGGTTCCTGATCCCGTTGTTCTTGCACCAGTTGAGGAATACGGGGTAGATGTCCCTGAGGGCCACCCGCGCCTTCGGGTCCCGCTCGTACTCGTCGGTCAGGAAGGTGCTCACCGTGTCCATCTCGACCCGGTACTCCTTGACCGCACTGGTGATTGCCGTCGGTTCCGCGATCCCACCGCCCATCCACTCCAAGCAACCGCGCACGGTCCACGCCACGATGCCCGCCCGTTCGGCGTCCAACGCGGCGTCCACGACGTGGCGCGGTAACCGCTCGGACGGTGGGATGACGAGTTCGAATGGGATGAGCTTGATGCGGCGCCAGATCGGGTCGCCGGACCCACGGATGATCGGGCGCTCGTTGGTCATGATCCACACCTTGAATTGCGGGACGAATTGGAACGAGTTGGAGTAGAGGTGCCTGGCCAGGACCTTCTCGCCGCCGGTGATGACCTTGATGAACTCCTCGTTCAACGACATCGTGCCGCTCAACTCGCTGACGAACACGATCCGCGCCGCCCGCATGTCCGCGATGTTGGACATCTCGGTCGACCCTAGGTTCTTTTGGGTGAACACGTTGGTGTTCGTGGTCTCGGAGTACTGGTCCCCGAGGATGCGGTCAACAGCGTTCAGCAGGGTGGACTTCCCGTTATTGCCGGCCTCGCCCCAGCAGATAAAGATGCACTGCTCGCTGGTGACGCCGGTCAGGCTGTACCCGAGCGCCCGCCTGAAGTACTCCTTCGCCTCAAGGTTACCCCCGAACGCGAATTCCACCGTCCTCTCCCACATGGGGCACTTGGCGTCCGGGTCGTAGTCGAACGGCAGCAGCTTGGTTAGGAGGTGGACCTTGTCGTGGGGCAACAACTTGCCCGTCCTCAGGTCCAGTGCCCCGTTGGTGAAGTTCAACAGGTACGGGTGGGAGTCGAGTTCCTCCACTTCCGTGCGGATGCTCGGGAGCGTGGATAGCATGCGTAGGGTGGTGACGAGCCTTGGGATGTTCAAACTGGCCTGGAGCCACCTCCGCAGTGCGTCGGCCACCTGGCGGTGGGCGGTCGTGATCTCCTCGTTCAACTTGTCGGTCAGGTGCTGGACGGATGCATGGATCACCTGCTTCTCCTTGGCGTCTTGCTTCCAGTGCTTGCCCGACCACACCAGCCACTCCACCCCCACGCCGTGGATGACCGTCCCCTCAAACTTTGTCGCCAGCCTCAGGGCGTTCCCCGCGTCGTTCAACGCCGAATCGATCCCGGTGTTGACGTTCCCGTCGCTCCGTTGCAGGAACGACGCCGCGGCCTGGACCTTGGACTCCACGTACGCACGGTCGATCATGTCCTGCGGGGTCTGCTCCACGCCGCCCGCCTCGACCCACGCCCACACGGCGTTCACCGCCAGGTCGACGTTCACACCCTGCTTCAGCAGGCTGAGGGCGTTGTGGAAGATGACGTCGTCGCGGGTCCCCAACTTGGCCACCCCACCCATGTCCTGGTGGGCCTTGGCGCCCTTCTTTTGCTCCTTGAGGATCTTGTCCAGCAACCATTGGGGGGCTTCGGCTGGACGCTTTCCGCTGCCGGGACCAACGGTCCACTCGTACGTGTTGCCTGACTGGTGGATGCTTGGTGGGGCGACCACCTGCGAGTTGCCCTCGCCCTTGATGTCGACACCCTGGACCATCCCGATGCGAGTCTGGACCGTGGTGTCCTTCGGCATGACGAAGTAGAAGTGCCGCCCGCCGCCGCCGGTCTTGACCTCGAGTGTAGGGGGCAGGGGACCGTGCTTGTCGAGCAACTGGGCCAGGCCCTCGTCACCACCGGACTTGGCATCGACGTCCACGACGAAGATGTTGGAGCGGACCCCCGTGAGAACACCCCAGTTGGCGTCTGGGTACGAGGCCAACCAATTGTCAATTTTACGGAGATCTGTAGTCGCGCGGTCCGGCCAACCCACACCAGGAAGCGGGTGCTTGCCCCGGTTCTTACCACCGCAATTGGTACCGCACGCGCACTTGCCGTCCGCACCGACCCACCAAATAGGGATGATGTGGATGCCGATGCTGGTCAACGCCTCGAGGAGGGCGCGCTTCTCAGTCAAATTCATGGTGCTCCACCTTGTATTGCCTGAACTCTACCCAGGCTGCACCGATCGCACCAGCAGCGTCACGGTTGAAGGCCGAAACGTGGTCCACCCACTGCTTGTAAGTCTCCAACTTCCCTTGGGCGACTAGGTCCGGTGGGTACGGGATGTGCAGGTAAGCAAGGGCCCACTCCTCACGGGTGAAGTCCTCGATGGAACTACGGAAGTCCCGTCCAATATCCCCGACGGGGTCCAGGCGGTCCGCCTGTGCCAAGACCCACACCACGAAGGTGACGTGGGTGGCGTCCTTGGGGAGCACCGCGGTCAGTCTGACGTGCGGTCTTCAAGCACGAGTGCGGAAATGACGTCCCCGCGACTGTACCGCCTCTGCTCACCCTCGTAGACCCGGCTCCACACATCCTTGAGCCGGTCCACCTTCTTCACGACCTCCCGCTCCACCCACACGTGCAGGAGCGCCTTGTCCTTGAACTTCTTGGGCCTGCCGACCTTACGCTTCATTCGAGCCTCCTGGTGACCCATAACCGGGCACCTTCCCCTGCAACCGCAGGTGGTTCAACTCTGTCTTCCTCTCGTACGCGCGCGCCAAGTCCGACGGATGAACGCCCTGCTGTTCAAGGAAGAGGACGATGTACCCGAGGAACGCCAGTATGTCCGCGAATTCATAGGCCGCCTCCACCAATTCCCCCGCGTTCCACACGTGCGGCTCCTTCCATTGTTTCCAGTCGAAGTGGGCCATCAGCTCATCAACCTCGGCGTGGAGGGCCAGGAACGTGGTGCGGACGAACTCCGGCGTGCCCTCCGCCCAGCCCGGGAAGTACTTGCCCAGTTTAGCCTGAGTAAAGTCGAGGTAGTTCAGCGCGGCCGCTAGATGTGCGAGGCCTATGTCCTTACCGTCCATCATTCCTCCCAGAAGTCGTTGACCTTCACTTCAACCTTCGGGTTGCAGTCCACCGCCCGCCGGAAGCCGACCAGCATAGCGTCTTTCAGCTCTGCCGCGTACTCCGTGGCTTCGTCAGCGTCCACCACGGCCACCAGCTCGTCGTGGACCTGGTTGCAGAGTTTGCCGACAACCAGCCCACGGTCCCACGCTTCTAATATACCATATTTTATGCCCGACGCGGCGGACGCCTGGACCATCGTGTTGAGGATGACGGTGGGCCTGATGTTGCGGCCGACCAGCATCCGCTTGAGACCGTGCGGGATCCTGATGGTGACGGGCCGGCCCTGGTCCGCGACCCCGATCGCCCGCGCCCGCATGTCCGCGAGCCCCTTGAACTTTTCAAAGAAGTTCCTGACCACGCCGTACGCGTCGTCAACGGTCAGCGTCCCGCCCGACCGGTGGGCGTACTCGTAGAACTTCTGCGGTCCGCCGCCGAACAGGAGCGTGAAGGACACGGCCTTGGCGAGCTTCCGCATCGCGGGGCTCACCTGGTCAATGGGCACGTGGAACATGGCCTCAGCGGCAATAGAGGCGTGCACGTCCTCGTCCTCCAGGAGTGCCATCAGGACCTCGTCCCCGGCGATCTTGGCGGCGACACGGATCTCAATCTGCGAATAGTCGACGGAGACGACCTTCTTGCCGGGTTCCCAACCGAACACGTACCGCATGTCCCTGGGTATCTGCTCGCCGTTGGGGCCGCTGGATGAGAAGCGAGTCGTGTCAGTGGAACACTGCCAGAAACGTGGGTGGATCCGCCCGTCAGGCTTCATGTGCCTGGCCACCCAATCGCCACCGTAGACCTTCAACCGCTGGTCCGGCCGGCGGTACTCCAGGATGATATTGGCGAGCTCCCCACCCTTCCCACCGAGCAGGAGCAGGTCCTGCAATGTCTCCTTCTTGGTGTCCAGGACTTCCACCCCGCGGGAGATGAACGCGTCCTTCACCTGCTTGGGCGAGCGGGCATTCATGGCGCCGAACTCCGCCTCAAAGTCCACCTGCACGTGGGCACGGTCCTCCACTTGCTTGGCCAAGTACCCGGACAGCTTGTCAGGGTTGAGGGGCATACCGTTGATGGTCAGCCAGGCCACGGGTAGCACCAACCTCATCTCATTCTCCAGCCCACGGGTGACGCCGAACTCCACCGCCTTGTCCAGCTGGCTCCTGCGGAGTGCGGGCAGCACAAGCACATCAGACACGGCGTAGAGCACCTGGTCCTCGGTCAGCTCATCGTTGGCCCAACCGGAGTGCTCGATGTCCTTGTTGATCACGGTGCCAAGCCGCCGCTTGGCCGAGGCCCGCAACGACTTGGAGACGTCCCGCCGCTGGGTCGGCACGATCGCGGTCTCGGCGACCAGGGTGTCGTACCAGTCGGCCTTGCTGACCTCGACCCCAGCATTGTGGAGGAATGGGATGTCGAAGGCCACACCGTTGTGGGCAATGAGGGTCCTCCCAGGCCTGGCGATGGCGTCCTTGACTGGTTGGGGGACCACACCCCCAGGCGTACGAATGAGTGCTAGGGTACCGCTCTTGTCACCGTAGAGCTGGACGGTGGCGATGTCATCGCGCCATGGGTCCAGGCCGGTGGACTCAAGGTCCACGCCCACTACGTCGTCGTCGGCCAGAAGCTTAGGCAACTCCGCCGGGTCGGTGAGGACCTCGTGTCCGTCAATTACCACGTGTCGGGTCCCACCCGGCCCTGAGGAATGCGTCCACTGTCCTTGGGTACGCGTCGGCAGTATCAAACCAAATCATGCGCTCGCCGGCGGCCCCGAGCTTCTTACCCGACCGCTGGACCGCCCTGTGGAACACACGCAGGTTGTGCTCATCGATGGGCCGCCCACCATTACGTGCCAGGATCCGTTGGATGCACACCTCGGGCGGGGTGGTCAGCACACCGAAGGTGACTTGGCCCGGGTACTTCTTGGCGAAGTCCAACCACCGTTGGGTGGTCCCGGAAATGAGCAGGCTCTCAAAGAAGACGTGCTTGTGTTCGTTGGCGAAGTCCTCGATGAGCCACTGCAATTCGTCCATCGGGTAGAACCCGTCGACCCCACCGGAGTACCCGGCACCCTCAACGCGCATGCTTGTACCAAGACGGTACCGGCCGGCCAGCACCAGGTCCCCCGGGAGGATGTGCCCGACCAACTTGTTCGACTTGGACCTGAATGCCGGACGGCGGACCTCGGTCCCGGGGCCGTAATCCTGGAGCAATTTGAACCCGACGTAACTCTTACCGCTACCGCCGCAGCCACGAATGTTGAAGATCATTGATGTACTCCTCAAATGCTGGGTTGGCCACCGCGCGGGGACGGATCTTCCGGACGTAGTCCAATGCATCGGCTGGGCTGAGTCCAGTGAACTCAACGAACATGAGCACCGCCAACAGCCCGGACCGGTTCCGGCCAGCATTGCAGTGCGCCAACACCGAAGGCCATCCTTCATTGTACAAATTGTTGACAACACTGACGAGCTCATCCCACCTGGCCCGGTCCATGAGCAAGCCGTCGCTCATCGGGAAGTGGATGTACCGGTCACCGTACTCTGCCCTCACCACCTCCGATTGCTTGTTGACCAGACAGATGACGTGCGTGATCCACATGTGGCGGAGCCGGGACACAGCCGTGGGGTCCTCCCGGGGGTGGCCACTGGTGTAGAGTTTCCCGGGGATGATCGTGTGGACCCTCACGGTGACCTCACCGGGTGGGCCAGGTCGGTCGTCAGAGAGTAACTGAAAAGTCGGTCTGACCACGCATACTCGTGCTCCGGGATCGTCGTGCCAAGTTCCTTGCGGACGCCGGTCCACCCTTGCACCTCCCCCCGGGCCCACCTAGGCACGAGGCGGGGGCGTGCGACGGTCATGTACTCGGACACTGGTAGTAACGGGCCCACCTTGCGCATGTACTCGAGCTCGCTATCTTGCGACCGCCCGGGGTACTGCCGGCCGTTGACCGCCTGTTTGTAGTCGCAGAGCAACACCTCGGTTGTGAACGCGCTGAGCTTCAAACCGTGGGTGTGAAACCAGGTCCTGACCTCGTCGAACAAGCTGTTGCAGAGGTCCAACGCTTCGGTGCTGTCGTCGTTGGCGTTCAGTGTACCCGCGTGCTGCGGGTAAAGCAAGGAGAGGCCGAGCCTGGGGGACCACGCGCCGCGGGGGTTCATGTCCGGGACCGAGTCGTCGGACAACCCCATCACGTGCAGGGTCTCAGCGACCTTCATGCCGGAGTACCGCCCGAGGCTGGGCACGGACGTCACGTACTCGTACAGGCCATACTCGCCGTAGTACCCACGGCGCAGGTGGCCAACTTGCGCGTGCGTGGCCAATGCGCCATCCACGAATGCCACCGCGTCGTGTGCCAGGAACTTCGCCAGTTTGCGTGGGGACCTGATCGGCCGACGTTCCTTCCGCATCGGTAGGTTGGGCCAATTTTGGAGGACCCACTGCCCCAGCGCGGTAGGGTCAAGCCGGACCCGGTCCCACGGCCAAGCCGTCCAAATGGCCTCGGCGGCGGGGACGTTGTATACGCTGATGTACGCCATTGTGCGCCAGAGCTTCTCGACCAACGGTTGGTCCTCCGATAGGTAAGCCACGGCCTTCATGTGCGGGTCCGGGCCACCGGCCATGAGTTCAAACCGACAGAAGTCGTCGAATAAACGCCAGTGCCACTCGGCCAGACGGTCGATGTTGAGCTTATGTTTACCCATAGGTGATCCATTCCTCAAGGAAGTCCAATGCCTCACTGTCCCGGATTTGCAACGGTGGCGTCTTCATGAACGCGGCGGATGGTGCGTTGATCGGCCCACATAGGTCCCGGTCCAACGCCAACCGGGCGCAACGCACAGCGTCGATCACGATCCCTGCCGAGTTGGGGCTGTCCCAGACCTCGAGCTTCAACTCCAGGTTCAGGGGCACACCACCGAACGTCTCACCCTCCATCCGGATGTAGCACCACTTGCGGTCGTCGAGCCATGGGATGTGGTCGCTTGGCCCGACGTGGATGTCCTCCGGGTCCAACGGGTGGGCCAGCATGCTTTGCACGGAGCCGGTCTTCGAAACCTTCTTGGAGACCAGCCGCTCGCGCTCGAGCATGTTGAGGAAATCTGTGTTGCCCCCGAAGTTGAGCTGGTAGGTCCGCAGCAGTTTGACACCACGGTCCTCGAAGAGGGTGGTCAGCACGCGATGCACGATGGTCGCACCGACCTGGCTCTTGATGTCGTCGCCGATGATGGGCAACCCCGCCTGGCGGAAACGTTCCGGCCAGTAGCCTGTTACGTCGCTGGCCAGGAACACGGGGATGCAGTTGACGAACGCGCACCCTGCTAGCAGTGCCTGCTCGGCGTACCACTTGGTCGCCTCCTCGGACCCGACCGGGAGGAAGTTGACCACCACGTTGGTGTCGGTGTCGCGGAGGACCTTGACCACGTTCGCTGATGGGCCAGGTGCCTTGGTGATGACTTCACTGAGGTACTTGCCGAGCCCATCAAGTGACCGCCCGCGCATGACGATTGGTCCCTCTTCGTCGAACATATTGACGAACGTCTTGGTGTTGTTGGGCACCGCGAAGATCGCCTTGGTCAGTGGCAACCCGACCTTGTTGACGTCGATGTCAAAGGCGGCCGAGAATTCAATATCAGAGACCACCCAGCCACCGACCGACGGCCGCACCAGTCCCGGTTCTGGGTTGTGCGTGTCCGAGTAGAACTCGACCCCTTGTACCAAGGCCGACGCGCAGTTCCCTACACCGACGATCGCAACACGTACACCGTCACTCATGGCAACCTCCCCGTGATGTCAGTCTCGGATGGGACCACCTTCATGTCTAAGATGCGGGACGACTTTGCCCAGCGCACCACCTCAATCACTTTTGGCTTGCGGACCCGCCGGTCCAGCTTGAGGCCATCCGCAACAACATTGGCCGCGTACCGACCGGCGAACGGCGTGACCGCCTTGACCATCTCACCGATGGCCTCACCAAGGTTACCGGACCATCTGTAGTCGTCCGGGTAGCCCATCAACCGCATGAGTTCCCTCAACCCCAGGTACCGGACCTCCTCCGGGTGGAGCATCGTGTTCCCGAACACGGTACCTATCTGACGGTCGAACGTCGAACGTCCCTCCACGAACCGGGGACGGTGCAGCCCCTGCTTTTTCTGCTCCTCGCGCGTCATGTGCCCGTACGCCTTGTCGTAGAGGTTGACCAAGCTCTTGTTGTCCGTCGGCATGTACGGTAGGATCTCCACGATCTCATCCCGGGGGACCATGTACTCGCCTGGGTCATTGAGGTCGCCGATCGCGTCACGCACCGTGACTGGTTTGTGGCCTGGGACCGGCCAATCAAGTTTGACCTTGCTGCCGACCAGGAAGACCCGCCGACGTTGTTGGGCCGCGCCCATGAATTTGATGTCGTGCAGGACGATGTAGACCATGTACCCCATGCTGAGCAGGTGCTTCGCGTACTTGCCGGACAACTCCCAACCCGCCGTGTAGAACCTAGGGACGCTCTCACCCACGAAGACCATCGGCTTGATGGTGGCCACCGCCAGCATCAGGTTGTGCCAGCACTTGATCCGGTCGTCGGCACGCCACTGCCCAATGCCCTTCTTTTTACTGGAGATGGTCGCGCCAATCGGGCTGAACGGTGCGCAGGGTGGGTTGCCGTAGAGGAGGTCGACCTTGCCGGCCAACTCGCCGAGTGGCCAGTCCTCCACGACGGTGTGGACTGGGACGTCAGGGAAGTTGAGCTTGAACGTCGCGACCCCGAAGTCCCCGTCCTCCAGGTGCGCGATGACCTTGAACCGTTTGGCCACCCCGACGGTGAACGAACCCTGGAATATGAAGCAACCTACCGCGTTCACCCGCTGTCCACCGGGCCCATCCCTTGCAAGTACGGGGCGGTGTCGGTCCAGTCCATCCCATTGGGGATCCCCGCTTCCACCCACTGATCAGGGTAGAAGGTGCCGGTCCTCGCCCACTCCACCAACGAACCCCAGCGGTCGAGCGGGTTGTACGGGCCGAGCCTAAGGTGGTACCCAGGACTCAACACAAAGTATCTGGACTCACCGCGTGCATTGATGTCCTTGGTGGACTCGTACTCGTGCACACTCCCACCCACCATGTAGACGAACCCAGGCCTGACACCCAAGCAGGCCGCCACGGCAAGGCCGAGCACGCCGAACTGCATGACGTCGTACGGGACGCCCCACACCACGTCAGACGACCGCATGTATGCGACCACGTGGAGCATGCCGCGGATTAGGAATTGGATGGCGATGGTGCACGGCTCCTCGTTGATGGGGATATCGCGCACCGGGTCACCAGCCACGGTGAGGACAGCACGCCGGCTCTGCGGGTCCCGCACCAACTCCTTGATGACGGTCGGCACCTGGTCCTTGACCCGGGGACCGTAGAATGACATGCCGGTGAACATGCCGATGTCAACCTTGGGTGCCACGGCGAGGACGGCCTCCCTGCTGTCCGTGCCGGCGACGAGTTGGAGCCCCTCCATGAAGCCGAGTTTTGGGTTCATCTTCTGCCGGCCGACCACCTCACCGACGGCGAAGGGGGAGTCGCAGACCAGCAACTCCTTGACCGGCTTACCGTCCGGCGACCAACTACTGCCGGCCACCTTGACACGTTGACGCAAATGGTTGTAGCTACTCACCTGGACCTCCCTTGCGCTCGTCTCCTTTTGCTTGGTCCGACATTCGGGCCCGGGGCGGTTGGAAAGGAGAGTAACCAACCGCCTCCGGACCACTTGGTACGAAGGCTCCCGAATGGGCGGTATGCCTTGGGACCCCTAGGTTAGACCGACTCTGCGAAGCGGCGCTTGGCCTCGTCGAGCACGGCGGCCTCGACCTTCACGGGCACGACCGTCGGTGCAAAGAAGGCCCCGCGCGGGCCCTGCCTCGGGTCGGCCTTGAGCCGGACGGCAATGTTGCCGAGGCCGGACTGCG
>ERZ1292632.4407-Hain-H43-01um-R2-4407-length-10131-cov-14_pt1 | contig 10131 bp, 18 predicted proteins | sample MGYA00564407_ERZ1292632 | MGnify/ENA primary metagenome ERZ1292632 (study PRJEB36523, sample SAMEA6512637) | groundwater metagenome | collected 2019-01-08 | study: AquaDiva: Metagenomics assemblies of 32 groundwater samples | reverse complement strand
TGGAGGCACACCATGATTCGGAGCACTGAACGAACCACGATTCGCTGGACACCCGAGGAGTACGCGGCGCTACAGAAGCATATGGCGGACGTGCGTCGGACACGCGGGAATCGTACCGGGGCGATCGGCGTTGGCACCGTCGTCAGAGATATCGTGTTTGCGACGCTCGGCTCGCCCGGAGCGCTCGGGGCATCGAGCGTTGACCCGCGTCAGACCAGTTTATCGATCGCGTTCGTCGACAAGCCGTCGACGAAGGCGAAGACGAAGGCGAAGACGAAGGCGAAGCCACTCGTGAAAGCCAAGAGGGGCAAATGAGCATCGGTGGCATCGGCTGGGCGATAGACGAGATGCGATCCAATCAGCTCATGCGGCGGCGCGGCTGGCATGGCGAGGGGATGTGGGTTGCGATCTGTGAAGAGAGCGGAGCAAAGATGACCGCCCCGTTTCTGTATATGCGCTTGCCAAACGGGAGGCTCATCCCCTGGGTGGCCAGCCAGTCAGACCTGCTCGCGGATGACTGGGAGCACGTTCGATGACTGACGATGAAATGCGCGCGATGCTCGCCGGCTTCGCGCTGGCGGGCTTGATGGCCAACGGTCGCCATGCGAGGAATGACGATTTTCCAATTACGCTGCGGGCGCTGCAACACGCGGACCTTCTACTTTTTGAGTTGCGCAATCGACCGATTCCGGAATTTTACAATCCGTCCACCAAGGAGCACGCTAAATGAAGACGATTGCAATTCTGATCGTGGCGGTGTCCATGCTCGGCTGTGGTGGCGACGGCGACGGCGGAAAGCAGAGCTGCCCTGCCGAGCTCGGCTCGGCGTACGCCTGGACGTATGCCGGAAATGATGAGAACTGCGCGGCCGCGACCACGCAGCTCAACGCGGTAGCCGGCAGTGATGAGGCATGCGTCGAGGACTCTGCGACGCTCGACGAACGCGAATGCACCGCGACGATCGAGGGCACGTGCGGCGGCGCGACCATCGAGGCTACGTGCCTGGTGGGGCCGAGTGGCGACGCGGATTGTGACGCCACCGTTGCCGACCTCGTGAGCGGGCTGTCATGCGAGCTGCGCCTGATAATCCGATGACGCCGCGACCGCGACCATTGCGACCGCGCAAGGGCGAGCTTTGTCTGACAACGGATTCCCTGCTAGCGCCGGGCCAGCATGTGCTCGTGTTGTCTGGCCGCTCGGAGCGGCGCCAATGCGCGCTGGTGGTCATGCGCCAGCGGCTAAGCCTCTGGGGGCGCGGCCGCATCGACGCGAGCATGGTGCTGGTGGAGCGAATGGGCGCAGCGCGGGCAGCGATGCCCACCGTGATCGCCTTTGGCCAGCTCGGCGTAGCGCCTGCGATCTGGGCCTCACCGGACACTGACGCCCAGGTCCTGACAGACTGGTCTCCGCCAGTCGGCCTGGAGCTTCCGCCCGCCGAGCTCGGCTGGGACCTCGCGTGTGTGCTGGCGATCCCGCAGCACGAGGGCCGGATGTTCGTTCAGTGGTCAGTGGCGCTGGCTCCGGCACTCTGAGACGGCTTAAAAGCATGGGGCGGGCCTACCGTGGTAGGCTCGCCCCATTGTGACCACGGCTGCTATCCGTGACCGTACCCCACGAACATAACCCCTCTTGGTCCGAGGCGCTATATCTGGCGACTCAGCCAGGGCGCTACGAGCGCGCGGCGCGTCATGAGGCGATCGCCGATGCCGAGCCGTCCCCCCGCTCGACCAGGGCGCTGTGGCACTACGGTCGAGCTCGGGGCCAGCGGGACCGCCAGGACAGAGTAGAGCGCTGCGGGGACCACGACGTAGTCGTAGTCTGCACGTCGTGCGGTCAGACACGGGGCGAGCCGCACGCGGCCAGGTGCGGAGGCTGGCGCTACTGCGCGGATTGCCGCGGCCGACGGGCGTCGCGGTACCGGGAAGCGATCGATCTGGCGACCGAGCGCTGGTCGGCGCAAGCCGCTCGCTACGAGCGCGAGCGATTCCTGACGCTGACGATTCCCCACTCGGGCGACGTGGCGTCAGACACGCGCGAGCTCGTAGCCGCGTGGTCGCGATTCTGCCGCGGGCTGCGGCGCTGGCTGCGGCGCACGCGCGGCATCAGGCGCCACGTCGCGTACGTGCGCGCGCTGGAGATCACGACGAGCGACGGCGGGCACGCACACCTGCATGCGTGGATCGGCTCGCCGTACCTGCCGCATGCGGTGCTGCGGGTGCTATGGGGTAGAGCTCTACACGGCTCGCACGTGCCCGTCAGGCTATTGTCTGACGTGCTATCAGACCAGCACGACCCGCGCGCGATCGAGGAGCTCCTAGAGGTCGCCGGTTGGCGTGGCCGTCGTGATGTGCGGTACGTGCCCTGGCCGGTGCTCGACGTGCGCGCGGTACCCGCCGGATCCGTCAGTGCAGAGCTCGCAAAATATCTAGTCAAGGAAATGACCGACGGCGAGCTGTCAGACCCGGAGCTAGTGGGCCGTGCGATCGAAGCGAGCGAGGGCATACGGTGCCTGGGGGCATCGCGTCATCTGTGGGTGGCGGTGCCAATCGAGCTGTGCGATTGCGGCGCGACGCACCTAGGGCTACTGCGCGTAGAGATGACAGGTGTCAGACACCATGAGCCCGGTGGCAGCCGCTTTCCTTGATACTGTAGTCATATCTCTGCCGAGCTCGGGATCCGATCGAGGGGCCGAAAAGGACGTGTTTTTCCAGTGATTATGGAAAACACGACTTTTGGGGTACCTTATGAGGGCCTGGCATTTCGCCGGCAGGAGGTCAGACACATTGGCGTCAGCTATCGAGAAGGCGCGGGCATCCACGGCGAAGCTCCGCGCGAAATTCACAGGCACGGGTGCGCGCGCTGAGCGCGTGGGTACCGCGTTTCTCGCGGGCGCGGGCGTCGCTGCGCTCGAAATGAAAGGGACGATACCTGCGGTCATCATGGGACTACCGGCAAAGCCGGTGCTCGCGGCTATCGCGCTCGCGGTTGCGTCGCGCTCGGGCGGGCAAACGCAACGGTTCGCAGACAACGCCGCGGCGGGCATCGCAGGCGCGTACGGCTATACCGCCGTCAAGCAAGGCACGCTGATCGCGGGTGAAGATAGCGAGAGCGAAGACGAGGCGTTGGGACTCTGACACGTATCAGACACGTGTCAGACATGGTGTCTGACACCAGGGCTAGAGGAAACGAGGGAGAACGGTTATGAACGAAGTCGGACTAGACGTAATTGGTGCGGATGAGATGGAAGAGATCATGACGGAGCTCGGAATTCAGGGCGACGAAGTGGTCGGAGCTAAGAAGGCACGACAGCTCGCGCAACGGGTGGCGCAACGATTCATTGTGCCCAATTCCGCTCAAGGCCGCGGCCGGCAATTCCCTTTCGGATTTACGCCCGCGACCGTTGCAGACACCGCGGCCGGCACGCTTACCGGCACGCCCGACAGACGTTCGGTTCTGCGAGCGCTCCACGTGCAGGCAAACAGCGTCCTGGGCGTACTGCTATACGGCCTGAGCGTGACCACGATTACGGTACAGGGACGCAACGCGCGCGTGGGCTCCGGCTCCATTCCCGACTTTGCGCTCCGCACGTGGGCGCTTACGCCCATGCATGCCCTGAACATCGGCGTGTGCGAGAGCAACGCAACCGTTAGTGTCGGCGTGCTCAATGAGTGCGGCGCGACGGTGGACTGCTACGGCTCATGCCTCGCTGAGACGACGGACTAGTGCTCGCGCGTTGGGCACGGGACTTGTGGAGTCGCCCAGACATGGAATGGATGCCCAGAATGCGGAGCTTACTACTGGTCAACCTGTAGATGTAAATGCGAACGATAGAGATACGCATAGAGTTTCCGTGGTCGCTCGCAGGCGTGAGAATCGCGTGCGCTGCGCTCACGACGCTAAATCGACTCTGGCTACGCAGCGAGCGCGTAGCCGGAGTCGAGGCGCCAAGTCTCTATACCTCTGGCGTGCGTTACGCACGCCAGAGGGGGCCGGAGCGGTTCCAGTGGATCCCTCGGGTTAGAGCGCGCAGGCATGGAGACTGTGATCAGCTCGCGTGCTGGCGCGCTGCGGAGCTTCAAGAAGCCGGAATCGACGCGCGAGCGGTACCGAAAAAAATAGGGCCGAACCTAATCCACATCGTGGTGGAGCATCCGGGCGGCTTCATCGAAGACCCGAGCAAACGATTGGGAATGTAATGCTGTTACCTCTACTCGGAATGGCTGCGTGGTTTATGTTGCGCGGGACGCAAGCGCCAGCAGCGGCGCAACGTCGCGCGCGAAAGCCGTTGCCAGCGCGAATACCGCCGCCGAGCTCGGCAAAGTCTGCCGCGAGTCGGACGCCGGCAACTGCGAGGCGTCCACAGAGAACGCCACCAGTCCTAACGCCGACCAAGAAGCCAGTCACAAAGCCGGATCCATTGCGCAGCCTGCTAGATGGGACAGCCAAGTTTAAGCGCGTGCCAGCGAAGCAGAAAGCGCGAACGGCAAAGCCAAAGGCTAGGCCGGTGCGGACTGCGCCCACGAAGCGCCAAGCGGTGCCGGCAAAGGGGCTCGTGCTGCCGTCCTTCGATTCGCCCGAGTCGATTGCAGCGAATGCGCTCAAGAGCGCCGTCCTATCGGTTCAGCCGCTCACGAAATCACAGGTGGCCGCGTGGCAACGCCAGCTAGGAGGCTTGGACCGCGATGGCATACCAGGTCCGAGCACGCGGGCTCGGGTAGATGAAGTGTTAAAGCAATCCGTGAAATGGCCAGCGAAGATCGCCACGCCGACCGGTTCACCGGTGCCGTCGAGTAAGGCACTGGCGGCCCAGGACCTTTACGATTATGTGACTGTGTTTTTTGGTACCAGACCCGAGCGGATCAAGACTTATCAGTCTGCCCTTGGTCTGACAGCAGACGGAAAAGTAGGACCCAAAACGAAGGCCGCGGTATCCGAATTGCTCGGGCACCCGTGGTAGGAGGCGCGTTATGAGACCTTGGCTCAAGATCCGGTACACGAAACCAATCACTGAAGTGCACCTAATCGTCCCGCTGGGACGAGGGCAGTACCAGACTTTCAGCGCGCGCGTCGACAACAGCATCATTAGGCAAGCGTTGCTGCGCGCCGGCGTAGCGCTGGAAGTCGGATTCAGCCTCGGAGGGCTGTGGAAGAAGATTAAAAAGGTCGGCAAGGCCATCGGTGTTGATAAGGTGCTCAAGCTCGGCAAAGCCGTGCTGAACAATCCGATCCTCAACACGGTGCTGCCCGTCACGAAGTTAGCCGGCACAGCCCTAACGGCTGCCACGGGTCTGCTCGCGGCGAAGAAGGCCGCGGCGAAGGGCGACCCGCGGGCCAAGCAAATCCTTGCAGCCACGCATAAACTCGCGGCAGGCGGAAACGCGCAGGCTAAAGCGGGCCTAGCGATGGCATCACGCCTCTATCAGATCCAGGTCACGCCGCTCTGATGTCCCCGCCGCGTGAAATAGTCGGGCCTCCAACACGGTGGAGACGATCGGGAGAAACGGTCAGTGTGACCGCTGTCGGACCCACCGGTAGGATTATTTCAATCGCGGACTGGCAATCCCCCTCGCAGAATGCGGAGCCTGTACGGATCACCGGATCTGTGATGGGCGCAACCTCAAGCGTGTTTCTCGCCTATTGCTGGTCCTACGTGCTGCGGTATCGAATCGGCGGCCTGTGGGTCGAAGAGTCGGCCCCCTGGGCCTCGCAGGGCTGGGTGAGGGCACTCGTATGCGATGAGGTGCAGGTGCATGCCCGGCTACGCACCGACCCTATTGATGAGGGCGGAGGGCCGCTATACGGTCCCTGGCTAATCGGCGCGGGAATGGCCGGGGGGGACGGGGCACCCAACCGCGTGTCCGTTCCCCTGGTGTATTTCGTGCCTACTGAGGCGGAACCGCCAGCGGTCAATATCTGGGTACCAGTGCGCCCTCCTGTCGGTACGACACGAGTCAGACTCGACGCAGATAGCTACGATGGCCTGGTGGGCTATATGCACGACACCGGAGGCGTAGTCCTGTCCGCCGGGGTGTATGCAGCGCCAGCGGTTGCTTTTCCTGCCGCGCAGTTCTCGGAGTTTCGTGACTGGAACGGACAGTACGGTCTGATTGGTTATCAAATCACCGCACCAATCGTAGACGCCGATCTTGTGACCGCGCCTACGTGGATATTCGAGGTGGCCTGATGAGAGTTATCGGGCGGTACTTCGGCGCTGTTGCGCCAGAACCCAAGGACCTGGTGATTGCGCAAGCGCTGTCAGACGCGGCCGCGGCGCACGGCGTGCCACTAGAGCTCTTGACCGCAGTGGCCTGGATCGAGAGTCGATACAATCCCCGCGCAGTCAGCCCCAAGGGCGCCGTGGGCCTAATGCAGCTCATGCCCGCGACGGCACGAGGGCTCGGGGTGCTCGACCGTGAAAACCCCGTGAGCTCGGCGCTAGCCGGCGCGCAATACCTCGCCAGGCAACACGCGCGCTTCGGTGACTGGATACGCGCCCTGGGCGCGTACAACTGGGGGCCTGCGCACGTGACATCGAAGCCAGACCCGGAGCAATGGCCGGAGCAAGTGCGTACGTATGTCGAGCGCGTATGGGAGGCAGCCGGAGCGCCCCGCCCTTTCGTGCCTCCGCCGATTTTTTTTCCGGGAGGAGCGCGGCCGTGAAATCGCTCGATCGATTGAGCCAGGCGTTCAACGGCCTGCGTAACGCTGCAATTACGCGCTCCGGAGCTCCGCAGCCCGGTGTCTCACCAGAGCTCGCGGATTGGATCGCGCAAACGGTCGAGGCGTTTCGCGGGTGGGCCGGAGGCGTGCCATTCCTCATCGATGCGGACGACTACGATCATTGGGAGGACATATATAGTGATGCTGCCGCACGTCTGACACGTGAGAGTAAGAGAGTGGTAGCGACATTTCCCAAGCGATCGGACCTACTGGCCGACTTGGGTAAGGGCGTGGAATCGGTCGCCACGTCAGGCGTACAAGCCGCGGCGCTTGCGCTCGCGGGCCTGCTCGCGGTGATGTATTTGGTAAAAAAGGACTAGCGTGCGCACTACACGAAGCAAGGTATATGCGGAGGCTGCGTCTACGGAGCAATCCGTGGCATTCGCCTGGATCGATACCGAGGGCGCAGACGGGATTACAATTAATGGTTGGTACGGTACCGAGGTGTTTGGTCAGCTCGTCGTACAGGGTTCGGATGACGAGGGTCTGACAGGACCCAATGATGTGAGCTCAATCGCGCCCTACTCTCTGCCCGACGGGTGTTTGCATAGTGGTACATCGGGGATTGCACTCGGTGTGTACACTGTAGATCAGGGAATCCCGATCGAGCTAAGCTCTACCGGAGACGGCGGACTGCCATCATTCGTCCTGTCGCTCAAAAACTTTTCACGTTGGCTGCGCTTGAGTTTTGTTTGGGTGTCGGACGGTGCTGCGGGCGATCTGTATCTACGTTACACGCTGCGGTATCCCAGGTGACGATCTATTACATCAGTCCGACCGGCAACGACGCTAACGCCGGCACATCGTGGTCCGATGCGTTCCTGACCATCGGCAAATTGCTGCTTGCCGGCTCGCCCCTGGTAGGAGGTGACGAGGTTCGGGTCAAGACCGGCGTTTACCGCGAGGTCAATACGCTCGGAATGACCGCGCTCACGAGCGAGGTACGGTTTCGAGCTGACGTTGACGGATCGCTCGGAAGTGGCGCGGCCGGACCCGTGCGTCTGACGGCGTTTTTGACGAACGATTCGACCGCGCCGAGCGCGTCACCCGTGCTCACGTTCAATCAGCGCCCGTTCACGACCTGGGAGGACATAATATTCGAGGGCGGCAACAACGTCACCACTGCCGCGTGTTGGCAGCTCGCGGCGACCACGGCGGGCTACGCGCAGCGCACGAGGGCAAAGCGGTGTTTGTTTCTGTGTCCTGATATGGCCGGTGGCGCGGGCGCATTACGCGCCGTGGACTTTCATTCGCAATTTGGAGTCGATAACCTGTCATCGTTCGAGGATTGTTGGTTCGACGGGATGCCTGGTTTCAACTCCGGGCACCTATTTATTGGCTTGGTCTCCGGAGCGGCACCCTCGGACTACACCTGTGGAATCACAGTCACAGGTTGTCGGTCGATCGGAAATTTCGTGCGTGTCGGACTCGATGGCGCCGCGCTCGCATTTTTTGGCGGTGGCGTAGCCATCGACGATTGCAAGGTTCTCAACGGCGCGGCCGTCAACGTGGGCGCTTCCATTTCGACTACGATTCCTTGCACGATCAACAACTCGATCCTGATGTCTGCGGGTGGCGCAGCGCTTTCCGCAAACGCGCTGGGTCAGCTCACAGAGGACACGAACGATATTTGGAGCGTCACGCCGCGCACCAATGTAACCGCTGGCGGGAGCAGCACCGCAAATACCAAGTCTCGATATGCGCCGTTGTCTGACTTCGTGTCTGACTATCAGTCGTTTCTGAATCAGATCACTGGCACCAGTGCTAGCGGAGGCTCTGCCGTCGATAGCCTTGCAGGATCTCTAGCGGGATCGTTGGCGCGATGAGCCCGTCGCAACTGCTCTACTGGATCGACCGTAGGCCCAAGGCTGCGCTTACGCTCGCGCTCGTCTACCTGATCGAGCACGACCAACCGCAAACGGTGCTCGAATGGCCCGTGTCAGACTTGCCGGCGACCGGGCTAACGCTCGCGGCCCATATTCTCAACGTTGCGCTCAACGATTGTGAGGCGCGCGAGATCCCAAGCGCGCAGTACGGCCTACGCTGGACGGGCGCCGAGCTCGCGGTGCTCGCACAGAAGGTGATCACGGTGTACCCACGCAATCGCGTAGAGCTCGTAGCCGACCGAGACGAGGAGCACCCTACGCCGATGACAGGCTCCGTCGGCGCAGAGATACTGGCGCAAATTCTCCGCCACAAGGAAACTGAATCGAAGCAGTACCACGCGGGCATGCAGACGATTTTGCGCGCGCAACAAGAGCTAATCGCAGTGCTTCGAGACGAAAACCGTGAGCTACGCGAGCTCAAGAAGCCCAAACAGTCAGACGCGGGCCAGCCCGAGGCAGAAGCGCGCGCAGTCGCGCTCGACAAGCTCACGGATATGGTCGTGCAGCACGTGGGGCCGAAGTTGCCGGAATATATCGATCGAGCATTCACGTCGAAGCCAAAACGCATAGCGGCATCAGCAAAGAATGGAGCAACCCCAAATGGCAAACACTGATGGTAACGAGCCCTCTGAGTCTGACACCAGACCGACGGGGCCGAGCTCGTCCGAGTCTGACTTGACCTATCCCAAGGAAGCGCTGGACGTGGCCTATCAGCGCGGGATCGACGATGCGCGGCAAGGGCTTCGCGAAGCGCTTGACGATGCATACCGCCGAGGCCGAGAACACAGCGCGCTACTGGCGAAGGCGACGGAGGCGCCCGAAGACACCGCGGCCGAAGACACCGCGGCCGAAGACGCTGTCACGCAGCAACGCGTTGAGCGCTTCTGCTAATGCTGTTTCTGGAGCGATAGTGGGCCGACCACGCACGATCCGGTGCGTCCGATGTCGTGAGCAGCGCCGCGCTTCTCACGCAGTGGTGTTCGACCGCCGCGGCCGCGAGCTCTGGCTGACGACGTGTCAGACCTGCGGCGCGAGCTACGAGTCACTCCCGCCGCAGGCCAAGCGCCGCGTCGTGGCGGTCCACCGTCGGACACGCGAGCTCGCGGCCGCGGCAGCACGTCGGGGGGCTGGGGGCGAAGGCCCCCAGTAGAGGCGCGCGAAGCGCGCCGTAGCCTCCCGTCCCGCGGCGCAGCCCCCTTAATGGCTCTTTGTCTTTTTTTTGGGGCTGGCGTGAATGGGGGCCCGACTTGCGCGTCTGACTCGTGTCCGCTAACGTGGCGGACCGAAGGAGGAGAGACGAGAATGGCGAACGAAAAATACACGATCGACCGCATCGAGTTGACCAAGGCCGCTGCTCAGTTTGTCGAGGAGTGCGGCGTGGACGTGGTCGCCGATTTGCGCCAGCTACACGCGGGCCGCTCGACGCGCGAGACGCTGCTGACCGGCTGCCTGGAGGGCGCCGACGAGGACCGCGAGGACGGGATCCGCGAATACGTGTCGGCAGTGTGCGAGGCCGCCGGCAAAT
>ERZ1292632.4403-Hain-H43-01um-R2-4403-length-10146-cov-5_pt1 | contig 10146 bp, 9 predicted proteins | sample MGYA00564407_ERZ1292632 | MGnify/ENA primary metagenome ERZ1292632 (study PRJEB36523, sample SAMEA6512637) | groundwater metagenome | collected 2019-01-08 | study: AquaDiva: Metagenomics assemblies of 32 groundwater samples | reverse complement strand
ATGGTCACTCAGACTGATATTCGCCTCCACGAGGGCCAGCTAGCAACGCTGTCCAGCAAGGCCCGTGTCACGTGCGTTACAGCTGGACAGGGCTCTGGCAAGACTCTCGGCAGCTATTATTGGCTGCTGGCCAACATGCAGGCATTCCCCGGCGAGTCGCACCTAATCGGCTTCCCTGACTACGGCCTGCTGCAACGAATCATAATCAATCAGCCCGACCCGGAGCGCCAAACCCTTGTGGACTGGTTCCGTTCTATGGGCGAGGCCCCTCGTCTCCATATTCAGGAGCGCCGTATTTCCGCCCGCTCAGGGCAGATATTCTTCGCCTCCGGCGAGGATCTGGTAGGCTGGGAGGGCGCTCACGTCAAAACTGCTTGGATCGATGAATTCGACTTGTGCCCGCTCGATGTCTACAAGCGGGCGATGGAGCGCACGCGTATGCGCCAGGGTTTCGTGCTGCTCACGGGCACGCCCCGGTTGGTGAAATGGGTGGGCGAGGAGTTGCGGCCCCTCTGGGAACGTGGTGATCCTTCAGTTTTGCGCATCCAGTTCCCCAGCACGGCGAACCCGAAATACCCGGTGGCAGCGATGGAGGAGGCCCGCCAACGGCTCCCTGCGTGGGAATTCAAACGCCTCTACCTGGGCGAGCTGGCGGCCAAAGAGGGCGGCAACGTTGTGCACCGTGAATGGTGGAAATACTACCGGGACACGCCCGCCGTGCGGGAAAAGGTCATCTTTCTGGACACGGCGTTCAAGACGAAAACGTCTGACGATTGGTCGGTTGCTGCCTGTTGGGGCGTGGCGATTGACAAGTTCGTGCTGCTGGACCTCTGGCGGGCGAAGGTGGAGTACCCCGAGCTTAGACGTGGCCTGGAGGCATTTTGCGCCAAGAACCAGCCGGGCCGGGTACTTATTGAGGACGCGGCGAGCGGACAGAGTTTGATTCAGGACTTGCGTCGGGGCACCCGTTGGCCTATACTTCCCGTCAAGGTGGATACTGACAAGTACGCTCGTATCAGCGCCGTCACGGGCCTCATAGAGGCTGGGCGGTGCTTCCTGCCTGAATCCGCCCCGTGGTTGCACGACTTCGTGGAGGAACACGCCGAATTCCCCGAGGGAGCGCATGACGACCAAGTGGATACGACGGCTGGGGCCTTGGCTTGGCTAGGTCGTCGTGCAGGGATTCATAAACTGGGTATCTATGTCTGAAAGGAGTTGCTATGGCTGATCTCCCCGTGCTCTACTGTGATGGCTTCGAGATAAGTCTATCGGCCTTTGGTGCCCTCCTGCGGTTCGGGGCCCGCCTGCCCCTTCCCGCCCAGGGCCAGCCCGCTGCGCCCCCGGCATTCATCGAGCAAGTCAGGCTAGGGATGGGCTTGCCCCATCTCAAATTGGCCGTTGCCATCATGGTGCGTGAAATCATGCGCCACGAGGCGGCCCTGAAACAGCGCATCGAGGTTCCCGACGACGTGCTGCAATCGGTGGGGTTGCCGCCCACTGTGTGGGGGCAGTTCTGGGCCATGCCGCCCAAACAGGAGATGCCGCTTGCCCCGCCAGCAGGAGCGATGGCGTTGGTCCCGCAATAAAGGAACTATGATGCAGATTTTCGGTTGGCACATTGAACGGGTTAAACGGAAAGCTACCCTTGGCGACATACAGAAAGCCCGGGGTTCGTCTGCTACCCTTTGGGGCGAAGGAAGCGCCTGGGCTCCGGCCAACTACGGCAACTATTACGCCCAGTCCGTGCCCGCATATCGGGCAATCAAACTCCGGGCGGATGCCGTGGCTAGCGCCCCGCTGAGGGTTTATCGGCGACTCCCGGATGGCGGGCAGGAATATGTGGGGCCTGAGCACCCCGTCCAGGTTTTGCTCGATAAGGTCAACCCGTGGTGGACGCACGCCGACTTGCTCAAGGCCACCGAAACGAATCTCTGCCTCTGGGGAAGCGCCTATTGGTTCATGGACAAGCAGGGCGGCCAGGTAACAATCTGGCCGCTGCGCCCCGACATGATGCGTGTTATCCCAGACCGTGGCGGGGGGGCGACTGCCTACATCAAGGGGTTTATCTATCAGGCCGAGGGTGGGGTGCGGATTCCCTTGACGAGAGACGAGGTAATCTGGTTTCGATACTACAATCCCCTTGACGAGTACGCTGGGCTGTCCCCGTTGGCGGCTGCCAGATTGACGCTGGATATGGGGCGTAATGCACTGCGCTTCAACGCCGCATTTTTCGAGGGTGGAGCGGTGCCCCAGGATGTCATCTATCCAGTGCAGGGGCCTGTGACGGATGAAGAGATCGAGGACTTCTACCGCCGCCTGGAAAAACGGCATGGCGGCCCTGCGCGGGCACACCGCCCAATGGTGGTGGACCTGAGCGTCATGGGGAAACCGGAACGGCTGGGTTTTACGCAGCGTGACATGGAGTTTCTGGCGAGTCTAAACTTTACGGTCGAGGACGCTGCCCGCGTCTGGGGCGTCCCGCCGCCGAAAATGTACTCTCAGGCCCAGTCCACCTACAACAACGTGAAACAGGCCGATATGGAGTTCTACTCGGACACCATATCCGTCGAGTGGCGCTTCCTGGAGGCAGAGATTACGGAGATGCTGCTACCTAGCCTGAAGGAACCCGACCTGTTCGTGGCCTTCGATACTAGCAACGTGCTCTCCTTGCAAGAGGCATTAACCGAGTTGCATAACCGTGACCGCCAGGACGTAACAGCAGGCATACTGACTATCAATGAGGTTAGAGCCAACAGGCACTTGGAGCCCGTCGCATGGGGTGACCAGTTCTGGGGGCCACTCACCCTGGCACCGGTGGGCGAGGAGTCTGGGCTATTTTCTCCCCCACCGTTACCTCTGGACACTGCTGGACAAGAACTTCTACCCGGTATGCGGTCTCTGGGGGGTAATGGGAAAGGCCACAGGAATAGGGCATTCAAAAGTGTGGGCAAACTCGACCGTATCCTGGAACTATTCCAGCGGCGGCTCGACCCACAGATACGTCAGTTCCTTTCACTGCAAAAGCTCATTTTTGACGCCCAGCGACGGGATGTGCTGGAAAAGCTATTGGCAACCAGGAGTCTGACCCGACAGATGGGGGACATATTCGACATCGCTGAGTGGACGGTGCGGTCAAAAGCCCGGGGGCTACCCCTGGTCATGCGCATCTTCGTTTCGGCGGCGGCTGACCATGCCGCCGACTGGGGCTTGGGGCCATTCAACTCCGAACGGGAAACGGTTCGTGGCTGGGTGGCGAAACGGGTGGCGTTCTGGGCCGATAGCGTAAACGTGGAAACTGGCAAGCTCCTTATGGCAGAACTTGAGGAGGGAGCGAAACTAGGCGAGGGCATTCCCGACCTGGCTTTGCGCGTAGAAAAGGCATTCAATTTTAACAATGTGGTGCGGGCTGAGCGGATAGCCCGGACGGAGACGCTGGCGGCCAGCAACGCGGGCCACTTGGAGGTCTACCGCCAGAGCGGAATCGTGGACGAGAAGGTCTGGCTGACCGCCCAAGATGAGAGGGTGCGCGAGGCCCACGCCGTTGCGCACGGCCAGACGGTAGCGGCTGACCAGGACTTTTTCGTGGGCGGTGAGTATTTGGAGGCTCCAGGCATAGGGGGCAGCCCGGAGAACGTGATAAATTGCATTTTACCTGGAAATCGTGTGATGGCTAGCGGGATTTCTGCCGCGAGTGTCGGATATTATAAAGGTTCCGCCTTGGAATTGACTACTAAGAATGGGCGCATCCTCACCGTCACCCCGAATCACCCGGTATTGACATGGGAGGGCTGGAAATCTGCGCAACTCCTTCATCCAGGAGATTATCTTGTCTGCGGCAATTTCCAGCAAGGGATGGTTTCGGTCAATGAGGACGAACAGTACATGCCACCCAGAATTGAGCAAGTCTACAGTGCGTTGAATGTGATTGCGGGGGCGGCTACAGCTGCGCGCAATGGAATAGCGGACTTCCACGGCGATGGGCGGTTCATGCAGGGCAATATCCAGGTTGTAGAGGCCTATGGCGAGTTGTGGTGTGCATGTGGCACCCCTGGCCTGGAGCCAATCCATCAAGACCATTTCGGTTTTAACAGCGTATTGCCGGGTGCATTGCCGGGTTTTGGCTCTGAGGCACAGTTCATTCCAACTTCGTCTCTTACCTCGCACGGCGGCATGGGCGGCGTCAGCCAACCGTTGGCGGTCTTGGGGAGCAGTTCTAGCCATACGGGCAAACATGCTGTCGCTACGATTCCGAGGCTTGATTCCATGTTCCAGGAGGCGGCGGCGGACCACAGGGCGGCTTATACCATAAGCCAGGGCGAGCGACTTCTCGGATTCACCGCTTCGATAGTGCTCGATAAGCTCGTGGACATTCGGGATTTCAATTTTACGGGTCACGTCTATGACCTCCAATCATGGTTGGGGTCATTATACATTGCCAATGGAATCTTTGTCCATAACTGCCGTTGCACAGTAAACCCCGTTATCAGGCGTAAAACCTTGCCGGTATTGCTGGCTAGGCAGAAAGTCGGGCCACTATCTAGTTAGTAAACCACTGTCAGCTAAAGCAGACAGCTTTCCCCTGCCCAGCCCCACCGGGGGCGAGCGGGGAGTCTGGCCGGTTTACAGCGGCCCTGCTGGAAATGTTACCAGCAGCGACGGTATCAGCGGGAGCGGAAAACCCGCAGGATACACAGGAGAATAGGGATTGAGACGGCCGATTAGAGCGGGAAATCAAGCCACACCGGGGGCAGGTCTGCGAGGTGTGCCGGGGGTCTACCAGCGCCACCAGCACGCCAGCGAGCCTCGCCTTGTACTCGATAAACCGGCGAAGCTGATTGAACGCCCAGGAGTGGTGTTGCCTCCGCTGGCCCCGGCGAACCGTGATTCTGGAGCGGATGCCCTTGAGATCTTCCAGGGCTATACCTCTTCCAGTGTCTTTGGCCTTCGCAACAACACTCTTGCTGATAACATGGTTGACATGGGCGGCGAACCTTCGCTCCTTACGGGAGCGTTTCACGAGCAACCTTTTTGCTGCCTTGGTGCCTTTGGACTGGAGTTTACCCCGGAGCTTGGCGTGGCGCTTTCTAAGCCCGTTGACCTGAGCACCAGAGTAGAGTGTTCCATCGGAGTCGGTGGCGATGTTCTTGATGCCGAGGTCAATGCCAAGAAACTCGGTGGGGTCTCCAGCCGGGAGATCCTCCACCTCGCAGGTCTGGAAAAGATAGAAAGCGTTATTCCTGAGCACAAGGTCGGCCTCACCCGAAAGGTGCTGGAGAAGAACCATCTGGCGCTCCCCAGCCAGGAAGGGAATTTTCAACCTTCCGCCGGTTGTCCAGATAGAGACGAGATGGTTGGCTATCTTCCAGGAAAGGATTCGCTTGTCGTAGGCGATGCTTCCCTGGGGACGGAAGGTGCGCTGGGTTCTCTTATCTATCTTATAGGCATCAGCCACCTTCGCCAGCACCCTAACTACTATTTGCGCTGTCAGGTTAAAGCGGCTGCGCAGGTCATAGTAAAGCAGGTGATGAAGGTCATACTGGCGAAAGGTCTTGGTCTCCCAGGCCCGCTGGCTGATGTAGTTGGCAGCATCGTTCACCGTCTCCAGTGTCTCCATAAGAGCACGGTGCTGTTCAGGGGCAGTTATCAACTTCACCTGCGCTATCATCTTCATAGCCTCATTATACCACAATATTCAACGCTTGACAAGAAGGGAGGTATGGCGCATTCCTCTGCCAGCTAAAGCAGGCAGTCTCCTGCGCCGTTAATGAACCCTGATTGGCAACTCCCTGATGGTGAGCGGCAGACCATTGAACAGGCTTTGGGAGCCAAGTTCGGCTACCGCAACCTGCGTTACCATAGCACCGACATAGAAAAGCAGGTAATCGAGAAACGGGCCGAGCAGAGTTGGCAACATAGCCGCCCCTGGAGCGTGTTCGTGGCGGCAATAGGCTATCATTGGTCGCCCGGTTCCTACCAACGGGTAGTGGACATGGTTGATTTCTCCAATCGTCACGGCATCTACGTGACGATGGAGGAAATCATGGACAGGTGCAAGGAGCCGTTCGATGCGCTCGGGGCTATGCGCAATGAGGCCCTGATGCGGGCACGCCAGGGCTATGAGTGGCTTCTTTACGTGGATAATGATGTGTTACCCGAGCAGGATGCCCTTCTCAAGTTGCTACGTTGGGACATGCCTATCACGGCCCCTTTCATCATCGAGCCAGGGACGAATAAACCTTTACACGGCCCATTCCGCACGCTGGGCAGTGGCCTACAGCCCGTGCGCTGGTGTGTGCTCTCGATGCTCTTGTTTCGCACCAGCGTGTTTACGCCGTGGGCTGGTGGTGAGTTTTGGAATAACGCCATAGGCGCTGATGAGGGCTACCATTTCCAGAAACTATGGGATGTGGGCCATCGGCCCATGCTGGATACTACGTTCTCCGTACCCGTCTTCAAACCGCCCCTGTACCCGCTGGCGGCGAACCGCATGGAGGAGGGGCAGGCGAAGAGTTTCTGGGACAAACGCCGCCAGTGGCTTCTGGAAATACCCGACAGGCATCCCGTGAACCCGGATGACCCACGCCAAGCTGATGGTGACTATATCCCTGCATTGCCAGTATCAAAGCAAAACTCCTCGCTAACAAGGGGTAATGTACCTCAGGGGGCTATCTGGATATGAAGCGGATGAAGGAGGGAAAACATGGCTGTCCAACTTGAACAGTACCAGAAAGCGTACAGTTTCACGGTTCTCAAACCAGCGCCCTCAGTCGAAGACCTGGCTGCGTGGGCCGATAAAGTGCATGCCGAGCCCTTCAAGGCGCGCCGGGGGTTACTGGCGAAACGCCTGCGTTGGGAGTGCATTAAATGGGTGCTCCAGGCCGACGTGATCCAATTGCCGTTCCGAACGAATCCTAATGGCGTTAGCGTGCAACTCGATACACCTGATTTGTACGTGGGGGGTATTACCGAACGGGTTTCTTGGATTCGTTGGGTGAAAGAAAACCCGCCACGGCAATGGGTTGAGGGGAACTCGCTCTACATTGGGGATATGCCTAAGTGGGTGGTGACCAAAGTGCAGCAGGCGCAAAGGTTCCGGGATGCTCTGGACATGGTGGTGGTTTCCCGTGACCCGTCCCTGTTCCATGTTACGGAGAGGAGACTGGTCACTGGGTCGCCGCTGTTGGTTGGTTATAGCAGGGAACACAACGAGAAACTGCTACTAGCGGCCTGGGGCCTGGAGCACGAGTTGCCCAAATCCCTCGGGGGTCTGTTGCCCGACCCAAGCGGAACCCCGGTCGTTCAAGGGGGTGGCTGAGAATGGGGACGTTGCTCAAATGCGCTTGTTGTGGGTGGGAAACGCTGGCTAAGGTCATCCCTGGGAATCCACATATCGAGATACACGACAGGCGGCATGGCATGGTTCACACGTTGAATCTAACTCTGAGCGAAATGGTGGATTTGTTAGACCCAATGGGCACAACTTACCAACGTGTAAATGGGAACGGGAGCGCCCATTGAAGTACAACGAAACTGAGACATTGGTCAAGCTCCGGCGTATGGCTTCCCGCCACGCTGCCCCATATTCCACGCTGATCGTGGCTATGGGGGAACACTGGGAACCGGGTTGCCGGGAGGCGGTAATGGACATGCGGGACTATGCCCAGAAGTGCAAGATAGATGCCCAACTCATAATTGAGCGGGACCGCTGCTTCAACTGGGGGGATGCCCTCGGCTCGATGCGGAACATGGGCTATCGCCACGCACTACTAGCTGGTTTCGAGTACCTCATGTACGTGGATAACGATATTATCCTGCCTGAGCATACCCTGGTCAAACTCCTGTCGCACCAACTCCCGATGGTGGCCCCGAAGGTTGTATTCGCCACGGGAGAAACTTATGGTTTGGAAGTCCCCAAACTCGCCGACGATGGCGGATTGGTCATGGCCGGTTCGGTGGTGCTGTCTTGCCTATTGGCCAAGACGGTCGTGTTCCTCCCCTGGGCGCTGGCTGACTTCTGGGGGAACGCCCTCGGGGACGATGAAGAGTACCACTTCACCAAATTCTACATGGCGGGGCACATGCCCTTTGTGGATACGGATATCAAGGCGGTGTGCCTGAAGCCGCCGCATTTCCCATTGGACAAAAAGCCAAAGGGGGAACCGTTATTGGAGTTGGTAAAGTAAATCGCCATGTACCGCCACCTCAGCCGAAAAACCCCTTCAAACCGAGCTACATTGAAGGCTACCCGCCGCCTTCCATTTGCGCCAGGTGTGGACGGCTCTTTTCTGGTTTCTGGTGGCATTGGTTGATTCACCACCACGTCCCCATAGCGGCCCCAAGGAGCCGTGGATGACCTGTGGCAAGCGTGACTGGACACCGGACGGACTCGCCGCCTTTGAACGGCGGATAGCCGACCGTTTCCTGGCCAGGGAAATACGCTGCCCTATCCATCTGAGCGGTGGCAACGAGAAACAGCTTATTGGCATCTTCCAGGACGTGGCCCCTGGGGATTGGGTGCTGTCCACGCATCGGAGCCACTACCATGCCCTGCTGCATGGTATAAGCCCTGAGTGGGTCGAGGCTGAGATACTAGCCGGGCGCTCCATGCACCTGAACAGCCCGGAGCACCGCTTTCTGACTTCGGCAATCGTTGGGGGAATAGCCCCTATTGCGGTAGGGATTGCTATGGGCCTGAAACGAGATGGCGACCCAAGGGGGGTTTGGTGCTTCTTGGGTGACATGGCTGCGGAAATGGGCATTGTGCACGAGGCCGTGAAGTACGTTGCTGGCCACGGGTTGAAGGTGCGCTGGGTGATTGAGGATAATGGGTTGTCTACGGAAACGCCCACGCTGAAAGTTTGGGGATTGTCCATGCCCCCTTTGGATGCTACTATGAGGCCAATGCATTTTCTCACCAGGTACAGCTACAAGCGCCAATGGCCGCACGTTGGGGTGGGGGCCTTCGTCCACTTTTAGTTAGTTACTGTGAGTGACACGAACATCGTTACCTACCGCAGCCAAATCGTGTGGGCGATGGGCCTGTTGGCTGCCGACCCGCGCACGCTTTTTGTGGGTCAGAACGTGGTCTACGCTGGGGCCGTGGACATCGCCGAGACGCTGAAGGGTGTGCCCTTGGAGCGCCGCATCGAGTTCCCCATAGCCGAAGACCTGCAGATGGGCGTTTGCATCGGGCTGGCCCTCGCCGGCTGGCTGCCCGTGTGCATCTATCCCCGGGTGGATTTTTTGGTGCTAGCTCTGAATCAACTCGTGAACCACCTGGACAAGTTCCCCGAAATGTCCGCTGGGCGCTATAAGCCCAAAGTGATTATTCGGGCGGGTATTGGCACCAACAATCCACTTGATCCAGGACCCCAGCACAGACAGGACTATACAGAGGCCCTGAGGCTCATGCTGACCAATGTGGATGTGGTCAGGCTGGAGGAAATAGGGCAGATAGGCGCAGCCTACGAAGCAGCTTATAACTCGCCCCGGTCTACGGTCCTGCTGGAATTGCAGAGGCTGATGCGATGAATCCCAACTATATACTTGATGGCCACAAGCTCCCCTGGCATATGGATAGAGTTCATGCTTGGGAAAGAAATGAACTTATCCCACCTATCACTATGGATGTTGCGTGGACTACCCGGTGCAATGCTAAATGTTCTTTCTGTGCCGCTGCTTATCAAACAGGCCAACGGACTTCCATTCCTACTGACCGCATAAAGATGCTCTTGGAGGATGCCGCCGAGATAGGGGTTAAAGGGATGGTCACCATGTCCGACGGGGAAAGCACATTACATCCCTTCTGGCCTGAGTCTATACAGATGGGCAAATCCTTGGGGATGGATATGGCGGCCGCATCTAATGGGTTCCTGTTGGTGCCGGAATTGGTAGATAAGGTTCTACCCTATTTGACCTATCTCCGCATCAACTTCTCAGCCGGGGAACCGGCACGCTATAGTGAGATAATGGGTGTGCCCGTTTCATGGTTCCACAGGGTAGCCGATAACATCCGTTACATGACCGCACAAAAACGGAAACTGGGCCTTTCTGTTACCATTAACATGAATATGGTCCTCCACCCCAAGAATGCCGACCAGATATTGCCTTTTGCTAGATTGGGGAAGGAACTCGGTGTGGATTATG
>ERZ1292632.2267-Hain-H43-01um-R2-2267-length-16389-cov-25_pt2 | contig 10151 bp, 2 predicted proteins | sample MGYA00564407_ERZ1292632 | MGnify/ENA primary metagenome ERZ1292632 (study PRJEB36523, sample SAMEA6512637) | groundwater metagenome | collected 2019-01-08 | study: AquaDiva: Metagenomics assemblies of 32 groundwater samples | reverse complement strand
CTATGACAGATTGGGCTTCAAGTGAGCCTACTACAGGAGAAGAAACATCACTTACAATGCCTTCTCTCAACTTACCTTCTCTTACTTTAAATAATGTATTACAATGGTTAGAGAAAAATATGCCACAAATTCCAGGAGTTACTCCTCCTATTCCAGGAGCTGCTTCTCCTCTACTTCAATCTTTATTAGGAACTGCAGAATATGCGGGACTTGGATTAGGATATTTGCCAACAAGAGGAAAAGAGATATTGGAATCTATTCTTGGTATTGTGCCAATTGAGCCTTCACGTTTTCCATCAAGCAGAATTAAAGAACGGATGGGAGAACTTCTTCCTGGAGGACCTACACTAAAGCCACTTATTGAGGCGGCTTTAGGTGCTGGAGGATATAGAATAAAATCAGGCCTCCCTCAAACACAAGCAGAATTTCCTGTAGAGGAAGGTTTGGCTGAATTAATGAAAACTACTATGCCTGAAGCAGAAGTTACTCCTAAAGTAACTATGCCTACTCTTGCAGTATCCCCTGAAGAAGGAAGAGTTCCTATTGAGGCTCAAGTACCTACTACTCGTGAACCAAAAGAAGGAGAACCTATATTACCTCTCCCTACAGCCATATCTCCTACAGTTGTACCTCCCACAATTGCAACACCTGCTCCAGGATGGAAAGGATTACCCCCAGGATTATTAGAAGGAATGACTCCTGAACAATTTAGTCAACAATTAGAAGGTATATTAGCCCAGAGACCTAAAACCGTAACAGAGTTAGCTGGACCAGTTCCAAGAGAAGGTGCACAAGGACCTTGGATGGTTAGAGCACTTCAGAATTTTGGAATAAAGTTGGCTGGTGGAGATCCTGATAAATGGAGAGCCCAAGAACAGTTGCGTTTGGATACTATTTGGACCAAAAATCTTGAATTGGCCATGCTAAATATGAATGCTAGACAACAGACTGAATTTATGAAATTGAATTTTGCAATAAAGGCTGATGAGGAGAAAAGAAAAGGAGCTCAAGACTTTTTAACAAATGCCGCAAAAAATAAGCCAGGAATAGAGGGAACAGAAGGATGGCAAAGATCTGCTATGGCGGCATGGAGATTGCCAGCAGAAGCAATCAATGAATGGATTGAATCCCATAGAGACCCAAAGACAGGGGAACTTACAAATTTATACATGAGCCCAACTGAGCAATTTGTAAAAGAGATAGCAGCTAAATTTACTCTTATAACAACCATGTTTCCTGATATAGATAAAGAAAAACTTCCTATATTTCTATTAGGTGGTAAGTGGCCTGAATTTGAGAGAAGTTTTGTAGATAGAATTGGTAAGAAATTAATGTCTGCCAAACCAGAAGAACGAGAAGGATTATTAAAATTACTTGCTCAATATAAAGAAATGACAGAAGGAGAAGGATGGAAATTCCCTAGTAAATTAGAAAACTTTTCTGCTGCTTTAGGTGCTCTTGTAAAAGCAGGACAGATGAAGCCAGCAGAAGCTAAGAAAAGAATAAATGATTTTGTTCTTGAGTCATATGTCCCAAAAACTATAGAAGCTGAGGCTAAGATAAAAGAAGAACGAATAAAAGCAGGGGCTGGTGCAGGAAAAGCAGCCGAAGAAGAAAAACGATATAAACTTGGAGCCTTAAAAGGTGGAGATCTTGGAGTATTTAGTTTTATTCCTGGGGGGAAGGCTTATTTGGCTGGAAAGACAGATGAAGCAATTGCCCAGGCTACTACATTTAGATTGGCTTTAAATAAATATCTTAGTGGAGAAAAATTAGATAATGACGAAAAGAGGATGTTGGGAACTTGGCAGGCTGCTCAAGTTAAGTATTTGGGAGGTCCTACTGGACTAAATAAAGGACAGTTATATCAACAAATTAGGAAACTTACTGGTACTGAATTGAGTCCCCGTCAATTAGATGCTGTAATTCAGATGGTAGAACAGAAATACCCTGATTCCGTAATTTTGAATGAATTTAAACCTAAAAAATAAGGTGAATGAAATATGTATGAAGATAGAATTCAACAGGCAATAGAGAGACTTGCAACGGAAGCACCTCCTGAACAACCTACTGCACCTGTTCCCGTAGAACCCGCTGCACCAAAAGAGGATTTTAGTTGGCTTACAGGGCAATTTGGAGATTTGAGTAAAGCCGAACCTCAATTACAATCTTCTATTGGGCCATTAAGAAAGGTTTGGGCAGGATTTAAACAAGGAGTATATGGAGAGGCTGAGGTGTTTGATATGCTGGCTGGTATTGTATCTAATGCTGTTGGAATAGAAAAACCTCAAGCTTTCCAAAAAATAATGGAGTATGTTAAGCCCTCTCCAGAAGAAGTGGCTGCTACAGATATTCCGTCTCGTGTTTTGAGAGGTATTGGATCAGCTATTCCTATCATAGCAGAATTTGCTATTGGCACTAAAGGAGTAGGGCTTGGATTAAGAGCATTAGGAGCTCCTGCTGCTATCAAAGTTGGTAAAACAGGATTAAAGCTTTTAGGAAAAGAAGCCGCAGGAACTGCTGTTAAAGCAGGAGCAAAAGGAGTTATTGGAACTGCTGCACCATTAGCTTTTGGTGGAATTGAAGCAGGAAAGGCTGCCATTAGAGGAGAACCTATAGGAGAAGTTGCTAAACAATTTGCAGGTGGGGCTGCAATGGGAACTGGTTTAGAATTATTACATCCTCTTCCTTGGTATGCAGCAATTCCTGGTGGGGCTGGAATATTTGGTGGAGCAGCAGCCGCAGAAGGTGGAAGCCTACAAGATGTAATTACTTCAGCCATCGTTGGTGGTACTTTAGTTGGAGGACCAAGAGCATTACAAATACCAGCAGCAATTCGTGGAAAAAGAGTATTACCTACTCCTCAAGTAACAACAGAAGAACTGGGAAAACCCTCTATTGAAGGAGCCAGTGAGGCCTCAAAGGCCTTTGTTATTGCCTTAACAAATAGAAACTATGATCCAGAAGTCTTAAATAAACTGGATGTAAAGCAATTAAGATTCCTAATTGATGAACAGATTTCTCCTAATAGAGTATCATTAAATCCAGCAGGGGAATTAGTAATAGCTGAGAAGGCAAAGGGGAAAAAGAAAATTGCTGAGCAGAAGAGTGAGGACGAACTAAAGGCCGAACTTTTAAAATCTAGCGATACTTCAGTTAAAGATGAGGCAGTTGCTGAATTAAAATCTAGATCACAAAAACGTAAGACAAAGGCTAAAGTAATTGAAGAAGCTGTTGCTCCTCAAGAAGCTACAACCGTATCTGTGACAGAGGCTCTTGATGCCAATCGAGCTAAATTTCAAACCATAGCTCAGGATTTAACAGATCAATATGTTCTTAATAAAAAAGCAGGAGCTTATTTAATTTCTCCAGAAGCCCTTAAGCGTGTTGCTGATGATTATTGGGAAAAGGGAATGCCAAAAGAATTAGTGGCTCCATTAATGGAATATCTAGAAGGGGCCAAAATTAGAATTGTAACATCAAAAATTGCGGGTGCAGAAACTAAGATAAAAGATGCTATAGGGAAATTAACAAAAGAAAGAGAAGTTATTAGTTTAGCTGGTATGGGGGAAGGTATAGCTGATGCCCTTTATGATAGTATGTGGGAAAGGCTTCAAAAAACAGGAAGGGCAAGTCCATTTAAAAAATCTCCTCCATTTGAACAGAAAATAGAGGCTCTTTATAAAAAAGGAAGAATAAAATCAGCTGAAGACATCAAAAATATAGCCAATCCTCCTACAGTTGATGAATGGTTAGACAAAGAATATGGCGTAATAGAACAACCAAAACCTGTAGATATAGAAGGAGAAAAACTTGTTACAGGACTAAAAGAAAAACTTGGCGTGAAAATGCCAGAAGAACAAATAAAAGAAAAAACCGCAGCAGCTGCTGCCTTAAAAAGAATTACTCCTGAATCTAAACTATACCCTGGAACAGAATCAGGAGAAATATATAAAGCAAGTCAGGCTGAAAAGGCTGGAATTCCATTTATGATTACCAACGCTACCAAGGCCGTTTTAAGGAAACTAGGCTTTGATATGAAACAGATTGGGGAGATGAAACCTGAAACAGCACAGACTATTGTTCTAGAAAAATATTCTCCAGAAGAAGTATCTATTTCTCCATATGGAGAATTAAAGATTGTTAAACCCTTTAAGACAGAAAGAGCATATAGAAAAGGAAAAGATTTGAGTAGAGAAGAAGCTAAGGCGTTATGGGAACAATCTAAAATAGAACCAGATGTATTTAAGAAACAATTTCTCCATGAACAAGTATATGCAGCCCTACAACCCAAAGCTAAAGAACCTAAGACACTTACTCCTAAAGCAGTAGAAGCTGGATTAGGAAAAATTGAAACTGAAACTGGGATGGTAGTACCTAAAGTTACTATAAAAAAGAAAGCTCCTCCAATAAGAATTGCTGAAGAAGATTATGTAAATAGAGCCATAGCCGATAAGAAAATGACTGATGAACAATGGAAGGCTCTTGGTAAAGAAGAGAAAAGAATAGCAGAAGAACAATTGGCTCAGGCCTATGATCTAGAAGATGCATTAAAGAATCCTAAGACTTTAGAAAAAATGGATCCAGAGATGATCGGAACCTTTAAGGCCGATCTTCAAACTACTATAGAAGATTTTAGATATGTTATTGATCAGATAGATAAAGGCACAGATGTGCGAACCAGTACCCTATCTGAACTATCAGACATCTATAAACCAGTTACATCCGAAGAACTTGCAGCCGTATCTAAACTAAAACTTGATAAAATGAAAAGTTGGATAGTAACTAATTTAGGTTGGGAAAAGAAAACTTTAAAATCTATAAAAGACGAAAATGTAGCAATAGATATTATTAAAAATAAAAAGAGCCCAGAGGGTTACGAAATTACAAAAGAAGGACAAATAATTCCTATGGGTGCAGAGATTGCTAAGGCTCGTGAACTTGAGAAAATGAAAGCCACGGCTACTGATTTAGGCATTGATGATGAAGTAAAGGCCATGATGAGTTTTGGTACAGAAGGAGCAAAAACTGCGACTGTTCCAGCATTAATAAGAAAAGCAGCATATACAGTAGATGAAAAAGTTGCTATTATATTGGATCATGGAAGAGATCAATACAATGCGGAAGGTACTATTCAAAAAGCCCTTGGAAAAGGTGATTCTGCTATTTATTATGTGAAAATTGATAAAGTTAATAAGGCAACTGGAGAATATATGCGTAACGTAGAAGGTGATGTAGTAGGATTTGCAGGAAATCAACTACGTGGAATAGAGAAACCATTAGTTGGGACTGCAACTGTAACAACTCCAGAAGGTCTTAAAATTACAGGAGAATTAGCAGGAAAAGCTACCCCAGAAGAAATAACCGCAACTATGAAAACAGAAGATATCGCTTCTGCTCCTTCATTTACACCAGATGAATTAGTGCAAAAAGCCTTCGTTAGATCTTCGGCGGATCTAGAACAGTCTAAAAAACTTGTTCAAATGTTTAGAGAAGCAAGTGATAGGTTTGATACTAATTTAATAGAAGCCAGTAGACTTGGGCAAGAATTAGTAAGATCAAGAAATGAAGTAAAGCGAGTTGCACTACAACAGAAATATAATGAGGCTAACGCACGTATGTCTCAGGGCGTAACAGACATGGACTTGTTATTAGCCGCTCAGAAGGCTATAAAGGGCGCAGGAAAAGGATTGATTCCAGAAGAATTTAGAGTAGAACAGCAATTATTAATTCCAGAGACTGGATTTGCTGGGACTATAATTTCAGAAGGACGACCTAATGGTGGAAAATTCTACATAGTTCAAGGAGCCACAAAGGGACTAGCAAATCCAGAAACACCAGGGAATACTATCTATGCATCAGCAGAACTTACTAAAGCAGGAAGGAAGGCAGAGTATAGATTAAAAGTTTGGGAGATGCCAGAGGGTATTTCTCCAGAAATAGAAGACACTTTATTAGGAACTATTATTGGTAGATATATGAAAACCAAGGCTCCTACTAGAGTGGCTCAAGTACGTGGGATTGCTGATGGACCTTGGAGTAGAAGAGTAGATGTAAGTGTAGAAAGAACTCCTAAAGACGACTTATATAAATTCGCAAAATCAGTAATGTCTAAAGAAGATTTAGCAGAAAGACAACGGAGTATAAGAGAAGAGAATAGAGTATTAGGTGAGTCTGTCCAACAGATGGTTCCTATAACTTCTCCAAATAGAGCAAAAGAATTACTTGGATTAACTGAAGAGGCAAAGAAATTAGGGAATGCAATCGATTTCCAATTAGAAGAACTCTTTAAAGATCCCTATGCCTTGAAACCTACGGCTGCTGATATGGCTTCAGTATTTGATAGATATGGGGATATGAGCCAATCTAGTAATCCAGTGGCTGCAAGAGTAGGCAATTATGGAATTCAGTATACCCTATCAGTTAAATATTTGACTAGTAGGTTCTTAAAAATGAGAGAACAATTTTTAGGTTGGATGAGAACAGACCCAGAAAAGCAAAAAGAATTTATGCAACATCTCTATGATGTTAAAAAATCCACAGATCCTAAAATCTTAGAGGCTGAAAAATATCATAGATTTATGTTTGATACAATGGCTAGAATGTTTGATTTAGAAGAGAAAGGATTATATATAAAGAAGTATGCAACCTTTTCTTATGATATGGGTAAAATATGGGATTTTTTTGGTAAACCCTTGGAAACTGCTACAAGATTTGCTGAACTTCCAGACTGGTGCGTTGATAAGATGGATGCCAAATATTTTAATCATCTTAAAGACATTCGACAACGATATCCAGAATGGGACAGGATGCCAGAAGCAGAGAAAGATTTTGTGCAATTGCAGTATCTAAAATGGGGATCTGGTTATTCTAAATGGACATATCTGCCAGAGGAAATGAAAGAAATACTTCCAGAGAATAAGTTTATCTCTTATTTCCAACACAGAACTGCTGGAGATAGATTAAAATTCGCATTAAAAGAAAATTACTTTGATGTTACAACTGCCTATATTTATGGGATGACTAGAGATGGAGTACTGAATAGTTTCTTCCTACCTAAAGTTAATCCCTTAGCAAGAAGTCTTCCTTTTGCTGGAATAAAGGGCACTTGGAGACATCTTGTAGACGCTTATATTAAAGATGTGTCTGGATTTAGTGATAAAGGATCTCTTGATAAGCAGTGGAATTCTTTAGCAGGATTTATAAATACCAGAATTTTCAATAAAAATTTAATACCACAAAATGTTCCTAGAGAAGCCGCTGGAATATATGCAGAGAATTTATATAGAGCAGCATTAGGGATTGATACGGCTGCGAGAAACCTTACACAAGTATTGTATGAATTTGCGGATAAGGGATTTGCTAAAACATTCAAGGGATTTATTAATTACGTAGATGCTTATGCTAAAAAAACACCAGAATATAGAAAATTTAAAGACACATTAGATATTACGGATGAGTTTTTTAGTGAATCTGTTAAGTTATTAAAACGACAAGATCCTACTTTATACCAACGATATAAGTATTATAGTGGATTACTTACGCAAATAGTACTATGGCCAATGAAAATAACTGAACATATTAACAAAGGTATAGCTTATTTTGCAGGATTGGAAGAAGCTGCGGCAAGGGGATATAACTTTGAGCGAGCACATTTAGTAGGATTACGTAAGGCGGTAGAGGGATTTAAGAATTTGGAATATTCTGAGGGTCAATGGTCTGCTCTACAAAATATGTGGAAAACACAATTCGGATATGGGAAAGGACATACAAGTCCTTATTTAACTGGAACTGGAATGAGATTTTTCACTCCATTTTGGTCATTCCCAATTAAAACTGGTCAAATGTTATATCATGGTTTAAAAGATTCATGGTTGGCAGGAGAAAAAGCTAAATTTGTCAGGTTCTTAGCATTAACGGGATTTATTGCTAGTGCTCCTGTTATTTTAGGAGAAACAATTGGAATAGATACATCGAATCTATGGGGTATGAAAGGAATTTTACCTGCTGTAAGTATGCCTGCTTGGTACAACTTTATGAAAAATGCCTGGATTAGTATGGGTTATCCTGTTGCTGGTGCAGTTCTTCCTACTAGTATGATTGGAGAACCTCCTAATCCTAGAGCCAGAGAACAGGCATTTAATCAAATGAAGGAAGGAGCCTTTATAATTGCTGGAGTTCCTCAATATCGTTTTGGAAAGAAGTTAGTTAAAGAATATGGAAATGTAGAAAGAGGATATACTACTTATGGACGTGGAGAAAGTCCCTTTGTAGAAACTACATGGTGGGACGGCTTTATAAATTTGATGGGATATCCCCCATTTGATAGAGCCGAGGCTCGTAAAGCTATGGTGGGAGTAAAAGATGCTATTTCAATAAATGCTATTAAGAAATATCAGGCCTTAGATGAGATAGTGGATCTTAAAGAAAAAGGTAAAGACATGGATGCTGTTAAAAAATTAGCGGCAGCAAGAAAAGAGGGTTTACAAATTACAACAGATGATATCGCAGACGCACGAGGCAAACGAGAGAGAGATGCATATACAATAGTAGCTAAACAAGTTCCAACCTACATGAGAAAAGAAATGGGTCCTAAACTTGAGGAGGCTAGAAAGAAGTTCTTAAGTGGGAAAACTAGATTCCATGGAACTAGGCCTCTATGGCAGTCTTCACCAGAAGAGAAGACGGAAGTGGAGGAATAAGATGAGAATTCTTATAGTATCCAAAACAGGAGATTTAGTAGATTTCGCCAAACAATTACTTTCAGAGGGCCATGAAGTAATAATGTACTTTAAGAAGAAACAATTACCTAATAAATTAGATATTCCTTTTACCAAGAATCCAACTTCAGAGATGATGAAGAGTGAGCTTATAATAATAGAAGATGACACATCTGGAGAATTTGCAGATAAAGTCAGATCTCTAAATAGGCCTGTTATTGGTGGAGGAACGGTAGTAGATAAACTATGGAAGAATCAAGAATTTAGGAAAAGTATAATAGAAGGATGTAATTTAGATTTGGCCAAACCTACTACGAAAGGAATTAGATTAGAAATTGGAGGATGGTTTAATGGAGAAGAATTTTTAAAACCCTCTTTCTTTTGTTTTCCCTATTTCCATTTGGGCACAGGAGATGTAGGTCCCTTAACTAGAGGAATGGGATCTGTAGGATTCTACAAAATTAAAAGTAGATTCAATGAATATTTAAAGAAATTAGAAACATTTTTTCATTCCTCAACTAACTATACTGGATATATTGGATTAGATTGTTTTGTAAATAACGATTCTCTACAGGTTATAGATTTACAAGCAGGATTACATTTTCCCATGATATTAAATATAGGATTTTTACATAATACTCTGGGAACATTTTTATTTAAATTAGCTCTTAAAAATGCTAAAATGGTAGCAGTCCAACCAGATAGGTTTTGTATAAGTGTCATTACTTATGAATTAGACAAACCTGAAATATTTACCTCATATTATAGTCTTGGAGGAACAATAGAAGAGGCTAAAACTAAGGTATATAAAATGTTACGAAAAGATATTCCAGAGGCAAGTTACTATAGAATCGATATTGGAGACGAAATAAATGATTCCCTGAATCAATTAGAAAAGAGAGGTTGGTTTTAAATGGCAGACTATACAAACCCTTATCAATACGTACCCTATTTACAGAGTTTACAATCACAAGCTGAACAACCTGAGTTTTGGAAGCGTTTAGAACATTCCATAGCACCAATAAAACCGGGATATCCAGAACCACTAATGCAATCACAACAAACGCAACAAGAGCCAAGTTCACTTGATTTGTCTAATTTAAGTCAACTCCTTGGTAGTATAGGAACTCCTGAAACTGCACCTGTGACCATACCTACAACTGCACCTAAATCTACTGGTTTAGGTCAACGAAGTCAGCAAGGCACTCCTGGACTTGGATCTAAAATGGCATACATAAATCCTTATCAGTATGTACCCTATTTACAGGGATTACAATCACAACAAAATCAACAGGAGCAAAGTCCATTTGATTTATCTAATTTAAGCCAATTCCTTGGTAATATAGGACCTCCTGAAGCCGCACCTAAAACTGAAGCTGCACCTAAATCTACTGGTTTAGGTCAACGAAGTCAGCAAGGCATTCCTGGACT
>ERZ1292632.4397-Hain-H43-01um-R2-4397-length-10154-cov-5_pt1 | contig 10154 bp, 13 predicted proteins | sample MGYA00564407_ERZ1292632 | MGnify/ENA primary metagenome ERZ1292632 (study PRJEB36523, sample SAMEA6512637) | groundwater metagenome | collected 2019-01-08 | study: AquaDiva: Metagenomics assemblies of 32 groundwater samples | reverse complement strand
AGCGATGCTCGATCGGCCTCTGAGGTGATGAATAGTTTGATCGCCGATGTGCAGAAGAAGCTCCAGGAGGACGAGCGCCGCGGCGGTCTGGCCGTGAACACCGTCGAAACCGGCGTGAGCGCCGTGCAGATCGAAGAGGGGCAGCCGGTGCTGTCGGCGACCGTGGCCTATCGTATTCACTATCGGCATAGCCGGCTGGATCCGACACTTGTCGGGTAACGACACGGGAGGGGCGCGATGAAGATCCGGTTGAGTTGCACGTACTACAACGAGAAGCAGGAGAAGCTGGGCGAGCCTGGGGATGTGCTTGAGCTGCCGAAGCCAGAGGCCGAGCGGCTGCTGCGGGGCGGCAGTGCGGAGGGGCTGGAGCCGCCGAAGAAATCTGAACGAGACTGATCCGCGCGCAGGCGCGAAAGGAGTGACGCATGGGACGCATTCTGACTAATCGCCAGATCGTGGCGGCTAAAATTGAAGTGACCGAAGGCACGGCGGAAACACTCGCCGCTGCCGATGCGAATCTGCAGATTCTGGAACCCGCCAAGTGGGAGCCGAATATTGCCATGTTCGAGCGCAAGCTCATGGACGTGTCCTATTCGAACTTCAAGCAGATTCCCGGCACCCGGCTCGCGCAGATCAGCTTCAAAGCGGAAAATAAGGGATCAGGGGCGGCGGGCACGGCGCCTGCGCTCGGGAAACTCCTCAAGTCCTGCGGGTTCGGCGAAACGATCGTGGCGAGTACCAGCGTGACTTATGCGCCGGTCTCGGCGCTGGCCAGCATTCCTTCGCTCACCGTGGCGATCTATCAGGACGGCGTCCGGAAGCAGATCCGGGGCGCGCGCGGCAACGTGCAATACAGCGCCAAGGACGGCGAACCTGGGATGTTCGAATTCACCTTTATCGGGGTCTACGACGCCGTCACCGATCAAGCGCTCCTGACCCCGTCCGGGGTGGAAACCACGGTGCCGGTGGCGCTGCTCACGGCGCAGTTTGCGGTGGCCGGGTTTTCGGCCTTCGTCTCGACGATCAGCTTCAACATGGGGAACCAACTGACGCCGCGTTCCGACATCAATCAGGCCGCCGGCTTCATCAGTACCTTGCTCACGGGCCGCGCGCCGAAGGGCAGTTTCGATCCGGAGTTGGAGCTCGTGGCGACGCATGACTGGTATGGCCGCTGGCTTGCCGGGACTACGGGGGTCTTAACCTGGCGGCACACGGGCGCAGCCGGCAACATTTGTGTGTTCACCGTGCCGGTCTGTCAATACATCAAGGTGTCCGATGGCGATCGCGATGGTCTCGCCCTGGCGCCGGTGGAGTTCCTGATGGCGAGGAATGCGGCGGCCGGGAACGATGAACTGTCGATCGCCTATACCTAAAGCCTACGGCCTGGTGACTCGGGTAGCGCCCGCTCGAAAGGGCGGGCGAGGATTGACACGAACGGGGAGGCACGGATGGAACCGCAGACGGATCTCGCGCAACAAACCTATACGATCGGCGGCATGACGTATCGGCTGGAACCGCCGTCGTGGAAGCAAGCGAAGTGGCTCGGGGAGACGATCTTCAAGGATCGGGATATCCGGACCATCGACTACGGCACGATCCACGATTGTGGCCGGGCGCAGGGCCCGCTGTTCATGGCGATCACGTTGCTGGCCGAGGGCCAGACGCGCGAACAGAAGTCGCGGTTGCCCTGGTCGGCGATCGAATCGCTCGCGCAAGACTTTGAAGCCCAGCTCAGCGGATGGGAGGTGGCCACGTTCTGCACTCATTTTTTTTATGCCTGTCGGCCCGATCAGATGGTGATGTTGGTGCCGGGCACGATCCTGCAGGAGGAACTGCTCAAGCTCGCGGCGTCGCCTGCACCTGGGCCGAGTGGGTCGAGCGCGCCCTTGTCACCCTCACCGATGGCGACGTCACCAAGCTCGAACGAATCAGCACCGAGTTCGGACCCGCTGATTCAGATCCGTTCCTCAAGCGCTGTCTTGAACGACGCGCCGTCGATCGCGCCATCCTTGGTTTCTGCGGGGTCGAACTCCCCTGGTTGACGGACCGGCCCACGAGGGCGCGGGCGCAAGCGATCGGACAGTTTTGCGGGGGCAGGTGCCTCGCGGAGTGTAGTCAGCAATTCGGCGACGGGCTCGCACAGGCCTGTCGGACGTGTCCTAACTGAGGTCTCATGGCCATTCCGCTCCATGAAAACCGCGTGATCTTGACCGACGCCGACGGTAAGCAACTCGTCGTCGCCGAGCGCACGTCGTTGCGCCTCACGGCGACGTTGCTCGATGAAACGGGGGCCGCCATTCCCTCCGCCGGACTCACGGCGCTGACGTTGTCGCTCTACAATCGCGACTCCGCGTCGAAAGAAATCATCAACAGCGTGGATCAGACCAACATCCTCAACGCGGGCCGGGGCACGGTGCACGTGAGCAGCGGCTTGCTCACGTGCACCCTCGATCCCGCAGACAATCAGATCATCGATCCCACACTCGATCAAGAGTGGCATCGAGCGTTGATTCAAGGGACCTATGCCGCCGGTGCCAAGGCGTTCAAATCAGAGATTGATTTCCCTGTGCGTAACTTGAACAAGGTCAGCTAAGGAGGACTGCGATGCAGGTACAACGAGAAATGCAGATGGCTGGTGTGCTCACGCCGGTCCATCTATCGAAGCATGGATTTTATGCACGCGGCCTGCCTGCCGATCTGCCGTGGCGGGCGCGCCTGAAGACCGCCTGGCTGGAGGTGGCCTTGCGGGCGCGACTCTGCGTGAAGGGGTTTGTGCGCGGCCTCCAGGGGACCGGTATCTTCGGCATTGGCCGGCTCTATGCCACGGTCCGGCGGGCCGATGGCCAGATCGAACATCTCGGACTGTTGTCCACCAAGCTGATTACGGATGCCGGTGTGGCGTTCCTCGTCGACGATTGGGACAACAATGCGCAGGATCTGACCACGATGAATTTCCACGGCTGTGGGACCGGCGCGGTGGCCGAGAACGTGACGGATACGGCCCTCGGCACCGAATCGACGACGGCCCTGAATCCGGATAGCACCCGCGCCACCGGGACCCGATCGCAGCCCGCGGCCAATCAATATCGCTCCGTCGGCACGGTGACGTTCGACGCTACGGCGGCCATCACCGAGCACGGTATTTTGAGCCAAGCCGCCACCGGCGGCGGCACGCTCTGGGATCGGTCGGTGTTTAGTGCGATCAACGTGGCGTCAGGCGATTCCATTCAGTTCACCTATACCTGCACCGTGAACTCCGGCGGATAAGGACGCTGAGGAGCGGCCAGGCGCGCGGTACAGTCCACAACGGAGATCGGCCCATGCTGTTTCACGTCAAGCTCGAGTTTGATCTCGATACCGACACGCGGCAGACGACGAATGTCACGCCGCAGGTCATCACTCGGGCTGCGCAGCATGTATGCCGATACCCGCCATGTGGCAAGGCGATTGGCCTCGAGCAGATCTATTGCAATGAGACCTGTTTCCGGTCGCATGGCCAGCGACGCCGCAACCCCAAAGTGCACGTCGTGCTCCCACCTCCGCAGGAGACGGTAACTCCGTCTCGGGCTGAGGCCGCGCACATCGCGTCCGTGACAATTCCTTCGACAACGCAGATCCCTGATTATCGGTTCTTCACCTTTCCGCAAGGAGGGCTCTCATGAACAAGCGCGTCGTGACGTACATGGCTCTGTGTGTGGTCCTCATGCTGGCGTGGGCCGTACCGGCGCAGGCGCAAGCGGCGACCGTCGGGGCGAACTGTTCCATCTCCTGGCCTGCGAATACAGAAACGGATCTGGCAGGCTATCGCCTGTACGGGACGTTACAGCCATCGGCCGGATCCATCATCTCCAGGACCCTGGATATTCCAAAACCAGCCGGGGTCACCCCCACCGTGAGCACGACCTGTGCTGCGCTAGGTCTGCAAACCGGAGGCACACTGACCTTGCAATTGGATGCCGTGGATACGCTCGGCAATCGCAGCGCGAAGAATACAGCCTCGGTGCATATCCAGGATGTCTCGCCACCTGCGCAGCCTGGCCAAATTACTGTGACGCCAAACCCTTAGTCGGCCAGAGCATCATAGCCTGGGTGCCTGGCCCTGGTGGGTGTGCGAAAGGGCTGCGCATCAAGTTTGTCGTGAGCGTGTTGCATACAGCGACCGCGAAGTGGATCAGACTTGGAGAAACCTATGACACGCGGATGGCGGTGCCGATTCGCAATACTGTGGCTCAGCCTTACGGCGTGTCTGCCGTGTGCGAGTAGCGCGCAGGCCCAGATCCTCTGGGCAGATTGGCAGAGTCAGACAGGGGGGGCGCGCGCGGATGGCGTCGTGGGGACGATTGCCGTCTCCGTCACTGGCCCGTTATCGCCGACACCGCTCTTAGGACCGGAAAGCGAGCCGAATTATTGGGCGGCCTTTCCGTCGAGCTACGCCGCGCCGACTGCCGGGGTGCCGACGGCCCCGACTGCGCGTGACATGATCCGTGTGTCAGGGGGCGCCACCCCGACGGTCTACACTCTCACGTTTTCCCAGCCAGTCACCAATCCTGTGATGGCCATAGCGAGTTTAGGGGCACCGCCAACCCCGACACGGTTTGACTTTGGGAGTCAACCCGTCGTCCTCCTCCACCAAGGGCCAGGGGCGTGGGGTGCCGGGACGCTGACGCAGATCGGCAACAGCCTGGAGGGGCGTGAGGGCAATGGCGTGATTCGGCTCTCAGGGACCATGACGCAGATTGTGATGACGATGCCCACGCCGGAAGTCTGGACAGGGTTCACGGTGGGGATCGAGGCGTCAGGAAGCCCGGTGCCCCCCGTGGCGAATCCTGGTGTGGCGGTGGGGCTGAGTTGGGATTACCCGAATCCGATCCCTGCAGAGAGTGGGATGCCTCTGGGGTTTCGTCTGTATCGAGATCTGGGCGATGGACCGTGCGCGGATGTGGCTCCGTTGTCGGACCTGGTCGGCGAGGCTCCGGCTGCTGCACGCAGCTATCACGATCGGACGATTTCCGTGATGCGCGGCACGGTGTGCTATGAAGTCTCCGCCTACAATGAGGCTGGAGAGTCCGCGCATAGCAATCGCGCCGCAGTCCAAGTTGAGGCCCTCATTCCGGCCATGCCGGGCACGATCACCGTGCAGGCGATGACGAATTAACCGAGGGGGGTGCATGATGAAGAGCAGACACAGCGTGACCAGCCTGCTCCTGCGCGCCGCGCCCAGCGCGGACGGGAGTGTCCCGGCCAAGGGCGGCCATCCCTGATGTACGAATACCGCTGTACGATCATGCGCGTCCTGGATGGCGATACCGTGGAGGCGGACATCGATCTGGGGTTTCGCATCAGGTGCAGGCAGACCATCCGGCTGGTCGCGATGAACGCGCCAGAGATTCGCACCGAGTACGGGCCCGCGGCCAAGCGACGGTTGGAGGAGCTGGTGCTGGGGAAGGCTGTGGTCAGGGTCCAGACCACGATTCATCGCGAATTCGAAAAGTATGGGCGCGTGCTGGGCCGTCTGGTAGCGGATGGGGTCGATGTGAATGCGGCGATGCTCGCGGAAGGCCTTGCGGTCAAGACGTAGGGGAGGACGATGGCGTTTTATCTGAGTCCGATAATCGGAGCCGGCACCGGGCGTGATCCGCGCCGGGCCGTGGGCTATCCGCTTAGGGACGGTCCACGTGGGAGCGGCATCATTCACGACCGTGCGCCCGATGGGCGCAAGGTCATTCGCATGGCCGGGACGCCGCATCGGTCCTGGATCAAACTCGCTGAGGATCCAGATGAGCTAGTCTCGACACACGCGCGGCGGTGGACGGGCATCGAGGGTCGGGCCAGCTTTGCCGAGGCGATCGGGGCGTGGCTGCAGCCGCAGTTGACCGCGACCGTTGACGGGCGCTACGAGATTTGGTGTGGTGACTCGACTCGACCGCTCTGGTCGAGGCTGGCGCCTCTGTGCCCACAGGCTGAGGCGCGCCTGCCGGTTATCGTGCGAGATTTCTGGCGGCGACCGCAGGTGCAAGCCTGTTTCCTGGATCACGTCGGTGTCATGCCCGCTGTCTCCATCGCAGCCCTTGGGATCTTACTGGCTACCGGGATTGTACCGCCGATGGCGGCCTGGATCATGGTGGGCGTGTTGCCGGCGACCGACGCCTTTACGAATACCAATAACACCAACCTGGGCACCCATAGCGCGAATTGGACGCTGATGTCTGCGGCAGCCACAGACATTCAGATTTTCTCGAACGCCATCTTCCCGAACCGGTCGAGCCTGGTGTGCTCTTTCCGATGGACCGGCGATACCTTCAGCGGCAATCACTATGCGAGCGGCACCTTCACCGACGTGGCTGGCGGCTCGCCGATCGGGGTGGCGGTCCGCTGTCAGGCGGGAGCCAATTCCCTCTACGCCTACGAGTCGAACGGGACACGGCGCATGGTCCGGGTGGACGCCGATACGGAAACGGTGCTCGGGACGACGACCGCCTCCATTGTGGGCGACACGCTGAAACTCTCGGCCAACGGCAGCACCATTCGCGGGGACATCAATGGGGCGCTCGATACCGGCATCAGCGGCAACCCGTTTACGGATACGAATTATACCGGCGGGTCGGCGGGGGTGGCCGGATTCGGGGCGAATGCGGGCAATCTCCTCGATAACTGGGAGGGTGGGGACGTCCCCCCGCCAGGTGTCAATGCGGATTTTACGGCCTTCACAAAGCAGAAGCTCGCTGCGGCGAAACTGGCGGGGGTGATCTAATGCTGACTGCGCTGTTTAGTACGACCGATAAATTGCAGCTGATCACGAGCACGGTGGCGGATCTGGAAGTGATCGCGACCTATACCGATCTCGTGAAGTCGTCCGGGGCGTGGTCGAAGACGGATCGGCAACTGACGAAGATCACGAGCGCCACGACCACGGATATTCTGGCGGCGCCCGCTGCGACAGAAGTGCGGGGGATCAACTCCCTCTTCATCCGCAACAAGCACGGCTCGACGTCCAATGAACTCACCGTGGTCTACAACGCGAATGGCACGAACTATGAGGGCTACAAAACCACGCTGCTTGCGGGCGAGACGTTGGAGTATATCGAGGGGATCGGATTCTTCAAGTTGGCAGGGAAAATCAACGTTACGCTCTTCAATAACTCTACCGCGGCTCAGGGCGCTGGGTTTGCGAGTGACACCTACTTGACTGGTTCGTACATCGTCTTTCCGCAGCCCCCGAAGATCGGCACCAAATATAAGTGCCGGTTCAGCGTGAGCAAGACGGCCGCAGGGACCGCAACGCCGATTATTCAAGTTCGATTCGGGACCGCCGGCACTACAGCAGACACCTCGCGCAATAGTTTTACCTTCAGCGCCGGGACGGCGGCTACGGATGTCGGGGTGTTCGAGATTTATGCCATCTTCCGTGCGGTCGGGGCGAGTGCCGTGGTGCAGGCCTGGTGTTCCTTGGTGTCGCAGCCGACGACGGGATTTTCGTCGCTCCTGAAAGGGGTACAGACAACCTCTGGATCATTCGATTCGACCGTGGCGGGGATGGGGGCGGGGGTGAGCGTCAACGGCGGTACTTCGGCTTCGTGGACGGTACAGTTAGTTACAGCGGAAATCGAAAACCTCTACACGTAAGCGCGTATCGATATGGCGACGCAGACGAATTGGTTCGATCGACATCGGGACTCGAAGAACTGGTTCCACCCCCAGATGAGTGGGATGGCGTGGTTCGACCAGGATCTCGCGGAGGTGGCGAGCGGGGGGCCAACGACCTATTTCTCCACGGTCTCCGGCACGCTCGCGACGGTGGGCGCCATGAACCGGCAGGCGCAGACGGTGCAGGCCGGGACGATGATCTCGTCCGGCACGGTGCTGAAACAGGGTCGGACTGCGATGGTGGGGTCATTCACGACCGTCGCCACGCTCGCCCGACAAGGGCAGCCGAAGATCACCGGGACGCTCTCGACGAATGCGGCACTGGTGAAGCAGAGCCAGATGGCCATGGCGGGAATCCTGAGCACGGCTGCCGGTCTGATTAAACAGGCGCGCACGGTGCTCGCAGGAACGCTGAGCAGTGCCGGGTCCCTGTCGGGCGTGAAGATTGTGCTCTTGGCGCTCACGGCCACGGTGACGGCCACCGGCAGCCTGCTGAAGCAGACGAGCACGGCCACGGTGGGTACGTTGACCACGGCTGGGGGCCTCGTCAAGGACATCCAGACGCTGCTGTCGGCGACCCTGACGACCGCCGGCACGCTGACAGCGATCAGGACGGTGCTGCTCGCTGTGACTGCGACGCTGACCACGGCCGGGGCGTTGCTGAAACGGACGAATTTCCAATTAGTGGGTACCCTCCTCACGGCAGGCAGCCTGCTCAAGCAGACGACGAAAGCCTTCACGGCGACGCTGACCATGGCCGGGACGATGACCTCCATCAAAACATTTCTGAAGGATCTCGGCGCCGCCACGCTGACCGTTGCCGGGGCGTTGGTGAGACAGGCGCGTCCCTCTCTGTCAGGCATCTTGCTCACGACCGGGAGCCTGCTCAAGCACACAGGCCAGATGCTGCTGGCCACGCTGACCACGTCCGGGGCTGTGGCCTCCATTCGCACGGTGCTGAAGAGTCTCGCGGCGACGCTCAGCACGGCCGGGACGGTGCTGAAGCAGACGACGCGGCCACTCTTGGCGGGACTCACGCTGGTGGGATCACGTAGCAAACGCACCGCGCGGTCGGTCTCGGCGGTGTTGTCTGGTGTGGGCGCGCTGATCGGGGCGTTGAACGCGACGGCTATCAATGTTGTGCGCGTGACAGGAATTCGTGGACTGTTCGCCAGGCTCGGCAATCCGAGGGGCCGGCAGGCTGGTTCGATCGAGGCGACCGGACATTTTAGTGGCACTGTGGACACGCGAGGACGCACCGCCGGCACCCGCGGGACGACCGGCACGGTCGGCGGTCCGTCGGACATTGAAGGGAGTCACTGATGGCGGAGAATCGAGAACTCACACTGGTGCTGAAGCTCGTCGCGGACCAGTTTCAGAGTGAGTTGAAGAAGTCCGGCGGGGCGCTGGGCGAATTCAATCGGTTCGTGAGCGATTGGAAGACGCAACTGACAGCGGTGAGTGTGGCGTTGTTTGCGATTGCGAAGAGCACCGCGAACTACGGCGAAGAACTCCTCAAGACCAGCCAGAAGGTGGGCATCAACGTGCAGGCGCTGGCCGGGTTGCAACATGCGGCGAATCTGGCCGATTTGTCAGACCAACAACTCGCGCAGGGCCTGAAGTTCCTGTCGGTGAATATGGTGGAGGCCTCCCGGCAGACGGGCGACGGCGAGCGGCTCTTCCGCCAGCTCGGGATCTCGGCCACGGATGCGACGGGCAAACTGCGCCCAACGGAAGCGGTGCTGCTTGATGTCGCAGAGGCCTTCTCGAAGTCGAGCGATGGCGCAGGCAAGTCGGAAGCGGCCGTCAAGCTCTTCGGGAAAGCCGGTCTCGATCTTATTCCGTTTCTCAACCAAGGCAAAACGGGGATTCGCGAGCTGATGGTCGAAGCCGAGCGGCTCGGGCTGGTGTTCTCGCAGCAGGATGCGGAGGCGGCGAATCGGTTTAACGATGCGCTCAAGACCCTGGCCGCGCAGGCGCGCGGGATGACGTTCGCGGTCGGCAACGAATTGATTCCGGTGATGACGGAACTTCTGCGTGTGATGGGGGAACTCGGTGGTGGGTCGATCGCGAATGGAGTCGGGACTTTCATCAAGGGCACGGTCTTTGGGTTTGAAGATTTGGCGCTGAGTATCGGACTGGTCGGGAAACAGCTGGCGCTCCTCGGCCCGAATCTGATGGACATCTTCAATCCGGAGAAGGCGCGTGCGCTGGGGGCGCAGATGGATGCCCTGGCGGCCGTGAAGGACGAACAATCGATCGCCGCCGCTGGGCGAATCAGTGGCGTGGTTCCTCTCGTGGCTGCCGGACCACCCACTCCCACGCGCGACATCGGCGCCGTGGCCGATCAAGAGAAATTGGCGAAGGCGCTCGTGGACATCTGGCAGGAAAACACCCGGTCGCTTGAGACGTATAACCAGCGGGTGCGCGAGGCCGCGAAAGGGTCCCATGAGTTCTTTCTGGCGTTCGATCGGCAAGAGCAATTCAGACAAGAAGACGAAGCGCGGCAG
>ERZ1292632.4393-Hain-H43-01um-R2-4393-length-10165-cov-3_pt1 | contig 10165 bp, 11 predicted proteins | sample MGYA00564407_ERZ1292632 | MGnify/ENA primary metagenome ERZ1292632 (study PRJEB36523, sample SAMEA6512637) | groundwater metagenome | collected 2019-01-08 | study: AquaDiva: Metagenomics assemblies of 32 groundwater samples | reverse complement strand
TCCTGAAGTAGATGTGGCGGCTCCTGGAGAGAATATCTTTTCTACCTTCCCCAGCTATAAATTCTATATTGGAACCGTGAATGGTCGTGCTCGCTATTACGATGTTGGTTCAGGCACTTCAATGGCTGCTCCTCAAGTTGCGGGTTTGGCTGGGTTACTCTTTGCTCAAGATCAAACACGAAGTAATGCTGTGGTAAGAAATATTATTGAAACTACAGCTAATGATTTAGGGGGTTCGGGTCGAGATGATTACTTCGGTTATGGTCGAATTAATGTTTTTGACGCCCTAAGTTACCCAACTCCTTAAAGAGTTACTGTAAGACGTTATTTCCACTTCAAAAGCAGATTAATTTTGTCTGGAACTAAAAAGCGCGGAATACCCCGCGTTTTTTAGTTTCTATTTATCAACTTCTTGGCAAAAGTTATTGAGCCTTAGGTATATCATCGATCTCTTTTAATTTAAATCCTTCCTTAGAGTATTCAATTGAAAAAGCATAAGAATTCTTTGGATTGATGATTTTTAGAAATCCTGGCTTATCAGAGAAGATGTATTTCGCTTTGCGCAATGGGTCGTTTCCTCTGTCGGGCAGATTTTGGTATTTCGGTAAATCTTTGGAATACATCTCTTTTATTTTATTGATTAACTCTTTAGTTTCGTAATCGCTAACTTTCGTTTCTATGTAAATATATGGCTTTTCATTAAGGAAGACGCATATATCCATCATATGGTATTCGAACCGGCAATTCTTTATTGCATAGCCGTATTTTTCTATTAGTTCTATAAAAGTTGCAAATTGGATGAAATATTCTCTATTTAACGAAAATGCATCGTAGCGGCGTTCCGGGCTGGGGGAAAGAATAAATTTATTTCCCTCGATAATAATAATTCCTTTTTCTACGCCTTGTTTTATTAACTCCAATTCCTTATCCGGAAAATTCCGACGTCCAGAATCGTTAGCCACGATTTTTTCTATAAGGTTTTTGGCTCCATCCGTTAAAATATTGGCAAACCAGCTTCTTGTCTCCATAAACTTAACATTTTATTCTGGCGGATAACACAAAGCTCGCCGCCAGCGATCCCTTGCGGGACCCATACCCCTTTCGAGATATGACTCGGTAAGAGTAGCTCTGACGACGAGCTTAGTACCTCTTACCGAGTTTTTGTGCCATGCCTCGTAAAACTACGAAGTTTAGGCGATATTCAATTGTCAATTCGAATATATCAGATTTCGGCCTATTTTTCCAGATAGACCGTCTTATTCTTAAGGAGCAATTTACTCTTCAGGTTTGTGAGCAATTCCCGTTTTTCAGCCATAGTGCCTTCTCTCAGAAGATATTTGGCGTAATTTTTAATATCGACTTCCCGGAACTGCTCTTTTTCTTTGATTCCCAGCACTCCCAACCTGAACCTGCGGTATCTTGTTATTTCTTGCTCGATTTTTTCCCGCATGCCGATTTTATCCAAACTGATTTCATCGATGATGCCCAACAGCTGCTTAATCAACTCTTCCTCGTTTATATAGCCGCACTTGCAGTTAAAATCTCTGTACTTCGTACAGCCGTAATAAATGTGCCGATTGACGCCACCGTCTTTCAGCTGCTTAAACTTTTCACAGGCAGTGATGGCCGATCCGCACAGACCGCACGTCATAATCTTGGTGAAAGCGAATTCTCTGCTTTCATGCTTCGCGACGTATCTTTTCAACTGCTTTTGGACTTCTTCAAATAAATCCTTGCTGATAAGAGGGTCATGTTTCCCCGTGTACCAACGCCCGCTGCTTTTAGGATATTCGAAAATTCCGTAGTAAAACGGATTCTGAAGTATGGTATAGATGTTGCCCACTGATAAATAGTGATCAAACCTCGTTCTGAAATTCAATTCAAACCTTAGCCACTGATAAATTCTCCGGCCGCTCCATTTCTCGTGACCCACCCTTTCAAACATCTGCTTGATAACCGGAGCGCGTTCCGGGTCGACAAGCAGAAGCCCTTTTCGATCGCTCCTTTTATCGTTGAGATAGCCCGTAGGAGCCACGGTTGGCCACAAACCCATCTCTACCCTCATTCTTAGCCCTCTTTTGACGTTAATGCTTTTATTGTCGTTTTCCAGCTTTGCCTGACTACAGAGAATCATCAGAAGGAACTTCTCGTTCGGAGAATTGATGAACCGCTGGCCGTAAGTCCTAATTTCTACCAGAACCTTCTGGTCCATCAAATCGACCAGACTGCCCAAGTCGCCGGCGTTCCTCGAAAGCCTGTCCGGCGCCCACGTCAAAATGCCGTTAAACCGTCCCAGTTTCATATCAGCAATTATTTCGTTGAATACCGGCCTTTGTCCGGAATCCTTGGCTGAATGCGATTCCCGGCGAACATCTAAAATCTCAAGCTTTTCTCTTTCGGCAATCCGCATCATTTCCATCACCTGGCTGTCTATAGACATTATCTGCCTTTCGTCGGATTCGGTTGATTTGCGGGCATATAGGACGTACTTTACGGGCACTTCAATGGCTGCTCCTCAAGTCGCGGGTTTGGCTGGATTGCTTTTCGCTCAAGATACCAATCGTGATAAAAATGCAGTAAGAAATATTATTGAAACTACAGCTAATGATTTAGGGGGTTCAGGTCGAGATGATTACTTCGGTTATGGTCGAATTAATGTTTTTGATGCCCTGAGTTATCCAACTCCTTAAAGAGTTATTGCGAGACATTAACTAAAAAGCGCGGGTATGCCCGCGCTTTTTAGTTTCTATAACTGTAGCGATTAAGGCGTTATCAAAGTAACTTCGTATGCATCCGATGCGGGACTGCCTAATTTTTCCCTTAAAACTGGGGTTCAGAACTGGGGGTACACAGTCATGATATGATATAATAAAACAAAACTAAAACACTTTGGTCAAACGCCATGTCTTTATAGACCAAAAATGTGTGGTTTCACTACCTAAATAATCAATGCGGGTCATAAAAACAATTATCGAAACAAGAAAAATAAGGCGGCAACTTAGCGGTTCAGTTGGTTTTGTACCCACTATGGGCTATTTGCATGAGGGTCATCTTTTTATGGTAAGGCAGGCGAAGAAGGAAAATTCCATCGCTGCGGTTAGCATCTTCGTAAACCCCACCCAGTTCGGACCCAGCGAGGATCTCAAAAAATATCCTCGGGACCTCAACCGCGATCTTGAACTATTGGAAAGGGAGAAAACGGACATTGTTTTCGCACCCTCCGAGCAGGAGATGTATCCGCCTAAATTTAATAGCTGGGTGGATGTGGAAAAGGTGACCGAGAGGCTTGAGGGGGCATCTCGGCCGGGGCATTTCCGCGGAGTAGCCACAATTTGCACCAAGCTATTCAACATCATCCAGCCAACCAGGGCTTACTTTGGACAGAAGGACGCCCAACAGGTAGTAGCTATCAAGAAGATGGTTGCCGATTTAAATATGTATCTGTAAATCGTGGTGGTACCAACGGGCAGAGAAAGCGATGGGTTGGCTATGAGCAGCCGCAATATCTATTTAAATACCGAAGAACGAAAGGCGGCTCCGGTTTTGTTTAAGGCTCTTTCCCTGGGTAGGCAATTATGGCAGGAGGGAGAGCATAACGCCGATAAAATCTGCGGAGAAATGACCGCGCTAATTCAGAAAGAACCCCTTGCTTCCATTGACTATATCAGCATTGCCGACGCCGATACACTGGAAGAGCTAAAAGAAATCGGCCGTCAACCCGCACTGGTCTCTTTGGCGGTTAGAATCGGCAGAACAAAGCTGATAGATAATATAACCCTGGGGTAATCATCCTGTAAAAAATAACAGAAAACGCCTTTTCGAGGGCGTTTTTTGGTTCGATTTTTTAAAAGAAAATGGTATAATATGATATATTAACGGGTGATTTAAAATAGGTTATGCAAGATACATCTTTTTGTTTGTTTACGTCCCCCAAAAAAGGAAAAAAGATAGTCTGGGAAATCACTTCGCAGTGCAATATGATATGCAAACATTGTTGCGTTAATGCTTCTTCGAGAGTTTCTCGAAACGGATTTATATTTTCTGATAAAAAATTAATCAATCAGAACATTAAAAAAATGGTTGCTTTGGGGATTAAAGAATTTTACATCAGCGGAGGAGAGCCATTTCTGTCCAAGGGTGTCCTCCCTTTCCTCAAAAGCCTGAAGGAGAAGGGCGTAAAAGTGAGCGTGGCTACCAATGCTTGCTGTCTCAATAAAACAATAATTAGAAATTTGTCGAAGATTAAAATTGATTTTCTTCACGTGAGCGTGGATGGGCACCTGCCGGAAATCCATAATGCCCTTCGCGGCGGAAATTTCTTTGATAAAGTGGTCAAAAACATAAGAATGCTTAGGCGGTATAAAATACCGGTAAGAGTTGGTTGCATGATTTGGAGAAACGATGAAAATCTTTTAGAGGAAATGGTGAGACTTTGCATAAACTTAAAAGTAACAAACTTAAGATTCAGCTGGTTGATAAAAGTAGGGAGATTCAAAGACAATCCGCAGCTTTATCCCAAAAGAAAATGGTTATCTGTTATGGATGAGATTAAAAGCTTAAAAAAGAAATATAGAAATAAGCTTGGTATAACTATACACAGGGTTCCTTGGCTAAATAGTAACTCATTCCAATTTTGCCCCGGGGGAGATAGATTATTTTTCCTGAATCCAAAAGGACAACTTTCGTCCTGTTCTTGGATTGCGAAAAACGACCCTAATTTTATAACAAAAAAATCCTTAAAAGAGGTAGGATTTGAAAATTTAATTAAAGAGAAAGAAATTTTAAAATTCAAAAAAATGCTCGAGGAGAGAAAAAACAAAGGTTTTAAAGGATGCCCATTTTTTGCTAAACACCGCAATCATTCTTATTATTCGGATGACAGATTAATAAAATAATTTTGGAGCCTATGAAAATTTATTTGGTAAGACATGCGAAAGTAGCCTCAAATTCAAAAAACATAGCTTATAATAATCAGGAAAACGAGGCGTTAACAAGGGACGGGGAAAAACAAGCAAGAAAATTAGCGCAGAGACTAAACCAATTTAATTTAGATAAAATCTTTATAAGCGAGAGCAAAAGAACCCACCAAACAATCTTACCTTTATTGCGCATAAAGTCTATTCCACTTGAAAAAGATAAGCGGCTTAATGACTGCAGATACGGGATTTTCGGCGGCCTGACCATCCAAGAGGCAAAAAAGAAATATCCTGGTATTTTTCAGAAAAGGCAGAAAGATAAATATAATATTCCCATTCCTGGAGGGGAAAGCTTTAAGGATGTGGCCATCAGATTAGATTCTTTTCTAAACGATTTAAGAAAAGAAGATACCTTAGAAAGTGTTTTATTGATAACGCACGCCACGAATCTAAAGGTTTTTTTAATTAAATATTTGGGATTCAGCATTAAAAGAGCCGATTCAATCCATTTTGAAAACACCTCAATCTCAATTTTCGATTTCAGCGGCAAAAAATTTAAACCAATAATGATTAATGATTCTTCTCACCTAAACGAAAGTGATTTATGATACCCCTTAAAACAAAAGAATATATTGCTGGGAAGACAAGGGTTTCCTCGACACCGGTTTCTTGGAAAAAATTATCAAAGAGAACGCAGAGGAGCTTAAGGGTCAATCTATTTGGTTGCATTATGGGGGAGAACCCCTTTTGCACTCGCAGCTTTCCGAGATAATCAAAATTTTAAAAAGTTCCGGAGTTCGAACGCGACTCTCGACGAATACGACCCTTCTTACGAAAGAGAAATCTTTTGAGTTAATGAAGGCGGGCTTGGACTACATCGTATTTTCGGTGGATGGAAATACCAAAGAAACGTATGAAAAAATCAGAAGGGGAGGCATTTTCGAGGAAGTCGAAAATAACATTTTAAATTTCCTTAAAATAAAAAAAGACGAAAATTTCAAAACAGAAACGCAGATTCAAATAGTAAGAATAAAAATAAACGAGCAAGAGGTAAAACCATTTGTTAGAAAATGGAAAAAAACTGACATAAATTACATTAACGTGAAGTCTTTTTCAACAAGGGCTGGGAAGGTTGCTGAAATTGACAAATTCGGTGATTCTTCTGAGTTCGAAAAGAAGATTTTTAATCGACCGCCCTGCTTTTTTCTGTGGGAAACGCTTATTATTTTATGGAACGGGGACGTGCTGGCGTGCTGCCAAGATCTTTGCGGAGAACTGAAATTGGGCAATCTTAAGGAAAACAATTTAATGGAGATTTGGAATAATTCTAAGTTGATAGATTTAAGAAAGAGACAACTTAACAATGATTTTTCAATGGAACCATGCAACAGGTGCCCTGACTGGAAAGGTTATCCCAGAAATTATTTTCATTATTTTATAGACGTTCTGTCGAGGCGGTTTTTAAAGGAATTTTTAAAAACAGAAAAGAAAGACGAGGGTATTCACATTATTTTTAATCGAAAATGAAGCAAAAGCAATTTCGGTCAAGTCAAATCAAGCAATTATCGAAGAGTATTTTTGCCTTTGTTCAAAAAGGAAGAATAATTTTATTTAATAGGATAACGTTTCAACAAAAATATTTAGAAGATGCATCTTTCGCTGAAATAAAAAAAACAGCCCGGGAGATGGAGAGAGAAACGCCTAAAATACGATTTTCTTTACCACAAACTAAAAAATTTAGGGTTGAGATAACCTTAAACTGCAATTTAAATTGCGACTATTGCTTGGTGTTTAAAAATAACCTGGTTCAGCTGAATAATTCAATGAATGAGAATACCGCCAGAAAGACCATCGCTTTTTATAAAAAGAATATTCGCAGAGGATCTTTAATGATAACCGGAGGGGAACCCTTGCTTAATTGGCCCGTGGTAAAATTATTTATTTTAAAGATTAAAGATCCAATCAAAATATTTACCAACGGAACTATTATCAGTCGGGACATTATCCGTACTTTAAAACAGAACAGAAACGTCCAGTTGATGATATCTTTAGACGGCAGGAGGGCCGAAAATATAATGCGAAAATTCTCCAACGGAAAAGAGGTTTACCCGCTTGTTATAAAAAATTTGAAAAGATTACGACAACAAAATTGCAATTTAGGCATTGCCTGTCTTTGCACAAATAAAAACGTTGATAAGTTATATGAAATTGTAAAATTTTTCACGAGAGAACTTGGGGTCAGATTCTTAGGAATAAGTTTTCCCCACTACATTGCAAAAAACCTTAATAACGAGGTTAATTCAGATATAAAGAAATACACAGAAGCGATGATAAAAATTTTTGACTTCGCGCTAAAAAATAATATTTACATCGATCAACTGGCAAAAAGGTTTTCCCCGTTAATAAATAGGAGGTTTCGGTTTTATGCCTGCAAATTAGTCGGAGAGCAGAAAACTTTTTATCCTAACGGCGATCAGACCATATGCACCAAAATAGATTCTTTAAAAAATCATAAAAAATACGATTTGAGATATTTTGAAAATAAAATTCCGATAAATAATAAATTTTGCCAAAAATGTCCGGCTATAGGGATTTGCGGCGGCGGGTGTTTTTGGGACGGAATAATGAGATTTAGAAATGGTGTCGACGAAAGAGAGTGTATTTTAAATAATAATTTACTTGATTATTTTTTGTGGAAGATATATTTTGTTTATAAAAATGGGGAGAATTTAGATAAAAAATTCCGTTCTCTAATCTTATGAAGCTGAATAAAGAAAAAGCATTTGAGGTTTTTTTTGGCACATTTGAACTTCCGGAAGGAATTATAATAATTACGCCCATTAGTAAAATATATAAAGAAATTCAAAGTCAGCATCATTTCATTGAAAAGAGTAAGGGTTGGTGGCAAAGAACAAAAACGCATATTAATTCAACCCCAGTAACGATCTTGAAAATCCCGCAGGGTTATTGCATTAAAGACTGCCTTAAAACGTTCGATTATAAAAAAATTAAGAAAGTTATTTTTTTGGGTTTTTGCGGGTCTTTAAATCAAAACATAAAAATAGGTGAAATGGTAATTCCTCAGACTGCTATTTTTAAAAACCTTAAAGCAGCTTCACGAATTCGATTAAGAAGAAAATATAGAATAAAAACCGTTTCTTCAATAATTTTAGACCCAATTTCTCTTAAGAAACTTTTGAGAAATAAAATTAATCTCTTGGATATGGAGACCTATTTTCTTTACAGTTGGGGGAAAAGATATAAAGTTAAAGTAATTTCTATATTAATCGTAACCGATCAGCCGATATCTTTACCCTTTTTTCTCTGTAAAGAAAAGGAGGTAAAATTAATTAATAACTCAATTTCAAGGCTTGCAAATAGGGTAAGTCAATATCTGTAATGCCCCAACAAAAAGCTTGACAAAAAAATTAAAGGTTTTATAGTGGATTGACAAAAGCACATTTACAAAAAGGAAGGTGTAAGGATGAGCGGAGAAAGAATTTTCTGTTTAGGAAGGCCAATTGTTGATATTATGGTAGAAATCAGAGAAAGCCACTTGGAAAGCTTGGGATTGAGAGAGGGTCAAAAAGACGAAATATCGGACGAAGAGGTTAGAAGACTGATGCAGGCCTTAGCCGGAAAGGCTGATTATTTCTTCGTATCGTCCGGTGGAATTGAGACTAACTTAGCTGTTAATATAAGTTTTCTGGGGATCGGAGTTGATTTTATTGGAACGGTGGGCAACGATCATCTCGGCTCGATTTTTACGAATGGCTTGATGCTGGAAAAGTCTCAAGATCTGAATTTGTTTCTAACATCAAAAGAGGGGAAAACAGCTTCAATATTATTGGTTAGGGCGACAAGCGATGGCGGCGAAGCAAAAGATATAAAAGTGGGCAATTACGGAGTTTCTGACTATTTGCCTTCGGATGTTTCAATAAAAAGTATTTTAAGCAGGGCTACGATATTCTTTAGCAGTCTTTTCAGCACAAATACTTTTAAGACGGTGGCTGTATGGGAAGATACGGTTAGAACCGCAAAGAAACTCGGTAAAAAAATCATCATCGACCTTGGCGGCATAAACACAATCCCAAGAGGTATATTAAAGCAGGTGGTAGATGTTGTAAGGGAATGCGCCGATATAATCTCCACAAACACGGGAGAGTGCGAATTCATACAGAATTACGGGAAAGAAGAGATATCTTCGATATTCTCAAAAACAGAGATAATATTGGTTACACGAAGAAAAAGTAATTGCGTTATATTGGATAAGGGAAAGAGAATCTATATTCCATTTCCGACTGAAAAAATTCCGGGTGCAAGGGAAAAGGTTTTCGAAACTGGTTCAACTGACGCATTTTGTGCAGGATTTATTTTCGCTCTCCTGAAAGGTGCTAGCTTAGAGCAGGCGGGTGAAATCGCTGCAGGGGTAAGTCTAACAAAGATTAGATATCCCGAATCTCACCTTACAAAAACCAGCTTGAGTGATTGCAGGAGGATAATATGCATCTAATGTATGAGATTTTCCGAGAAATTAAGAGTATTGGAAGGATAGAAGAGCTAAAAAAACTGCCTACGATTCTAGAAAGATACAGATTAATAGACGAAGCCGTAACCGGGGCCAACATATCGAAGACTCACTTTTCTTTTTATTCGCAAGATGAACAGCTGTATTTGACCTACTTAATCCAGGAAAAAGGGGTAGATATGGGATTATGTCCCTACTTCTATATTTTTTTCTCGAGAAGAAATCGGATGTTCCACCACGTATGTAAAGCCACTCCAAAGAAAGAAAGAACATATTGCGGAGGACAAATTCAAAAATGCGATAAAGGTGTTTATAAGGGTACAAAGAATAGTTAGATTCGATGTACCCTTTTTTAAAGATTTTTTCTTGGAAAGTGCGGATGGGGGAGATGTAAAGATTGTGGAGTTATTCCGCTTTTGTATAAACTGTGCAAGGGGAAATTATTAGAAAAGCCAATCGAAATTCAAAAAGCCAAATCTAAAATAACCAAAATTTAGCCCGAAATGGCACATTCTACTGTCCCAAACGGAACATTCCCAAACACCCCCTTTCTGTGTTCCGTTTGTTCCGTTTTAGCTTCAAAACGCCTTGACCTAAAGGCGTCGGCGGGACAGCACTAAAGTCGTCCAATTTCCCCTCTAAGGGCTGGGTTCACGACCTATGATGCCTGCCGTCTAGGGCACGTTTCGGGTGACCGAGACGCCTCAAATCTGTATAGGGG